>Ga0123357_10007719_pt1 | contig 13348 bp, 10 predicted proteins | sample TergutEmb28metaG_FD_89873 | JGI IMG/M metagenome (GOLD analysis project Ga0123357, IMG submission 89873) | Embiratermes neotenicus P4 segment gut microbial communities from Petit-Saut dam, French Guiana - Emb289 P4 | ecosystem: Host-associated > Arthropoda: Insects > Digestive system > Gut ...
CTCGTTATGCAATCTCCTCCATTCCCCCGTTACCTCGTCCCTCCTAGGTCCAAATATTCTCCTCAACACCATGTTCTCAAATACCCTCAGCTTCCTTTCCTCCCGCAGTGTCAACGACCAAGTGTCACACCCATACAAAACAATATTGCCTAACACAAGAAGTAAATTATTTTGCTTGGTGTATCGTGGTATATAAGCCTAATTGGAGCTTTCTGATTTATTTCGTATCTGATTTCACGAACAGAAAGGGAAACTACAGCCACTTTAATGCTCTTTTTATTGACATGTAGTATATTGCATTTTTGTTGTGAATTTAAATCCCTCTAAATTTTCTATGATCTGATGAAGAAAAGGATGCAAGCTTGCATGAAGTGGAATATTCTACTGTCCAGATTTTGTAGAGATAACTATATATTCCATCTTCTGCTTTCATTGTACCTCGTATATAAACGTAAAAGTGAAGTTTACGTCTGGAAACCTTCGAGTGTTTAAATTTAGAAAGTATTTTCACTTCTTTAAAACATTTTCTTTATTTCTTTTAGGATGAATCCTCCAGATAAATATCTGTATTTTGACTCGTTGTATGTTCCTGCGTGTTTATATACTGACTGTATGGCCGTGTGTGATGATAGTTGTTCCCATAAGGAACAAACACGCTTTGGTATTGGATATACGTACGTATGTATAGACTATAACCATACAAAACCATTAAATCTTCAATAGCCCGCGAAGTCCAAACAAACACCAACAAGACGGAACTAGACATGAAATGAAAAAGTCGGTTGTTTCTACGAATTGACATTAGGTTGGTGAACCAAAAAGCAGAAGCAAGCGAAGGAACTGCGAGAGGTATTGATGAGTTTATGATAGACGGCTTATTATGTTTGGCTCGGCAATAAGTCATGTTGGTCATAATTGCTATACACTTGTCAGTTCTGCAGGGATTGATTTTATTTGCTGGAAAAAGCGAGTAGATACTGGTGGAACAATACATCCCACAGTATTAAAATATGTATTCGGTTTTGCAAACCTCATTGGACTCAAAGAGCACACAACAGCACGTACAGGTGCATTTTAAAGCTATTTGTGCTAGAGACAGTGGGCAACTTCGTCCTAGTTCTCTGTGTTTTGAGTTTTGTCACATAATAACCACACTGAAAGCTCCTTACCTTAACTTGATATGCTGTTTATGTTACGAAGATAGCAGATGTCAAAATCTCTTATCTGAGCTAAATATGGCCATCAAATTAAGAAGACTGCGGTGGGTTGTACATTTAGCACAGGTGGGAGTAACAAAATGCGTATGAAATCTTAACTGGAAAAAAACGAAAGGGAAAGGCAACATTGGATATATAAGCCTAAACTTAATATTATTTAGTAATATTAATATTTATACCACAGAATTTGATTTTGAGGCGTTGTCTGCAAATATTTGGCTCAGGATAGGGTAAAATGACGGGGCCTTTGAAAGCAATGATGCTTCTTTTGGTTCCGCAGAAGGCCAGATATTTCTTGACCAGCTGAGCAGCTGTGTGTGCCTGAAGTGCGACTGTACTCATTTTAGTCGGTCAGTCATGCTGGCATATTCGTTCAGTTGCAACACTTACGTTTTTAGAAGTGGAGAATGGTACAAAATACATTAATTCTTGATTAAGTCACAGTAACGATTTAAAAAAAAATGTTTTTATTCTGAACGACAGAAGCCACGAGTTAGACACTGCGGGCAGTTTACATTCACTAGTAATTATAGCGAAATGTTGCTGTAATGAGTAATGCACATTACATGTCCCTAACGTTTCCTTATATAAAGAGGTGCTTGATCAGATAAAGACGCAGCAGCACAAACTTTCTTTAACGTTCTAGAAACTATCAACTCCCTCCACCCCCTTCCAAAATCCTTTGTTTGCCTACATTCCTAAAATAAAATTTATGGGATCTTAAAGACTCAAAACTTCCTTTATGTTTAACCCATAACTATTTTAACAGCGTATATATGCCCCAGGACCGCACAGGTTCCTGACAAGTTTGACTGCTGGTGTATGAAATGGGGCTGTCTGGTAAACACGTCTGTACCTGAACAAGTGAAGGAAAACATAACGACAGCAGTATGTGTAACATCATCAGACTGCCTTCGTCTCGACTGAACGACTTGATTTCTACTGACTGTAACCTAAACGATTCCCAGCTGGGTGTGTCTCGATGCTTGAGTGTGAGGAATGCATGTGTACATGTGTATGTATTATGTATTTATGTATGTATGTATATATGTGTGTATTATGTATTTATTTATGTGTTATTTATTTATGTATGTATGTATGCATTATGTATTTTTGTACGTAAGTATTTATGTATATGTGTATATGTATGTGTATGTATATATTACGTATGTATCTATGTATGCATGTATGTATGCATTATGTATTTGTGTATGCAAGTATTTATGTATGTATGTATGTGTATGTATGTATGTATGCATTATGTATTTGTGTATGCAAGTATTTATGTATGTATGTATGCATTATATATTTGTGTATGTGAGTATTTATGTATGTGTATGTATGTATGTATGCATTATGTATTTGTGTATGTATTTATGTATGTATGTGTATGTATGCATTATGCGTTTGTGTATGTAAGTATTCATGTATGTATGCATTATGTATTTGTGTATGTACTTATGTATGTATGTGTATGTATGTATGTATGTATGTATACATTATGTATTTGTGTATGTAAGTATTTATGTATGTATGTGTAGGTATGCATTATGTATTTGTGTATGTAAGTATTTATGTATGTATGTGTATGTATGCATGCATTATGTATTTTTGTATGTAAGTATTTATGTATACGAGTATATATGTATGTACGTATGCGTGTGTGTGTATGTATGTATTTTTGCATGTAAGTATTAATGTATGTATGTATGTGTTTGTAAGTATATATGTATGTTGTGTGTGTATATATGTGTATATATATATATATATGTATGAACGTTTGTGTGTGTGTACGTATGTACCCTACTGCAATTTGCATTAGGCGCGGGCATATTTGTAGACGTTCTTTGTGACAGTACGTCCTGCTTCTCGTTGATGTCCACACAATTCAGTTCCTGTAAATGTGAAGACAGGCAATCTGCGTATGACGTAAAACTGTGACACACTCGTGCAGCCATTGTGACAGTGGAAAAGCGATAAGTATTACCTATTCCGACCGAGAGTGTGCTTTTGTAGCCTTAGGTATCCAGATTGCAATGTGCATGCGCCATATTGTCATCTATGGCCTCGACGGCTCTACTATATTTTTCCCCATCATCTAATATCGGCACGATGTTCGAAAAATAGTTATCGAACACACAATGTGTGCTCTTATTTTCTCTACACCTTTTTCCCGAAAATATTTCTCTCATTCTAAGAATAAATGAGCAAGATATGACCAAAACACATTATCGCCCTTCATGTCAACTACCTTGTCAGATTTATACGAAACTTGAATTTTCTTTTCAGATTTTCGAAAAGTGTTCAAATATCAAATTTCCTGAAAATCCGTTCAGTGTGAGCCTGATTGTTCCATGCGGAGAGACAGACAGACAGACAGATATGGCGGAGCTAATAGTCGCTTTTCGCAACTTCTCGAACGAACCTAAAACATCTGCTGGTACTTGGTAACCGAGTCCATGGAAGAGAACCTGTTTGAGAGCTGACGGGCTGACGGGCGTCTTTTGCTGGACCAACTATTTTTTTGAGTGAGATAGTGCGGTTCTGTGTGGTATTGGTATAGATGTTCGTCTCTAGACGCTACACTAATTATAATCGCATTCTTATATCAAAGATATCACCCTGAAGATGGCCGGATTACTGGTCGAAACATGTTGGTGAAGATAGTGAAGATATTATAAATAAAATAATACATCATAAATATATAATTAAAGTGCATTTCTTGGTTGTTAATGCATCTTATACATGTACATCCAAGTAATGCACGGAATATGGAACAATAAAATTTTGTCGTCTGGTTTATATCGTTGCACCGTAATTATTGAAAATCCTTTTTAATATTATACATCTCTTTCTTTCGTGTCTTCTTGCCTCTTTTGTATTTTTCTGAATTCACCAAAATGCAGATATCAGAACAGAATAATTTACTTATTTCTTGGATTAATTCTGCCAAAATTTGATCATTATTTGGAAACTTACAATTTTGTATAGAACTATAGGAAATGCTTAGTAAATCTGGCGTGAATAGTTTTGAAAAATAATAAATTTGTCAGAAATATTATTAGAATTTGATATGAATGTGTGTAAGGGCGGTGGCTGAAGGGTGGGGTGGGTAAAGTGACTAACTCTGGTATTAGGTGCGTTGAACCTGGGGTTCTCCTGTGTAATAACATAAAGCAGCCGTCATATGGATGTGCATACTACATTAAAGTTCACAAATACGTAAGAAGAAATATTAAGACACTCTTTTAAGAAGACTAATTCTACGCTGAAATAATATCATGTTTAAAATTTTAGTTTTGGGGAATAGAAATCAAAGTTTGAGTAGAGGTTCGGGAATCTGTCGCCATTATTAGCCTGACACGTCTGGATCTGAAATCTTAACTCATTTGCAAACATATCAAGCTTTCAAGTGCCCGCAGATAAAGAGAGTTGGAGAGGAATACCAATTGTTTTGTGAGGGCATAGCTGTGAAGGTGATCGACCTGCTGACAGGCGACCTTCCCCAGGTCTTGCCAATAGTTCACTGTCATTGAACGGTTACCAGACCGAGGTGTGGAGTGCATGCTGGTCCCCAACTCGAACGACAGGGGTGTCATTCCTGAATGGAGTCAACGTCATCTTGGGTTTTGAAGCACCCTAACTTTTTAAGCATTTGTCAAAAGGACACCGGCTTATGCCTTCTTCAGTTTATAATAGGCAAATGGGATGTGAGGTCTCAGATCGAATACAGTGGACTGCGCATTGCGCTCAGAAACTGCATCTTGTTATCACGCTGTTTTTTTTTATTACTTAAATCTTTAAAGTGTATTTCAAACATTGAGAAACTCCACACGAAGCTCACAACTAGGTATTTATGGGTTTAGTATGGTTCTTTTGGCATATCTCTAAACAGTATTAACCGAATTGTCTATGTAGTGAAGAGTGTTTCTTTTTTCCTAATGAAGAAACTGAATTCTTAGATATATTTAGAAGAATTTCATGTTCTAGGGTTAATAGAGCGCCTTCAGAAGTTAATTTTTTCTTTAAACACTGTCAGAATTAGTTTGCGTGAAATACGACGTGATGTGCCTGAAGTTGTAGCAGTTTTGATGGCCCTGTAGCATCATAACCTGGAGAAGCTTAGTGAAGTGCAAGTCTTCAGGACCTGGTTCATTTCTGAAACTCCAGACTAAGGTGACGAAATGCAACCATTGCGCGGTGCAGTTCACTGGCTTGTGAGCACTACGACGGATATTCGGGTCCCAGACAGATCGTGGCCATAGAATACGTGTCGACTTTGCTCAAGAAAACGGCTGTAGGCCCTGCCTACGAGCTAGAAATCTACAGAAATTTTAAATTTTATGACACTCTGGGTAAATCTAAGTTGCTTTTGAAAGACCTACGTAATGTCGTTCTCTTTAACCTTTTGGCGCCTAACGACAACTATAGTGGTCGTACCGCACCGCTAACCTCTAAACGTTGCATTTTATATATTTATTCAATAAATACAGGTACTGAATATTTTAAACATGGTACATACTCTCCGTTTCTTTCTCTTCAAAATGCAGTTTGTTTCATAATTCTAACATATTTGGTTCCTTTTTTATTCACATTTTATATACAGGATGTGCTAAAATTTAAAAAAATAATTCCGGCGCCAAAAGGTTAATATATGTTATTCGTAGACGACTACTTGAACCAGACTGTTATTTTCGGAGTCGTGACGCCATATACTGATGTAGGATGTTACCAACGCTTTGAATGAGTCATTTGCCACTGTTTTCAGTGTACAAATTGTCCGGAAAATTGGAGCATACACACCGTTTTCTATCACGAAGAAGAAAATTGCAGGTTAAATATGTGCACAATTTACTACCATTCGGTTCGGAATATGTAAGCTTTTCTTGGCTGTGTTACTTGGACTGAATACTGTGGGTGGGACCTTTTGGCTGTTTGGTTAATATGATTTCCAGATACATAATGCTGCGTTTTCATATGTGGATAATTGGGATGCAGCGTCTGTTGACCCCTCTGTCAGGACATCTCCGGGATTACGAAGCGAATTTTGACGAAGTACTGCAATGTACGTTTACATAAGAGTTGTCTGGTAAGTTTGATTTTACGAGTAATTATGGTAGATCGAATACAGTAGGGTTGATTCCACAAAACCCAACCCAGCATTCAAAGATATCTTAATGTAATAACAGTACTACGTATATAAAGAACAGTGAATATAGATCTCATTAATATCTACAAATTTATAGGGAATATATTTCGATGTGCAGTGTCAATAATGAACTTGACTGGAGATATGACGTACCGTTTTACGGCAAGCACGGCTTCCTGTTTTGAGAACTTTCGTACTCGCAACTCGCATTGCACTGCAACACGAATTATGAAAGTGTACTGGGGTTTGGATTCCTTCCGGCTCTTTCCATACCGAAAAACCCAGTCGTGCTGTGTTGGTCCTGAAACACTGAAAAAACTGGGAAAGTTTATACGTTTGTCTATTTGGCACTATTTCATTTAGGGTGGGACATGATGTTCTAGAAAATTTAGTAATTATTTATACCACGGGACTTCCGTGCAAGAAGGGCAAATAGAGAGAGAAGAAGGAACTGATTTTATCTGCCATAAACGCCCATGACTGCAAGAGAGAAATACAAATTCGGAAAGAATGCGTTTCAATATTATATGTGTAGGTTGCCACTTGTGTTGTCACCGTTCAGTGGAAGTGGCACCCCTGGCATGGTCTCGTCCTGTTTGGTGTGTCACATATCAATGTGATCCCTCCAAGAGCCGTTCCAGCATATCTGACGTCACGTACACACTCGGAGTATCATAAAGTACATAAAATTGCTATACGATTTATAAATCATGACCTGAAAGAAGGAATGGTCACGTGCTTTGCCCAGACTCTTGTCAATAGACAGGTTGTTAATTGTACCTTCAGGCTGACAGCAGATTTATTACGCGTAACTTATTTCTGTATCTTTTGTTGAGAACTTGTTATAACATGAAATGAGACTTTTTTTTTTTTGTTCTGACGATTTCTCAGTATTTGGTCCCTAAAATGTTGCTGTGCTAGACATATTCTAGCTGTGATGGTCATAGACGTATTACTTGTAACTTAGGCTTTAAATAATTTGTCTCAGAACCTCAAGGTTAGAGTCCTTTTGGAATGTCTAGACGTAGACAGGAGGACGGTATTAAAACTGATCGTAAAGCAGAAGACGATGAACGTTTGGACTGAATGAATGTACAAGTTCAAGACAGGCTCTTATTAACATGATGATATCCCTTCGACTTCAACAAAAGTCGGGGAATTTCTTGACTACCGGAACGACGATTAACTTGTGAAGAAGGAATGTGCCTTTCGATTTAGATGGATATTTCTGTCACGACTTTCAATGCAAAGCAGCTCCTTTTCTATATAGATGTAAACATGGGCCTAATCTATAAGGTTAGCCTGTGAAGAAGGGATCTGCCTTTGGACTTAGCTGGACATTCCTATCACGATTTTCAGTTCAAAGAAGCTCTTTTTCAATGTAGGTGTAAGTATTGGTCCAATGTATAGGAAATGGCACAGAGCTTAGTATTAAAATATGAAACAGAGATGGAATAGCAGAAGTTAAGTCGTAATGCTTCTGTTACAGCGATTTATGTGCCTGAATTAAATAAACTGAACACTTATTCGAGAAGTTACGCTTCAAAATTCTCTGATCTTCTTTGTCTTCCCCCTTCGTATTTAAATGTGTAGGTCATTATAACCACATTATAACAACAGTAGGCAACCTGCAAAAATTACAGTTTTTTCTGTATTTAATTAGGCTGCCTCAGTTTGCTAATTGTAATATTCCCATATGTCTGCTAAACACTTGCTAGGCACCTTGTTTTCAAATACCTGTATCGTTCTACAGCCAAAGCAGGAGACATCGTTTAACAGTAACGCTGACCAGTATGTAAAATTGTCGCGTGTTTACAGTAAGTATATAATTTGGGTGAGCAGTTATAACGACTGTATCATTCTTTTCTGTGTGTCGGTAGTTTGCCCTGTCTTCATGTTCGTGTTATTATTGTGGAACATAACTGAATCACACAATGCTGCTGGGTCCTCCAGTGAACGGACTTAGAACATTACAATATTTCCATTTTTTTACTTGCTGTGTAGCCGTACTTCTACCATACTGCCATACGTTTTCATTGCGTCATTCCGACTACGTAACGTGAAGCTGAACTGAGCGGTCTACTGGCACGCAACGCGGTTTTTTGTTTGGGAGTTCTTAATTTCAAATTTCGGTGTAGAGAGCAGCGTTCTTGACAGAAGCTTTTTTGTAGGATTTCTCTGTCAACCCCCCCCCCTTCCCCCTCTCAGGTAAATGTCGTGGCAGTACATAAAATTACGTCCCTGCTCTTTCCTTCCACATACGTCCCAATTTTTTCCTCAAGCATTGTGCTATTCGACTGTCTTGTAGTCTGAGCTGCTAAAATTGTCTTTAAACAAGCAATAAATAAGTAAATGAAAAAGTTCTGTGGAGATTTTCTTTAGAATGCTATATTGTAAGAACAGGTTAGCTTACGTTACAAAGACTATAGTGCGTACAGTTCAGCGCCGTAACGCATGGTCACGTCGGAGGATTGCGATACGCACGACATGCACGGCTGTCAGTCAGGAAGCACCTTCCCACGGTCATACACAACTGCCGTTACATGCAGATTAATAAGTTGGTAGGCTAGAATCGATAGCCTTGCTTTGTATTGTTGTTATTCTTTCTACAGGGTGTATAAGGGCCGTGAATTCTGCCCGTCTCTCCGTCTCCAGTTGTATCTCTGAAAACATTCGGACACGGATTTTAATTAAATTGATACGGAGGTTTCTACACGTAAAGTGGTCGATCTCTTTCATTGTCTTTCATGAAACAAAACAATATTCTTTTACTTACTCAAGTGTCTCGCAACAAGAATTTTCCTCCTCGTTAACACTTGAAATTTATGTTAGGCAGACCTTCTCGTAACTTACACGAGCAAGGAGGGTAGTCAGATATTGCAGAATATTAAAGCGCAAAGTAGGAAGGTATATTCGGTACAGCAGGTAGGTGCATTTCTGAAGTCCCGGTAGGTTTGATAGACGACTTTGTAAGCAGCTTCGTGTCAAAGACAGAAGAACAAAAGAAAGGTAATCCTAGAGATGGAAGAACCAATTCCAAATAAGCAGTTCGCTGATGAAACTACTCTAGTCAGATAATGATAACAGATTTGCAAAATGCTTGACAGGGTACAGTTTATTGTCTGTTAACATGCAGTGTTTCTTTGTTTGAAACTGTGGAGTTCAAGCTGTGATTCTGCTGGTTATTTTGCAGGGATGTAAAATGTTGCCCCCTATTTTTAGGGGCACACATAAATTACAAGTGTTGAAAGAAGAGTCATTTAGGACCAAATTAGGCCCATTTCGAAATAAGTGGTATAAAACACGTAGGTGATTTCAGGAGTTATATAGCGGGGAAGTTCCGTGATGTATTGTTCATCTGTCAAACCCTAAGGATCCTGAAATCCATAGAGGTACGATGGGCTGGGCGCGTAACTACAATAGTGTCTGTAAGGATTGCACAGAAAATTCTGTTCGCGGTTTTCTTTGAATGTCGGCAGTTTTTCGGTCGCGAAGTAGGCGAAATACTCGTACGAGTATAACATTGAGCTGTGTCTACGGGAAGTCGGTTTGTGGATGCAAATGTTTCAGGTTTGAGTGCAGTGCAGAGATTTAGCTTTCCTGTGTTGCAGGTAAGGACTGCAATACGAGACATTTAATAACGTGCACTTTGTTGAGATCTGCGCAATCCTGTCATACTGCGATATGGCGTTAACGGGAGAACGCCCTGTGAGCTACTAAGTCACCAGCGTCCCTTTGACAGAACTGATCAATATTTAGATATAGTGACGACTGTGTCGATTGTAATGCCTGGTACTGATGAAATATGTGACTTCTTTGTGCCCGTACTGGACGGCAGTGTGTGTTCAGTAGCATGATCGGCATGAATAAACACACAGTCTGCAGACCAACAGCTTTTGCATAGTATAACAACTTGGAAGACGCAGACGCCATAGCAGTGCTACCTGCTGCTGTTGCTGGTGAGCATGTCATATACGTATAGGACACCCGATATGTTCATACCTGGCTTACTATACTTCACTAGTATTACGTGTTTCCCTATTGCAATCACGGACACGTCATCATGCACTTGGAAAACCTCGGTACGCCTAATTAATGAACGCAGAAGACACGATCTTTGTTCATGCACACGCGTGTTTTTATCCCCTCTCATTTTAACACATTTCTGTCATACCTCTCAGGCCCGGTTGTTCTCACTAAGAGGCGCGTTACTGGAACGGTACTTTGTGATACGGCTTTGAGGAAGTCCAATGTACCTTTATGCGTATTGATTCATGTAACTTGAACTCTTAGCTTAAGGGAAGGATACAAATTGAGTGCTTTTGTGAACGTGATAACGAGAAGGATATCTGGACCCAGCAGAGGGGAGTAGGCGTAAGAAAGGACTAGAGAAGATCGTATAATGAGATACTTCTTGAAAGGAGTGGGAAATATTGTATAATGAAATGTTTTTAATTTGTTCATTTTCCCAAAATTATTAGTATACCCTAATAATTTTGGGAAAATGAACTAATTAAAACATTTCATTATACAATATATCTCACTCCTTTCATGAAGTGTCTCATTATGTGGATTGGAGGATAATATTTAAGTGGATATTGAGAGAAAATTGTGTGAACGTGTAGAATGGTTTCATGTCACTCAACATATGACCCTATTGCAGAGTGCTGTGGCACAGTGGCTGACTGGGATCGCACAAAGACACGCAACTGTTTGATGAACTGACTAATCGTGCTTTTGATGAATGAAGAATAAGTATGTGTAGTTACATTTAAGTCTCTTCCTTTCAAAAAATCCTTACTTTATGGAGGCCGTTTTGCAGTCTGTCTGTGATGGATGAAAATCTCTGGCAGAGCAGGGCGCCATTGGAATAGTCACGTCAAAGCCTCGCCGACTGCTGCGTGTCATTTCTTGTAGTCATACCTGTAAATATTTTTTAATAATACATCATCTAGTGTAATGTCTCGCATTGGAAATTTTGCTTTGAGACTAAATTAATGAGGCAGTCAAGGCATTACTTAGTTTTTATTACGAGGTTCGCAAGTTCAACATCTGAATTTTTATCATACCTAAGAGTTGGTTTGTCTTTTGTTCTAATTTTTTTTCTCTTGATTTAAACAGAACTAAAGGTGGAAACATTATACTGGACACTATTAAGCAGCATTATTAAAATGCATGGCTGTTGCTACTTCCTGTTCAAATAATATTGTCTTTCTTCTTGCCGGTAATCGAAACTTCTGATCATGATTCGTAGACCGAAGTAGAAATTCGCAGCGCAATAGAATCTCCGTGGGTGGCACAAAGGGCCGATATTTATGGCCACTGTTCCAAAGAACCTTTGCCGGAACGTTCAGGAATCTATGCTTGATGGCCACAAAGACGATGTCAGTTATAATTTATGGGTGTTTCTGGTCTGCAGGAATTTTGCTCTGAACTTTTTGTTTCATATATTAGAAGTATGGAGATCTAATGCAGCTGCAGTTCCTTTGCCGTATGTGATGTAATTCTGAAAGATTGTAGTGTATAGAGAATTTAATTTTTACCTCATTCCCCTGAATTTCTATAGATTTACGAAAAATAATCTTTAAGAGCCTCTTAATTAAATTTAGGTTAAAGACCAAAATTTGCCGTTGGTTGTCAGTTGTTGTCTTCGGTAGCATAGGTCATATGCAGTAAGGAAACTTTCCATTTAACTCAGTGAAACGTTCCTTCTTGGGAAGACGAGAGCAGCTTGTCAGATAGAGAAATTCCGGGCCAAAATGGAACCCTTAGGACCGTCATCGTTTACGTAAAGCCTAATGTTGGATGCTGTGACAAAATGACTCATTGTAATATTTTGTTCTCTTCAGTCTATTCAAGAAGCACCCTGGTATCATTCATTAGGTCCCTATGTTCCATGGTTATATTCAGAAGCGACCGATGAATATTCGTGAAATATCATAAGGGGTCAGACAATAGGATGAAGAATCACGTAATTACAAGAACATAAACATATTCCTGTGGCAGTCATGCATTGAAATCCTGGACTTTCCTTCGCCTACAGAGACTGCCGTGCCCAGTTGCGGGATATATTATACTATTGATTAAGGTTTTACTTTTATTAACAAAGCCTTCTTCTGAATTTTGTCTCACCACCATAATGGGTAATATATATATATATATATATATTCCCTTTTTTCCTTCTCCACCTACCCTTCTTCCCCAGCCTCCTCGTGATTGTTTTAACTTGGCGTCCTTTTCTGCTTGCGACAAGGCACCAATCCAATTTGGAGGCTCAATAAAACTGCCAAAGCTAAAGCCTCGTCGATGTTGTTAAGTGACATGAATTATCCTCGCTTGGAGCTCCTGCCGAGCAGGAAGATTGGGGTGTGGGGTTTGATGGGGGTGTGTTCTATGCGGAGTTACATCTGCAAAGTCTAACGTTGTCATTGTTTAATTTTATTTTAAAAGAAATCCAGCATTGATTGACAATCATCTATTAGTTTTAGGTGTATGATACTCTGGACTGAGAAAGTGAATGTAATAAAAACGTACATATTCAGTGAATATTTGTCAGATTGTAACTGGTTTGTGTTGTTGGGAAAGCACTGAAAATTAACTTTGGATTCTTTATTCAATTAAATGCACTTACAAAAATGTTTACCGTGTTTAGCTGGATTGATTAAATTACCATATACGTGAAGTAAACAGAATTAAGTGAATGTCCAAATAATAAAAAGCTCGTGGCATTTCAATCGCACGCTGCTGACAGAGCTTTAGGCTGCAGACTGCAGACTCTGGAATACAACTCGACTTAAAAAGGCACCGCAGAGGTCGGCGTAAGTATGTGCCAGTTCTTCGCGTTGTTTTGAGCACATTGTGCAGGAAATCTGAGTATCCTACTGCTCTGGACTTGTAGTTTGGAGGTACCATTTCGAATCTCGTCATCAGCCAAATTATCTTACGCGTTTCTTGGGTTCCTCTATTTTTCTTGACAGTTCTC
>Ga0123357_10007720_pt1 | contig 13348 bp, 5 predicted proteins | sample TergutEmb28metaG_FD_89873 | JGI IMG/M metagenome (GOLD analysis project Ga0123357, IMG submission 89873) | Embiratermes neotenicus P4 segment gut microbial communities from Petit-Saut dam, French Guiana - Emb289 P4 | ecosystem: Host-associated > Arthropoda: Insects > Digestive system > Gut ...
ACAAATTACACTGCACTAGCTGCCAGAAGTTCTCCAGTACAACTGCTGAAATGGCGGGAAAGATTGCGTCATTACTTACGCAGTGTTGCCAACGTGTGCATTTCTTTTGAGATCACCCTCGTAACTAACCTCTGCATCAGGCATCGCCTTTGGTGTCACACTCAGATGTATGAAGATGCCTACGGCTAAAATTAGTACCTAATTACGTTAATAAAAACTTTTAAACAATAGCAAAATTTCTAAGGAAACGTAGGAGAAATTACAAGTACTAGCAGTAAAAGTCGAAATTAGAAATATCGCAGTTGGCGTACATAAAATTTGTAATTTACTTGAACGTAATTTTTATATTTATAAATTTACACATTTTTAAAATGTCCTTGGGTCTACTGCAGTTGACTGTACCTGTGTACACTGTACACTCAGTTTTAATGTACTTTTAGTATAAAGGCCGTGATCTACCTCATGGTGGTTTCTGTATGCATGGAAGTTCTTATTCAATGACCTGATGATGACCGATACTTGAGGTCCCAACTAGTTTCCAGAAAATAAACATTTGCAAAAGATTGACTTACGTATGACTGAAAACATCGCTGTACATTCGTGCGCTAACTAATTTGAGATTAATGATGTTGCCGTAAGTCCTCACGGCAAAATCCTCGCTGCAGTGGTCAAGGTTAGCTTAGTAGCTTATGAAATGTCTACTATTAGGGCCGAATTGATTAACATCCATTTTGTATGAACATCCAACCAAGTTTAATCTACTTAGGTGCCGTAGTTCTGGCGCTGTCCCTTGCTCACACAATTGTAGGAGAAACAGTCAAAAAATAACTTTACGGTGCGCATATTTTGATATTGTTTTTTCAACCACAGTAGGAACAGTTAAGTTCAACTGTGGCACTATTTCACTGCCGTACTTTTCTACATAATCCACATCACAAGTGAGCCATTTCTCGTACCGTGGAGACAGGTTTCCCTTTCCTTATTCATAGAAAATCGTGTGCCATCGTGCCATAGTGTCCAACCTGCCTTGTGGTTCCAGAGATAATTTTTCAGCGCTGTAAACAAGTGATAATCGCTCGATGACAAAATCCTTCATTCAGTCACACTTAGTGTAGGTTCTTGTCAACATTCACAATTGACATATGTTCAAGACCTGCTGTTTGACGCAACATTTACCTGTCTTCTCCTTACACTGCAAACCACAGGGACAGACTGTGGCAGGCGGAGTGGGTGACAATTCAAGGTGCACGGCTTAGCTAAAAAATGGAAGCAAGGATTCCTTCACCAGGATGTTCACGGACATGTGTTCGGGCAATCAGGAAATTTTTGTTATAAAAATGGTTAAACTTTATGTTATTACTTGAAGTTATTATTGTTGATATCATCAATAAATTCTTTGGTTTATGCAGCGTCGGGTCTTGGTACATTATTATTACAAATATCACTTTCTTTTAACAGGCGGTAATGTGTTGTTGTTTTTCTGCTTTGTAATCAAAGAAAGAAAATATCTCTTAGTAACTAAATTATAGATACAGACTGACAAAACGCTGAGAAGTTACTTCTTTCTTCACAAACTACTTCGATTTCCAGGAGTGCCAGAAGTGTCTTCAACTACTGGCTCAAGTAAAGGAAGGTATCCTTTCTTCGTCGACTGACCAGTATTTCCTAAGATAATGCACAATTCTTATCGATTAAATTAATCAAAAAGTCCACGGGAAGTTAACTTTCTCGGCCAAAGACGCTGAATGAGTCATTGAAGGCTTCACGTCAATAGGTCATTAACCCAGTCTACTCAAAATTTCTCCGAATTTTGGATTTGTCCAGGTACAACGTCCAAATAGCAGGGTTTTGTTGAACGATTAACGTAACTATCACTACTGAACATAAGCAATTAAAGCTATAAATTTCATCATCACCATCTTCCTCCATGGATTAGGTCGTTTGACGTGTTCCGGCATCGACGCATTGCCATCGTTTCCTGGGGCGTCCACGGTTTCTTCTTCCTCGAGGTTTGTAGTTGAGGGCGTGTTTCGGGAGTCTGGTGTTGTCCGTTCTTTCAAGGTGGTTGATCCAGTTTTGTTTGTATTTGAGTCTCACGTCTTGTATTCCGGAGATCTCTAGTTCTTTCCTTATGAATTCGCTTCTTGTTTTATCCAGTCTTGTGTATCCCATAACACTTCTTAGAAAACGCATCTCTGCAGCTTCTAGGCGAGTCATATCTTTCTGCGTGGTTACCCAATTTTCGCTGCCATACAGTAGTGATGGTCTAGCTACAACTTTATAAAATTTCATTTGGGTATCTGTGCGGGTTTTCTTTAAGTGTTTTCTAATAGTGCTTCATATTCCTTGGAATCTGTTTATTTTTTGGTCAAAATCTGGTTCACCATCTAAACTCAGTTCGCATCCCAAATAATTAAATTATTTCACCTCTTCTACTATTGATCCGTCTATTTGTAATTTAGAACGCACTAAGTGTTTTCCTTTAAAAGCCATCGTTTTTCTTTTGTCCATAGATATATTAAGGCTGTAGTCTTTGCTCATTTGATTTAATATATAGACAGATATCTGGAGTTTGTCTTCAGAGTCTTGTATTATCACTTGGTCGTCTGCGAAGAGTAATGTGTTAAGGTAGATGTTTCTTTTAAGCGTTATACCAGCGTCAGCTTTGTGTTTCCAGTTTCTTATGAGGTCGTCTATGTAAATGTTAAAAAGAGCCGGTGATATGTTACACCCTTGTCGTACTCCTTGATTAAGCTATAGAATTATGGAATTTTTTTTTCTATTTGCGAGTGAAGACACATCAGCACTGGGGATTTTGTGAAACTGGAATTTGAGGATATTTCCATATTCGTATGCATTAAGGGGTAGTTTTCCAGGGATTTTAATCCGATGTTTTTTCATAACTAAATTTTAGGCCATGTAAATTTAATTTCTTACCCATTCTCGTAAGTGAATCTTATGAATGCTTCAGAATGTAGATTTAAAAAGCGCCTAAACGCCACCGTTTGTAAGCATTACACTTCTCACGCGTAGTTCATATATCATTAAATATGCGATATAATAATTAACTGTGACAGAGACAGCAGTGCTCCCCGGAAAGCCTGGTGGTAATCACAAGCTTGATCGGTCTGTCACAGAATATCTTGTACAGTACAATAACCAGCATTGAGTTCTCAAAGCGTTCATTGTGAAAAGGCAGAGAAGCCCTCTAAGTTTAAAGTTGGAGTTTAGTGAATGGCCCCAGGGCTTATCATAGACCAGGCCTTATGTTTTATGCTTTGAAGGAGCAGAATACGTCGCATTTAACAGAACCGAGCGCCGAACATTTAAATTAATGGCCCGTTTAGATAACGCCAGAGGCAACTGAGAAGGGTCTTTAATCACGACAAATAAACATCACTAATGTTTGAAAATTTCGTTGCAGATAAAGTTATTGCAGAGTTGGTATTAATTAATCATCTTTACAAATACAAATATGATGTTTTATTTATAACATCATTTTGTCATAGCTGAGAACATCGATCCGTCGTGCCTTTTAGTTAAATGGCATGTTTGAAAATGACCCAGCCAAATTAATGTTTTGGCGGTGGTTGTTGTGTTTGTAGTAGTAATATTATTAAGAGTAGAAGTAGTAGCAGTAGTAGTAGTATTGGTAGTAGTAGTAGCAGTAGTAGTAATAGTAGTAGTAGTAGCAGCAGCAGTAGTAGTAGTAATAGTAGTAACAGTAGTAGTAGTAGTAGGAGTAGTAGAAGGAGTAGGAGTAGTAGTGGCTGTAGTAATAATGTATTTCTGATCTTTGTACTGTTAAAGTAATACCTTGATACCAACCCCGGTGGCTTTTCCGCCAAGGCGTAGATCTGCAGCCGTCTGATTGATGGGATCACGGGTTTGAAAGAGGCAGCAAGTATAGATGTTCGTCCCTGATGTTTGTACCATAATTTGTTGGTAGCTGCTTCTGCGACGGGTTGAGCACTTGCTCAGAGGAGTGCTAACTTGTGTTTATGTATAACTGTGATTGATCCAGAACCCTCAACAAAGAAAAAAGAATGTTGATACAGATGGACGAGAAAATTGAAAAATCACTTTTCTACCTGAGGACATTCTCCGAAACAAGTTCATACCTACACCTTATTTTAGTAATTCAACCGCATTTTGTGTTGTAGAGTGTTACAAAGAAGTATATATTTAATTTTAATCTCCTCTGTTTTATTTCGGTATTTTGAACATTTTTCACTTTCCATCTATTATTTACACTTCTCCAATGTTGTTTCACTTCTAACTTGTGACAGAGACATTCCATAGTAGCAAAATGTGAGGATAAACGTTAGGAGAAATGTTTTCATTTATTTCATTTTAAGATGCGTTTATTATTTTGTGCCACATTATCGGCTGTCACGACAGTTGATGGATGATAAACTGAAAAGAATTAGCAAGGAGACTGTTTCGGCATAATAGAAATAAATTTCGAAATTTTCCTTGAAAAAACAAACAAAGACGCGACAAATGTTAGAATGTATGGCGATATGGTCAATGAAGTACCTGGGCACCTCTAGAATGCGTGTCCAGTCCGTTACCTTTATACCGGCCTATTCGATGAAATTACTCGTACGGAAATCAAACTATTTTTCCAGCAAAATTTTACTTTCAAATTTCAGACCGCGCTGAATACTATCCGATTGTTACGGCAATGTAAATCAATTTTTATTCCACACGCTCAGTACCGTTTAAAATTTACGGATAAAGACAGGTTTTAGTTTTATATAGGTTTCGTTTAACACAGGTTTTGGTGCATAGTTACACGGACATGTCCGTAAAACCGAAAGAGATGGGAACTTTTCCGAATCTTGGTCATTTGTTTTGAATGCAAATAGTGAACTCTTTATTAAAGATATTACATAATGTGCTTTTCAAAATTCACATTAGTATAACTATTGAACAGGCTATATGAACACATAAAAGTCATTATAAAAGCAAAGAACTTGTCCCCACGCTGAAACAACACTCTTTATTTTGCGTAGGACAATGAAAACCTTCAGGCCTTATATACGTTTTCCCAATACAGTTGCGAGAAACGAATATTAGCATTACCTTCTTTGTCTCTCTGTCTGTCAGCTTGTCGCTTTATCTGTCTGTCAGACCATTTCCACGTCTGTCCAACTGTCTGTTCTCGTGTAACAAGCCGGCTCCCATAGGACGGGATTAGGTGAAGTTCTCTTATATTGACAGTTTTTACAGAAATCTGTCAAGAAAGTTCAAGTTTGTTTAAAGTCTGACAAAAGTAATATTAATAGTAATAATAAGTAGTATTAATATATAATGATAATGGCAATAATATTAATAATACATGATACATGATAACACTAACTCTTCTTGGGTTGAGAAAAGTTTTAGTTAAATATTGCAGAGAAAATAAAAATCACTTTGTATTTCAAACAAATTTTCCTTTTTTCCTTATAAATCATGCCATTTACAAGAGAATTAAAAAGAAATACAGCACCGCTAAACAGGCGGTAGATACACTGAAATAACATGACCAAAAAGTCGTTATTTTCATGTATAATTATTCTGAGACAACTACAAACACACCGTCATAATTTAATGTTTTGTGGGCCGTGCATCATGATATATTTGCGCAATAAGAACCAACAGGTTGCACTATTTTACTCTAAATTTATTTCTTTAACTAACCTCTACATGTTTTGAGCAGATTTACTGTTCATCATCAGGAGATACTTGTCTGTATATGCAATAATTGGTATGTGCCATGCGTTTACGTTAATTGGCTGCCGGTAGCCAACCAACATAAACGCATGACACATACCAATTGCTGTATATACAGACAAGTATCTCTTGATGATGAGCGGTAAACCAGCTCGAAACATGTAGAGGTTAATTACTGAAATAAATTGAGAATAAAATAGTGCAACCTGTTGGGTCTTACTGTGCAAATATTTAATACTCGTCGCTTACGAACGAGTGATATTTTGAGGTTAAGTTTCAGTTTCTTGAGGTACAATTAGTGCAAAAATACTATCGTTTCCTTATAACACTTGGTAGCTATTGCTTTATACTTGTTATAGCTACACAATAACACGGTGCCAAGTACGGCAGATGAGATTTTAATGTTGTGATCAAACTTCCAGTGCCGAAGATTTTGTGTTCTTACGTCACTTATCTATGCAGTTATCGCATTTTTTTTTTTGCGATTTACATCAAGGAAAATAAAAAGTTAAATATTATTAAGGTGAACCCTCGGTCTTTCGACTCTCGTGCAAGGCAGGTTGCATTGAGCGAACCGCCCTTGTGAACTACCTACACATGAGCGATTCTTAACAAACGGCAAATTTTGAATACACCGTATAGGTAACACATTACACCTCATTCCTGTGGGGACCAATAATGTAATATACAAATCGATGAAACTTAGGCTAACCTAGGCCTAATCGGTCCTACGTTACAAAAACCAAACTTCATCAACCGTCCGTATTTTCCGACACGTGTAGGGCCGTAAAAATGTCTTTATAACAGACTCTTTTATCCTATATTAAAACTATACCGTATAAGTTTCCTTCTTGTGCCAAAACGTTGTCTAGTTTCGGTAATTTGGGTATGTGTTTTCGTACTTTTCAACTAAGTTATAAGATAAAGTGCAGACCCCAAACAGCGGACATATCGGCTCCCATATACCAACATTCAGTCCAAACAGGTAGGACAACGGAAGGCTTTCTGTATTTAATATCAGTTGTTCATATTCAGAAGTATAAATTTAATATGTCGGTAGGTCATAAATATACTTCTGAATTTTGTATGAAACATCTTCTTTAAGTCACCTAGCACAAAATATTTCGACAGGCAGAAACTTGAGATAGTGTATGACAGATAATTGAAATCAACGTAAAGATGCAAAAATAAGTTCTTCAAATCAATATAACAATGTAGCACATTAATAGTGATAGCCGATCCCAGTGGCTGCGCGGTCCAAGGTGTGGGTCTGCAGTCTCTCGCTTGTTGGGAATGCGGTTTCGAGTCCCGCCGGCAACATGGATGTTTGTCTCCTATGAATGTTGTGTCTAGTCAGGTAGAATTTTCTGTGTCGGACTGATCACTCGAACAGAGGAATTTTACCGAGTGTTGTGTGTCCAATTAGTGTGATCGCGAAACTCCGTAAGGGCAAGTTATGACTCGGAATCGGATCGAAGCGCCACATAAAAAAATTAATAGTGATAGTATTCTATAAGATACTCAATTTTGAAGCTTTAGGAGCGGAGTTCAGAGAGTCGTCTCTCCCTTCAATGTTGTGTTATAATTACATTTTCTTTCTTGTTTAAACTGGTCATTGAAGGTGGATGATCGCCTTCTTTAGCCAGTTTCTTAAAGTCCAGCTTGACTTTGCGCAGTAGAGGGTAAGTCCTGCTTCTATTGGAGTTTAACTTCGGTATTTCGGGCTGTAACCTCTCAGTATGCTGACTTGGCTGTCCCACCGCACCATTACCAGTTACCATTTTAAGAAAATGTTTAGAATAAATAACACGCCGCTTACAAGAAAAGAGAATTTAATTTACTGTATGTTTCAGAGATTTCTTCAAATTAAAATATTTTATTCCTTTTTTTTATAAAAGAATTTTGGTTTACATTTTACCCTTTGTTCCGGAGATATATATTATAATTTAGTGAAATGTTGATGTGTGTTTCCTTGTTATTGGCTTGGACTATAGTCCCTTAACACGCCATCATCCTCTGCACACATGCACTGTGTTGTTCTACACGTGTTCTGAGGGCCAGATATCCCTGGGGGGGAGAGAAGCTTTGACTAATGACCATCGCGTTCATTAGCCAACGTCATTATACAAATGTGGGCCTGTCATCAATTTATCCGCTCTAATTGGAATAGGAGATGGAGAGATGGGTAATTTCTTGACGCCATAGAATGTATGAGGAGAGACAATTTAACCACGCTCTCGGTTCTTGTTAGAGAACCGCAGAAATTATTGTAGGAAATACATTAGAGAAAATTGTCCCAAAAGCGGAGATTATCTAACAGAATATGTCTTAACTTCATATCATCAGTTACAACTAAATTCCATACGATTCTGAAAAAGTATGTCATATTTAGCAACATTCAGTTCTGGGGGCTTGTCTATCGTCCAGTGTTGAAAAAAAAATCCGAGCCTATCATTAACGTATTTAATACAGGGTTATTAAATAGTGCGCAAATATTAATCGTCACGAAGAACTATAGCTACGGTATATCTCTTGTTAAGTGTTCCTACGAAGAATCTTTTGGTAAAAGTTCCACTTCGGCGTAACATACAAGGGCAACAGATTTTGGTTTAGTCTGGCAAACATCTGACTGGTGCAAGCTACCACGTGCTATATTTTGACGCTGTTCCACTAGGCAAAAATATTCTCATGAAGCCGAAGTTTCACAATTTGTACTTACTATAAAGTTTCGGGGGTTTTACTTGTCTCCAGGTTTCTTTCGTTGCAGGAACCAAAGTCTGATGAATTGGGACTTTCAATTTAGTCAAAGACGAGTTTAACATTTCTGAGAAGTCCAACTGTTGATTAAGTAAATAACTCTTAAAGAATAGCAGCAAATCTTTATCACTATCGGGTAACCCGTACGGCATGATAATATCGACCAACGCTCGCCCGACGGTACAGGGAATGTAGTTGAGGGAAATTAGGAAAAACGTGTCAGATGACGCAAATTTAGTAGAAACAATTGGTTGCGTTCCTTAGCATCTGCAAATATTCCTCGACCCCCAAGAATAAGCTGATGAAATGAAGTGAAATGCCAACTTGATGCAACTAGGTAATTTTATTGATGTATTCTTAGCTCGACATGTTTCGGGTACATATGTCCATCATCAGGAGCATTAGATGTTGAGTTGCAGCATACGGTTTTCTGCACCGAGTTTTTGGATGGGTAGTGGTCTTGAGAGCCGCTGCGTAGGTCGTGTTTTCAGTGCGGATGGTGCCGCGAGGCACCATCCGCACTGAAAACACGACCCACGCAGCGGCTCTCAAGACCACTACCCATCCAAAAACTCGGTGCAGAAAACCATATGCTGCAACTCAACATCTAATGCTCCTGATGATGGACATATGTACCCGAAACATGTCGAGCTAAGAATACATCAATAAAATTACCTAGTTGCATCAAGTTGGCACTCACTTAATTTAATGAGGAAGCTGAACGGCCAAACAACCCTCAAATAAGCTGATGTTTGTTTATGTCCTGGCTGAAGACAAATTGCGATATACGCCACATATATGTCAGTCAGTTCTTGGCTGACTTTTTTGTACATGGTGATACGAGCTGACGAAATGTTGAATGGGAGCTTCCTGAGTATACAAATATGATAGTGACACAGCTCTTGATGTAAAGAACAAGATTAATATTAATAACATCTCAGTTTCCTGCATGTTCCTTTCGATAACGCTGCACAGTTCAGATAATTGTTGTGTTATATTATTTTATCACATACTGTATTTTAATGTACATTGAAACTGTAAACCACGGGATCCAGTAGGTAGTATTACCGCATGTGCTTTGGTTAATACCATTATTTTATAAGCATCATGATGGCCCTGTAGGGTCGAAACATGTAGCTCAGTTGTTAGTTGTATAATATAAACACTGCACCACATTGCTGTGTAACGACGGTCCAATAAAATATACCAAATATACCTATACAAATGTTCTAAAAGCACTGTAATAATAGACATTTTCGTTCTTCTTGGATGTAATGCAGCGTGGATTTGTGGTTGAGATCTGTGTTCTTTTGGGACTTTACGCGGCATAGCACGGTAGTTCCGTACCGAAATTTCGGGACAATCTATAGGTTCCATCCTCAAAGGACAAGCAGTCCAAGATTGGACTAGTACTGCTTGAAACTTGAAATGGAAAGGATAGATTTTACCATAACGTCGGCAACTAAATACAACCCACGCTGCATAACATCTCAGAATATTGAAGATTTTATTTACACCTCGGTGGAAGTTTGACTTCACGCATAACATGATAATCTTTATACAAAGTTGTTTCGAAGCAACCCTGAAAGTACTGTAAACTTTGTATTGGTTCTATGGTCCAGTGTAGCAGCTATTAATGAATGGTATGCTTCCTACTGGCAAACAGTTAACGGGATTCTGTAGAGGCAGTTTTTTAGAAAACATATTCGTTTTCTAAGTTACGTTATCCCATTTTGCTTGTCCATCCATTTGTTAAGTAAAGGGTACGAATACAACAGCACTTAGTAGAATAAATTCATAATTTTTTTTTGTATTTATACTACAACATGTTTCGGCTAATCTATGTGGCCATTTTCACGTAGTCATACAAAACAAATAAAGGGATGCTTCAAGAAAAGGACTGCCCTTTACTAACAAGGAATATCATGTTATTATATTCCTTTTGTATTTTGTAGGACATGTCGATGGCTTCATATATTGGCCGGAACATGTAGTAGAAATACAATGAGTATATGAATTTCTTCTGCTAATTGTTGAGCTTGTCGCACCCTACACCTAACTACTGAAACAAACATCCTTATATGTACCTTGAAGAACGACTCTGTTTCATCTTATTTACACAAGAAGTGGATAAAGTTTAAATGCATTTTAGAAATTTATGCTTATTCATGCAAACAAAATGCTGGTGATAATTATACCCTGTGATATTGTAGGAATGAAATAAGAACAAACTCCATGTTCATGTTGTAGATGTAGTAAGTGCGATTCAAATTGGAACGTATCTTGCTTTTAACCAGAAAACTCTTGGCCAACATGTTGCCCTTGATAAACAAGGAAGCAGCCAATAATTCATGTAACACCAACAAAATGCACTACTCTACAATTTATGCTTACAATTTTGCATAGCTCCTACATGCTTCAACGCCGTTATATCGCCATCTTCAGGTAGCTGACACCAAAATTTATTTAAAGCATATAGTAATAAAAAAGCCCACTCCAAACTTTCAAAGAGCAAGAATTATTCATCATTATACAACCACAAAGGAGAAGTCATTTAAAACTAACGAAACAACGTGGTTCAACATAATGTGCAGATTTAACCATTTAACGCCTAAATACATCAACGTAAAAGTTAACAGGAGTACTGCACAAAGCACGCAGTATGATATACAATTAATCGAATTGTACACAATTTTAAACAAAACGTGTCAAATTTTTACTATTGATAACATAAATTATATATGTTTATTGTGTTCTATTTTATTGTTGTAAGTTTCAAATAAATTTTTGTGTCAGCTCCCTGAAGTTGGTAAGATTTTGGTCCCGAGACGTTTAGGAGCCTTGTAACCTTGTAAAAGGTTACACAAATAAAATGCTGAGTGGTGTAATTGTGGGTGTTACATGGGTTATTGCTCCACCACGATGCACGGAATAAATAGTGCAAAGGGACCTAGCAAGCTGACTCAGGTAGTGGCAATCGTGACGTTTGTGTGGGAAGAGTCGGTTCAAATTTTGTTCGACACAATAAATATCCTGAACTGGTAATGACACACTTTTTCTCTGTGTTCCAGGAAGACCATAAGGATGATACTTTAAATTAGTCCATAATCGCTTTCTTCCACATCCTTGCCGATTTATTATCCCGCATTCAATCATGAGATTTTATAAGCCATTCGACAGGGCTCTGAGAGCATGGTTAAATATGAACACTTAGCAGGCTTGTTTCTCTCAGGATCTGTGTCGAAAAGGTATTGATTTGGAATCTCCAGCGTTCTACCGACAACGTATGGCTAAGGTTGCTCGTTGTTGTCGTAAGCCTCATTGTGCAAATGCGGGATTGGTACGTCAGATTATGCTTAATTTTCCCCTTTCAAATCCTCAACTACTCTACATTTGCCTGCACTAGTCAAGGCATTATACAAGGCGTTAAATTATCCGAGTTTCGATAAATTATGCTGCTCATCTAACTATCATGTAGAGACAGAATAATACTACAGTCTGTTAGTGACATGCACTTACGCCTGAAGTCGGATGATTTCTGAAATCAAAGTTTTTTTTGTCCCTATAACAATAACAGACAGTCACAGAAATTTAAATTAGACTTCGTCACTTTCACCATATCGTGACTGAGACACAATTATCTCTGAAGTGACTTTTGACCCGCCCTCGAGTGTAGCTTTGAAGGAAATTAAAGACACGAATAACTCTTTCGGGAAGTTAGAATTTTTAATTAAAGACGAGCAGCACTTTAGGGCCGAATCTGCATTTGTGCACGCAGATTCATGGATATCCCTGCGATAATATGGGACTATACAACCGTCAATCAAAATGTTTTATAGTCTAGAGGCTTCTATGTTTGAATAATTTGTCATGTCAACGGAGAAACTCACTGTCATAGACTTCTAATTACAGGAACAATATAACATACGCTTTGACATCTCGTTTCGCAAATGACTTTTGGAAAAGTCGGCTTTAATATTACAACAGTTTTCGACAGCTTGTCTCTGTGTAGCAATCAGTCGGATGCTGAGAGATACATTTTAGTGATCTCCCTTGATTGATGAGGTCAATAATTGGCCCAGACCAACTTTAGTTTGTGTCTGGATAATATTAATAATTACTGAAATGCGATTGGTTTTTGTGAGCGTGATCTCGTTTACGGCTTCTTGTATTTGTCTTAGAAGGTGAATTCTTTATACTTCCAAAGTAATGCTATTTAAGGTGACACTATTTACCCGTAATAGCGGACTGCAACAAGGAGATTATTCTTTCTATTTTACAGGTAATTTCTTTCCACCCAAATAGATTCATATATTTGTTACATGTTTAAAACACGCTGTTTATTTGTTTGTGGCTTATGATTATCACACTAAACAGTGATTGTTTCCTTAAACAGCGCTAACAGGTTGGTCACTGTAATGAATTCTTGCTTATTCTCTGAGTCATGAAATGAATTTTTTGATAATATTAAGAAAGTAATTTGTGTTCAGGAACATTAAGAGGAGAATCCGAAATACTGTTTATCGCGTTTCATCTATTCTATTGATACTCTTGTTATTCATGTTACCTTCGTTGTCGAGTCTTCAAGTTTACAGTAGAGACAAATGTACATTAGTCATTTAGGCCCGTCAGGTTATTACTGCGAGTACAGTGAAATATATAAATTGAAACAGCGTGTTATGAACACCCATGGACCGTCCTTTTATGCTAATTAGGTTTACAAATATGCCAACTGTAACATTGCTTGTTAAATTTAACTCTTTGACGCCTAACGACTACTATAGTGGTCGTACCGCACCGCTAACCTCTAAACGTTGCATTTTATATATTTATTCAACAAATATAGGTACTGAATATTTTAAACATGGTA
>Ga0123357_10007721_pt1 | contig 13347 bp, 9 predicted proteins | sample TergutEmb28metaG_FD_89873 | JGI IMG/M metagenome (GOLD analysis project Ga0123357, IMG submission 89873) | Embiratermes neotenicus P4 segment gut microbial communities from Petit-Saut dam, French Guiana - Emb289 P4 | ecosystem: Host-associated > Arthropoda: Insects > Digestive system > Gut ...
ACAATTGGCGTCGCTTCCGCTATTGCGTGCTGTATATTGGTTTATCAAAACAAAGATCTATTTTTTACGAAACGTCAAAAAAAATGATGTTTATTTATTTTTTATCAAAAAAATCCGCTCCGTAGCCCGCGTAAAAGCCGTATAAAGCCAACGATAAAAATCAATTCCCAACTGATCTTGAGGAATATAGGACAAATCTAAAAAAACATTCTTCCACTGTCCGCCCTGCGCTTTGTGACAGGTTACTGCATAGGCGTATTTAACCTGAACCACATTGTAGAAAGGATTTATTTTCATTTGCTTCATTTTTTCCCGCTTCCCCGAAATACCGGCATAATCTTCCAAAATAGCGTAAAACAATTTATCGCTCAACTCTTTCGGCAAAGCGGGGGAATCGGTGTGAAGCGTATCCAACAGAATTTTCAAATCAATTTCCGTATCATAATCGGGAAAACGGGCGGTGACATCGCAAAAACGAAATCCGTATAATTCCTGCGTCCGCCTGACTCTGAGTACTTCCAGCAAATCGCCGTTAGCAATAAAATCCATTGACTCTTCTTCCTTTGCCCAGTGATAATTATTTTTGACAACCATCAACAAATCGCCGGCTGTCAGCTCATCTTCCCTGTAAAGAATCCGGTTGCGAATAGCGTTGTTGAACCCGTTCGCCCGCTTGTTGGAGCGGGTAATCACAATAGTTTCTTCCCGACCGTCGCGATGATAGGCGTCCTGAATCGTTTCAAGCAAATCTTCCCCATTGACAACTTGCACATCAGAGCCGTTTTGTGCGATAAGTTCAGGAAAATCGTTCGTCTGATTTGCTTCCATTCTTTTTCGCAAAAGCGTAGCGTTGGTCAGGATACCGGAAGTTTTCGCCTGACGAACTACTTCCGTTAAGCTCATGCTGAATATTTCCAAACCATAACCTTGCAGCACGGAAAGCTCCAGCGCCGGACTTTCAGGCCGGGATACCGGAGGAAGCTGCGCCGAATCGCCCAGCAAAACCAAACGGCAACCTTCGCCGCTGTAAACATAATGAATCAGATCGTTCAGCAATCTTCCGGAACCGAAAAAGGAAGAATCCAATCCGTCGTTTGAAATCATCGACGCTTCATCGACTATAAATAATGTATGCTTATGAAGATTATCCGCAAGGACAAAGCCCGTCGGATCGTTGGAAAATTCTTTTTGGCGGTAAATTTTTTTATGAATCGTGTAAGCAATTTGTCCCGAATAGGCGGAAAAAACTTTGGCGGCGCGTCCGGTCGGCGCAAGCAATACGGACTTTTGTTTCAGTTCATTCAGCGTTTTCACAATGGCTCCAACCAAAGAAGACTTTCCCGTTCCCGCATAGCCTTTCAGCAGAAACAGCGAATTATTGCTCCGGTCGAACAGGAAATCGCTCCATTTCTCCAACACCTCATACTGCTCGCCTGTAGGCTCGAAAGGGAAATTTTTCTTTATTTGTTCTAAAAAGAATGTATTTAGCATTATCTAAAAATTCAGCAAACTCATAATAAATGCTGTGACGGACTGTATCATATCCGACAGATGCAGAATATTCACATTGAGATAGTTCTCAGCAATGATAATTGCCAAAAGCCCCATCGTTCCATACTTATAAAGTTGCACCATCAACTGCGGATTGATAGTGCTTAAATAAGTTAAATAAATATGAGAACCGTCGAGCGGAGGAATCGGAATCAGATTGAAAATAAACAATCCCAGATTAATTATTCCCCAAATTGCCAATAAATTAATGCAACCTAATCCCAAATCGGTGTAGTGAAAATAATCAATAGCATAAAGACTGCGTGCGGCAATGAAGAACAGGATTGCCAACAGCAGGTTAGATAATGGTCCTGCCAATGAAATCAATATTTCATCGCGATGCTTGTGTTTTAAGTTTTGAGGATTAAAACTAACCGGTTTAGCCCATCCGAATCCGGCAATGATGATTAAGAAAAATCCCAGCCAATCAATGTGTTTCAAAGGATTCAGAGTGATTCTTCCCTGTTCTTTTGCTGTGTTGTCGCCCAACAGTGAGGCAACATAGGCATGTGAAAATTCATGAACCGTTAGTCCAATGATTGCTGCAGGAATAATTTTCAGGGTTTGTGTAAAGTCCATTTTTCAATATAATTTATGCAAAAGTAAGAAAAATTTTGTTTCAAATAGCTCGTTACAAGTTATAATCTTCAAATAAATATCGTTATCTTTGCAAAACTTAATAATGACTTGTATCATGAAATATGAGCCGTAAATTAAGAAAGATAAACAAATGGAACATTCCGATTTAATACAAATTCTTGCCGAACTGCGCAATTCGACGGTAGAAAACGAGGTTGTTGAGTTTAAAGAAGCGAAAACCGGTTATGATTTTTCAAAATTGGGGAAATATTTCTCTGCCCTTAGTAACGAAGCGAACTTAAAAAACAGAAAGTTTGCATGGTTAATATTTGGCATAGAAAACAAACAGCACGACATTGTAGGCAGTAATTTTCGTCTGCTCCGCAAAGATTTGGATAGTTTGAAAGGTGAAATTGCAAACAAGACGATAAATCGCATCACTTTTGTCGAAATTTATGAGATAACGGATTTCCCCGAAGGTCGTGTAGTTATGTTTCAAATTCCCGCAGCTCCAAAGGGAATTCCTGTTTCATTTGATGGACATTATTATGGTCGTGACGGCGAATCTTTAGCGCCGCTAAAGATTGAAGAAATTGAACGAATTAGAGCACAAGTAATTACAGACGATTGGAGCGAGGCTATTGTAGAAGAGGCAACTTTTGATGATTTGGATGAAACGGCAATTGTTAAAGCGCGAGAAAATTTTAAAATAAAATATCCAAACAAAGCCTCAGAAGTTGAAAATTGGGACAATATTACTTTTCTTAATAAAGCAAAAGTCACAATAAAAGGAAAAATTACCCGAACCGCTATTTTGCTTTTGGGAAAAGAAGAATCGGAACATTATCTCGTTTCGGCTGACGCAAAAATAAGATGGGTGTTAAAAACCCTCGACAACCAAAGCAAAGATTACGAAATTTTTACTGTTCCTTTTCTGTTGGCTGTTGATAATGTTTTTAACAGGATTAGAAACCTGAAATACCGCTATTTGCCTGATGGAACGCTGTTTCCAAATGAAGTATTGCGTTATGAACCTTTCGTTATTCGAGAATCGCTCAACAACGCCATTGCACACCAGGATTATACCAAAGGCGGCAGAATAAATGTGATTGAAATAGAAGACGACCATCTTGTTTTTACTAATTTAGGCAGTTTTATTCCCGGCTCCGTCAAAAATGTAATTGATAACAATGCGCCTGAAGAATTTTACAGAAACAAGTTTTTGGCAATGGCTATGTTTAACTTGAATTTGGTAGATACTATAGGAAGTGGAATTATAAAAATGTTTAACTATCAAAAAAACAGATTTTTCCCGCTTCCCGAATACGACTTGAAAGATGGCAAAGTGAAAGTTACTATTATCGGAAAAATATTGGATATGGATTATGCCCTGCTGTTGGCACAGAATCCAAACCTTTCGCTCGACGATATCATAATGTTGGACAAAGTACAAAAAAATAAACGTTTGACTGATAAGGAGGAAAAATACTTAAAAGCGCAGAAATTGATTGAAGGTAGAAAACCAAATTTTTATGTTGCTAAAAAAATTGCTCAAAACACTGAACAAAAAGCAGAATATTCTAAAAACAAAGCATTTGAAAAGGAAAAGTATTTAGAATGGATTTTGAAATCTATTAAAGAACATGGTAGTATGAATAGAAAAGATATTGACAAATTACTTTGGAATGTGTTGCCTGCATGGATGGATAACAAACAAAGAAAAATCAAGATTAATAATCTTTTGTCTGAGTTAAGAAAAAAAGGTTCAATTATTAATAAAGGAACGCTTAGTAATCCTCAATGGGCTTTAATAAGCATCTGATTTAATTAAAAAATTATTAAAGGATTATTAAAGGATTATTAAAGGATTATTAAAGGATTACTTTATAAACAACTGAAAATGTATTTAATACGGTTTAATTAAAATCCGGTAAAAAATTAAAAGCAATGATAACAACAGGTAACGGATATATTGAAACTTTAATTTATTTTTGCACCAACAAAACAACTTTTGTGTGAAACAAATAATTACAGATAAAAATATAGAGCGCCCGGAGCAATCGATTCTCACAATTTACACCGGTTCGGAGCAATTTTCCTTTTCCATATACGATCCGGAAAAAGCAGGGTCGTATTTTTATGAGGAACTGACGACGGAAAATCAAACCGATGCCTTTGCCGTTTTCAAAGATGCGTTTTTTGAACAGTCTTTTTTTTCTTTACCTTTCCGTAAGGTCAGAATACTGAATCGCACTCCGATGTTTGCTTTCATTCCGGGCTCAATTCATAAAGACAATTATCAGGACGATTTTATGAACTTTCTGTTTTCGGATACGCATGGAATATCATTAAGTAATTCCGTATCTTCTACCGGAATAACGGTTTTGTACCAATTGCCGGAGGCTATTCACCGCTTCATGCTTCGTTCGTTTGAAAAACCGGAGTTTGTTCATTATTCCGCGCCGGTGATTACCTACTTTTTGGAAAAGATCAAAAAGACGAATGTTCGCCGAATGGCAGTTAATCTGCAAAAAAAAGGATTGGATATTTTTTGTTTCTCAGAAAAGACTTTTTTACTGGGGAACTATTTCCCATGCAACAGCCTGACAGATGCAGTGTATTATATTCTTTTTACTTGGAAACAGTTACAATTGAATCAAAGCGACGATTATTTGCATATTACGGGAAATACTATTCTCAAAGAAGAACTAATCGCCAGACTGTCGCTTTATCTTCAGCATATCTATTGTTTATCGGTTTCTCCCAAAATTTATTTCGAAGGCGTCAACACCGATTGCATTCCTTTCGAATTAGCAGCGCTCTCCTTATGCGAATTATAAGCGGAAAATACAAAAGCCGGCGGTTTGATATTCCCAAAAATTTCAAAGCCCGTCCCACTACCGATTTTGCCAAAGAAAATATTTTCAACGTCATCGGAAATCTCATTGATTTGGAAGATGCAAGCGCTTTGGATTTGTTTGCCGGAACAGGAAGCATCAGTTTTGAACTTCTTTCCAGAGGCTGCCGCGAAGTGGTTTGCGTAGAAAAAGATGCGGCGCATTATGCTTTCATCAAAAAAGTAGAAGATGAATTAAAAACAGGTCAATTACTAACCGTCAGAGCCAACGCCTTGAAGTATATTGCAACAACAGACCGCACTTTTGATTTTATCTTTGCCGATCCGCCTTATGCTTTAAAGGAATTACCTCAAGTTCCCGTTAACATACTTTCGCATAATTTGTTAAATCCAAACGGGGTTTTCGTGATGGAGCACTCCAAAGAATACGATTTCTCGCATTTGCCCGGCTTTTCGCAGCGGCGGGTTTATGGAGCGGTTAATTTCAGCGTTTTTGTTAAACAACAGTGAAGTCAAATATTTGTAATTATGTTTATTGTACTTGATTTGTTACTTCTTGTGAAGCAATTCCTTAAGCAATTTGATTTCCTCGTTTTTCTCGGTAATAAGCTTTTCGTATAATTCCATAATTTTATCTATTGGATTAAATGTCGGATTATAGATAACTGAGCCCGAATTATCATGCAAAGAGCTTGAAATAATATTTATTACATTATCTTCACTGAAATTTTTGATGGCATCGGCAGGAATATTCATTGCTTTGGCAACCTTTTCGAGAATTTCATCATCAATATCCTCTTTTTGTTCTAAAATTGAAAAGTTTTGCTGCGTCATATTCATGGCGAGTGCAACAGTTTCCTGCTTAATACCGAGCATATATCGCAAACGCCTAATATTGTGTCCGTAATGTGTTTTGTGGGAGAAATTGTTTTCCATATTATTTCTATTTTGAAATGAAACACAAAGTTATCAATTTATCGTGAAACACAAGCAGGTTTTGTTATTTACAAATGAAATTTGTGTGATACGGCAATCGAATGTTTTATTTTTGCAAACGAAATTTATTTGTGAAAAAAGTCAAAAATTATATAAAATATTCATCTTTTATTATTATTTAGAACATGAAAGCATTCATTAGTCTTCTTATCTTATTTTCGACAATACCCGTTTTGTCACAAACGGTGAGCTATACTTATGATGACGCGGGCAACCGCACAGCGAGAACAGTCGCTCCCGCAAAAGCGCCGCAGGCGCCACAGCCACAAGTTCCGGAAGAGGAAAAAACACAAACAGCGCTTCCTGACATAATTACGGAAAGTGATTTTTTAATCTACCCCAATCCAACACAAGGGCATTTTACGGTGGAAATCAATAATCTGCCACACGACATGAAAGGGGAAGCCTGTTTGTATGACTCAAACGGACGGATTGTTGAAAAGAGAAACATTCATTCGCACAATTTGCATGACAAATTAGATTTCAACTTAAGTCATAAAAGCGCAGGAATGTATATTCTGAATATCCGGTTGGAAGATAGCACATTTGCGTGGAAAATAATCAAGAAATAAAACAATAAAATAACAATAATCCCTTAAAACAATTTTCTTATGAAAAAGAATCTTTATCTATTGCTGGTTGCCATGTTTGTTTCCTGCATGGCGGCATGGGGACAAAACCCGAACGGCAACTCAAACAATGGAAACGGACAAAAAAGCGAAGACAATTTTGTACAGCTGCATGTTGATATGCTCAAAAAAGACATTACGCTTACCGCCGACCAGGAAAAAGACGTCACAAAGCTGCTCGGAAAATTTTATAAAGACCGCGAGCAGGCAGCAAAAAAGGCTGATAAAAATCAGGAAATAAATGAAAAGAAACTCAGCTATGCTACTTATATTACCGCTCTCTACGCTATTCTGACCGAAGAACAGAAAGCGACGCTGGAGGCAAAAGCGGAAGAACGTAAAAATAATCGTGAAATAAACTAAATTCAGCAATTATGAAACGAATGACATATAAAATAATTATTATCGGTATATTACTGACAGTTAACGTAAGCGCTTTTACACAACAAATCATAGACCACGGTGTTGCAGAAGAGAATTGTCAATCTTTTCCAATTAACACCCATAACCTGAATGATACAACCCAAACGATATCTTTAACAGGCGCGGACTATTGTGGGCAAAAGGCAGAAGTATGGAATATTAATTTTAATAGCTGCATGCAAAGACCCGTTAAGATAGTTTATGACATTGAGGTTGTGGATAATGTTGACTTTGTGGATATATTTGCGGTTAACGGTAGCAATAAATATTTGATACGAACTGTTACAGGTTCGGAAGCAGGCAGTATTTCAACCATATTGCCTAACGGAGAAGCCTGCATACAGTTTAGAATAAATAGCGAACCTGTAGCAGGAAATTATTACGCCGGCTTAAAAGCCTCATTTTCAGAAGGCAGTGTAGAAAACACATCTGTCAGCGATAATGTGTTTGTAAACCGCGACATGTCTGTTTTAGGCAGCGCTTATATTGGTACAGCCGCCGCAAGTTTAAGCGATATAGGAGATGCAAATTTGGATTTGTGGGCAACATGTGTTGGCGTGGATGCCAGTCGCCGGTTGGAGGTTGCAGGTAATAATCAGGACTACAGTATTTATTCTTACAACGTAAGCAAAAAAAACTCAGACACTTATGGTATATATTCTTATGCAACAAACAGTAATTCAGGCGCCAATGTATATGGTTTGTATTCGAATGTCAGCAGCGCATCAAGCAATAAATGGGCGGGATATTTTTATGGCGGCAATGTGCAGGTAACCAACGGAAACCTGATCACTTCAAACGGCAAAGTAGGTATTGGAACAACCACTCCACAAAATGCTCTGGAGGTATTTGGTAACGTATATCTCCCCGCCAACAATTCTTACTGGATTGGTTCTTATTCCGATTCGGGAAACAGATTGAAATTGCATCATAATGGATATAATGCCTATATTGATTATTTACCTAATCTATATTTCAGAGCAGATGGTACGACTAATTCATTGACTCTTCTGCAAAACGGCAATGTAGGGATAGGAACAACAGAGCCCCAAACGAAACTGGCTGTTAATGGAGAAATACAAGTCGGGATAGATAAACCGGAAATAGAAGGATATGGAGACAGGTTATCTTTTTTAGGAAAAAATAACAATTCGGATCCATTATGGATTGCCCGTTATAATATTTCGACGAATGCATCAGAACTGAGAGTTAACATCGGTGATGACGCAAGTGACGACGATCGTTTTGTAGTTGGTAATCATTTGTATAGTAATGATGTATGGTATCCGCATTTTACAGTAACGAATACAGGTAAGGTTGGGATTGGAACAGCAGAGCCGCAAGCCCTTTTGGATATGGGCAGCAATGCTCCCAACGAGATGAAAGCAATTTTAGCCCGTTTGCCCGAAGGAGGCAACACATGGTTGAGCGTCAACAGTTATGATTCTCAACCGCTCTACGGCAAAATGTTCGCCATAGAAAACAAATTTTACAATACAATTAACAGTTCCATCAATTTTCATCGAGGCGGTGGAAGTGAAGACGGTTTTATCACTTTTGACGTTAATAGCGGGGTGAGGATTGCCAAGTTATGCTATCGCGGATTGGACGTTTACGGTATTATTGCAGCCAAACAGGTGATTGCTACCGAAACAGGTTGGGCTGACTTTGTTTTCAAAGACAATTATCTGCTCAGACCATTACAGGAAGTAAACGAATATATACAAGTCAATAAACGATTGCCCGATATTCCTTCCGAACAGGAAGTGAAAGAAAGCGGCGTGAACCTGGGCGACATGCAGACGAAATTGCTTCAAAAGATTGAAGAATTGACACTCTACGTGATTCAACAGCAAAAGGATATAGACAAACTCAATGCCCAAATCGAACAATTGAAAAGCAATAACAGCCATGAAAGCAAATAAGCAATTTCACAAGATACTGTTGCTGCTGCTACTTCCTTTTCCTCTTTTTGCACAGGAGAAAGTGATTACGCTTACATCGCCTTTGCCTGCAAACGGTTCAACGATTTACGAAGCGCAACAAGCGATTTATCTCAACCCGCCGTTTTCCTACACGGCAATCAATGGCAGCTCTTTTACGGCAAGAATCAATGAATCGTTGATTACTCCTGCCGGTTACATAACGTCGGGCTCAATTGATAACCGGACGTTGGATACAGGTTTAAGCGTCGGATCGGTTGACGGTAGCGCCGGCGTGGGACAATCCGGAGCGGCTAATTATCAGATAAATCTTACGTTTCCGCCGGGAATTAACGGTATGCAGCCAAACATTTCACTGGTTTACAACAGCCAGGGTGGAAACGGCATTGCCGGCTGGGGTTTTAACATCGCAGGATTATCGGCTGTCGGCAGAATACCCAAGACTATCTATTCCGATGGAGCGGCAGAGGGAATGCTCACATCCTCAGACGCAAAATATGCACTCGACGGTGTTCCTTTAATTATAGATATAGGGAAAAGCGGCGCCGACGGTACGGAATACCGTTTGGAAACGGAAAATTTTTCCAAGGTTTATTATCGAGTAACTTTTAATGGAACTTTGGATGACGCAGGATCAGAGTGGTTCGAGGTAAAGACCAAAGATGGCTTAACAATGAAGTATGGTTCCACGACTGGAAAACTTATTGCTCATCGAGACCCGATAAAACTTGATTTAATTCTTCAACAATCAACTGCTTATGTCCAAACGTGGTATTTAGACCGGATGGAGAATCAAGATGGCATAGGTGTTGACTACGAATACGAATCCACCGAAATGGGACTGTATATCAAGAAAATAAGCTATTCAGGCAACACAGTCGATTTTTTTTATGATTCGCGCAAAGATTCGATACCCGTTTATTTGGGAAACAAAACAGGATTTCAAGACCGTATCCTGCGGAAGATCACTGTCCGGTGCGAAGGCGATGTGTTTAGGACGTATGATCTCGAATATGCTTACGACCGCTTTTCTCGACTTGTCAGGATAACGGAAGGCAACGGAGCGGGAGAAAAGAAAAACCCGACTGTTTTTGAATGGGGAAGCTTTCCTGCCACAACGAATATAAGCGTGACAAATCCAACTGTTACTGGCTCAGATTATTCCAATCAGTATTTTACCGGTGTTGATCTGAATGGAGACGGATTAACGGACATGGTCAGTTATTATAGAAGGGATATGGGATCCGCAATCTATACGACTGTTGAAACATATTTTGCAAAAAAAGATGGAGATAATGTAAGGTTTGAATCACCCGGCGGCATCGCCATGATTCCTGACGCCATTGATTATGATAATATCAAAATAAAGTATGGCGGATTCCTTACAGGCGATTATTACGGCACAGGCGTTCAGAATGCAATATTGCCCATATATACAGGCATGGTAGGTTTCTTAATTTTTGGCGTTAAAGAGACATATAGTTATTATTCAATTGGACAACAACTGGTTTCCAGTTCGGAATTACCGGAAATTGCCGTAGGAGATGTGGATAACGACGGTAAAACTGAGATACTCTATATTGAGAAAGAACCAACCAATGGTTCTTATGTGTTGAGAATCGGAGGGGAGGGTAAACCTGATCCATTTACTGAATATCCCTTAAGCATCACAAATAAGCCTGAAAAGATAATAGTCGCGGATTTCAACGGCGATGGCATGCAGGATGTCATGGTTTTTACCAAATACAACTACCATATCTACTGGAATCGTGGTGGATCCTTGAGCAATTTATTTTCTTCATCAAATAAGACTACCTGTACCTTTCTTGACACCGATTATGATAAAATTTATCTTCAAATTCAAGCCGGCGATTTCAATGGCGATGGATTGCCTGATTTTGTTATGAACTTGCAGATTTACAATGACGTACCCGCGTTTTACTACTACTCTATCAACAAATGGTATCTGGCAATTAACCAGGGAAGCGGCAATTTCTCCTTAAAAGAATTGCCGCAAATAACGGCGGTTGAAGAGGTGTTTACAAATAAAAATGATAATCAGGATCAATGCTTTGTTACCGACTTCGACGGCGATGGGAAATCGGATCTCATCATCAACGATTCCGAATATAAAAGGAGTTCGGATATTACCGGCGTATGGGGAAGTTTTGTTACTCATAAAGTATATTGGTACCGTTCCACCGGAAATGACTTTGACCTTGTGGATTCAACCACTTATAACAAAGAGGATGCCAAAATACAATACTTTGCTTTCGGAGATTTTAAAGGAACGGGAAGTAATCAGATGATGTTTTACGGTTACGACTGCTACAACGGACAGGACAAGACTCAAAAATGGCGCTTGTATGACAATGCCGGACTAACCGCGGAAAGCGGAAAAATCAAGAAAATTTCCGACGGATTGAACAACCGGACTGAGTTCGCCTATAAATCGCTGACCGATACTTCGATATACAAACAGACCTATGTTCCAAAGTTTATTCAGATAGATACTTATACTCATCTTATCACTTCAACCTATCCGGTCGTACCGCTGGCTGCTCCGCTGTATGCAGTTGCCACAATGAAGCAATCCAATGGAATCATTCCTGACCCTGTCATAAATAAATATACCTACAAGAACGGAAGGGTACACATGCAAGGCAAGGGATTTTTAGGATTTGAACAGGTCAAAGTAACGGATTCGATTTCCAATACGACTCAAGTGCAGGATTATGGAGCGCTCGATCCGACTTATTTCTATCCGGTTTCAAATACAACAACGCTGTCGGTTGGAACTAAAACGGTTTCTACCACATCGGGTACGAACACCGTTCTCTCTTTCGGAGGAAAACACATCTTTCCCTATATGAATTCTTCGGTTCAAAAAGATTTCCTGAACGGAGTTTCTGTTACAAGAGTTCCGGAATACAACGCCGACGGGAACATGACCAAAGAAACCGTCAGCTACGTGAATGACGATACCAAAGTTCAGGACGTTACCGAAGTCAGCAACCTGCTTTATGCCCATTATGGCGGAAACGGTATTCCCAACAAAGTGACGTCCTCGACGCAGACCCGAACTTATAATGGAGAGCCGCCTTTTACCGCAAAGCAATTGTTCGACTACGACGACAAAGGACATCTGACCCAAGAAATGCAATATGCCAATATGAACAATTCCTCAGTCACAAAATACTTAGATTTCAATTCGCTTGGATTGCCCGCAAAAATGAGAGATTCAACGATGGAAACGGTAAGGGAAACTTCATTTGAATATGACAATTGCGGCAGAACAATCTCGACAACCGACCCCATCGGACAGGTTTCCAAAACAGCCTACGACAAATGGGGACGAGTTGCTAAGGAAACCGATCCGTTGAACCTGAACACCATTCATGCCTACGACAACTGGAGCAGGGAAATCTTAGTGACTTATCCCGACAATACCCGTGAAATGAAGCAATTGGCGTGGGCAGGCAGCGGAAGCGACGTTCCACCCGGCGCATTGTACCGCACGACGGCAACCGCATCGGGAGAAGCCGACGCAGTCGTTTATTATGATGCAACCGGTCGCGAATTGCGAGCGCTAACCAGCGACGCCTTCAATCGGAAAATTTATTCCGACACGAAGTACAATGCCAAAGGTCAAGTTGCCTCAACTTCATTGCCGTATTTTTCGACCGATGCAGCCCAATGGACAGCCTGCGATTATTTGGACGATGGGAGAAAGCAATCGGAAACCGGTCTCGGTTTGACTACGAAATACAATTACGGAATATTAACGGATACAATAACAACTCCCGACGGAAAACAAACCGCTAAAACAAGAAACGCCAAAGGCGATGTCGTGAAAGTGGAAGAAATTGGTCGGGGAGGTTTGATTCAGTATCATTACCACAGTTCGGGACAACCCCGCTCGATCACCGCCAACGGCAGCACATTCTCTATGGAATGCGACCCGTACGGCAGACAAAGTAAACTGATCGATCCTAATGCCGGAACTACCGCTTACACGTATTATGTTTCCGGTGAACTGAAGACACAGACAGATGCCCGCAACAACAAATTTGCTTTCAACTACGACAAACTCGGACGGGAAACAACGCGAACGGTCACCGACGGAACAACAAATATTGTGAGCATTACAAGCACTGCCTACAATAATTACGGTATAGATTCCGTTAAAAGAGATGACATGAGATTGTGCTATAAATATGATCCATTAGGCAGGGTGCAGTCGCTTACCGAAAAAGTCGGCGCCGACAGTTATACCACAGGTTATACCTACGACGCCAACGGCATGCTGCAAACCCGCACTTATCCTTCGGGATTTGCGGTGCAATACAGCTATGTCAACGGCGCCATC
>Ga0123357_10007722_pt1 | contig 13345 bp, 12 predicted proteins | sample TergutEmb28metaG_FD_89873 | JGI IMG/M metagenome (GOLD analysis project Ga0123357, IMG submission 89873) | Embiratermes neotenicus P4 segment gut microbial communities from Petit-Saut dam, French Guiana - Emb289 P4 | ecosystem: Host-associated > Arthropoda: Insects > Digestive system > Gut ...
TAGCTGTCAAAGTTTCAAACTTCTCTGGCCAATATCTCCGTAACCATTGAACTTTGGATGTAGGTGTTTTGGGTTATATTGGTACAGTTTGACCTAAGGAACACTCTCCCGAAGTTAGGTCCTCTCCTCCTGGGATACCCTGTATGTATATATATATATATATATATATGTGTGTGTGTGTGTGTGTGTTGGATGCTTCAGTGCCACCATGTTAATTGAATTGATGTTACAAAACGTACTGACCACACATATTACAAGCATGTGTGCATCAATCCATTCACAATCCCCAACCATGCAAAACCATCCATATGGTTAACATTCAATTACAGTTGTGAATATCAAAAGCTAGGAGTGTCGTACATGCATAATCTCTGAAGAAGTACAGCACAGATAATATCTGCAACAACTGTGCACATTATCTTCATGACTCTGCCAGACTTTCACATCTGGCCAGTGATGACAGTCAACAAAAATGTTGTTAAATTAACTCAAATTATTATTTCAAGTAAAGAATAGGAGTTGTATTTTGAATTACATTGGCTCAACATGAAGCAAGTTCTTTTCCTAGAAAAACACATACAATAACATTATAATTTTAGTTATGCATGTGTGATAATGTGTTGAGGGATGTTTTACAAGGAGGAGAAAAAATGTGGATGAGAGTGGATCATACCTACACGAGTATTTCTTATAAAGAAAAAAATTTACTTGTATGTGATCTCCATAACCTGCAACATAAACAAAGGATATTCTTCAATGAAATCTACGCACAAAAAAGTACAATGTCAAATCCTGAGACTCTTAATCTCTGCCAGTATAGTATGCTGGATCCAAACTTCAAGCCAACATAGCACAGTAAACATTTTCTTAAAGAGCAATAAATAGGGTTCAACTTCAGGGTAAAGAAAACTTAAACCAATTAGAAACAACTTACATATAAACACATTTTACAATGTGATGTGGGTAAAATACTATTACCTTACTCTTTTCTGCCAGTCGTTTTGTCTCAGCCTTATTAATATTTGCTTCAATGCTTGTTTCTCCTCTGCTAATTAATCTTGCATGCCAAAGTGTTAGTGACCCTAATGCAATTAACACTCCTGGAACAAGGAAAGCCTCAAATCATAAACTTTTAGTAATGGTCTCATTTATGTTTTGTCAGTTACATTTATTAGGATTTTTTACATTTTCACAACACATAACATCGAACATTTAGGAAGTAATTTCTTCAAGGTTTATCCACAGCACACTTTCTGCATGTTTTCATACTGTCTAAACTGCAACTTGTTACTCAAAATCATTCACATATTTGTCAGTGGTATTCCAGTTTGAAACCAGTATATAAAAAATGCATGTTTTGGATGATACTTCTTGAAGAACCATACATAGCATGTGTCATAAAGAAATCTGCACAGCATTACAGATGACTCACAGGTACTTCTAAATCTCTCTGACAAGAAGTGTGAGAATGAGTCAGCAAATAGGCTTCCTGCTTAGCATAAGTGATCTGATGGGAGTGGAGAGCAATTGGTGTCATAATAAAGGCAATGTACTACAAGTGTAAGGCAGTATTAAACCTGCAACTGGAGCTGACTGTTAAAATGACAGCCAGAAAGGAAAATTATTCCATTCAAAACAATGTGACAGTCTGTCAATCACTCTGAATTGGACCATCTGATACTATGAGATTCAAAAGTTACAGACATAACTACAGGAGATAAAAAAAAGAGATTACTTAAGGTGTATGGAATAAAATAATGTAAAAAATGCATTACCCAATAAATTTAATGTCTACATTTAACTTCATGGAACTGCCTTTACTTGATTTGTAACCTGTGCTTAAAGTAGGTCTTTGAAAATCCCACCATCAGAAACAATGCTCCTCACTGCTTGGTTGTGAATAGATCACGATGTTTGTTGCAGTATATCACTTCTACCTTCCCCACCACATTATGAACCTACCCTTGTAAGTGACAGGATATTCTCCTAAACTGCAATGACTAACATCCTGGTTGCCCACATCTGGTGGTAAGAAAGGCATGGAAATGCAAGAGATAAGCCTGAAATTTGTTTGCATCACTGGCAATACATGGTAGAAACAAACCTTGTTGAAGGCCGTGAAATTTTTAGGTGTGAAAATGAAAATGAAATAACACCCACAGTACCATAATCACTAAGAACGGGACCCATGTTAATAGAAAATTTTTGATTACAAGGACCTAGGAAATCATCTCCTACAGTAATGCTCATAACTCAGGAAACACCCAGCAAAACCATTTTAATGTTTACAATGCATACACATACATATACCAGTTGTGTTTCAATTCTGGCCTCCTTGCTAGCATGACCATACCTACCTTAAAACTGCACACCATACTGTATTTATACTAAAATCTGGTCACAGATGTACTATTTATGGGCATTCTGTCTTAGGAAAATGGACAATGAAATAAAAATTTGGTACAAGCAGTATTAACATTGGGGTTCTATTACAAAATAACTAGTTTCTGGAACTCAGCATATACTCCCAAGAATAGAATGAATAAGAGCCATACATCTGTATATGGCCATTTTAACATGTAACACCTGTTCTACTTGAGTTGTGATACTACATAGCCTTATTAGTCAATACTAATGAGAAACATTCTGCCTCCGTGGTGTCAAAAAACCACAAAATTTGAATACACGCTATAATGAAAATGCCAAATCTTACAATTATTCTACCACTTCCACAAGTGTCATAAGTTGAATTCGTATTGTGGCATATCCTCATTTTCTGAAAACAGCACAGAAATAATTATATAATAATGAGGATGTGATAACACATAATCAATTGTGTTGCTTTTTTTCATGATACCAAATCCATGCATACACAGCATGTATCACTGGGTTCAATTTGTATATTTCTCACCTGTATTTATGAAAGCCATATACATTAGACTACTCTGTCGCAGTGACCGTCCCTCATATGGCTCTGCTGTTTCAAATAACGACATGTTACCAAGACTAGCCATCAACTCTGCCTGGGAGAAACACCATTCAGTATGACATACATCTCATCCTAAGATGACAGCATACAATGAAATATACAGCATTTACAATATGTCCCAAATGAAATATTATACAGCATTTACAATATGTGGCACAGCATCATAAATCAGCACCCTGTACCTTAGGATAATTGTTAATGATGTGTTAAAAAAAAGTCATATAATACTTTAATGTCATGACCCAAACATTAAAACTGAGTACACACTGACCTACAGCATGGGTGTAGGAATTTGGTTAGAACATCTTAGCTATGTCTTTTAGGGTTCCATAGATAACAACTTCCTTTTCCAGAACTTTATTGATAAAAAAGAATGTGCTTAGTGTTTTTACTCAACTATGCGGATAAATATTAACCAAACAAATAAAACTTAATAATATCATGGACTTGGAGATATCCACAACACACAGTGACCATGTGGAATGATTAAGCAAAAAATACCTTTAATACCACTAATTAAATTATAATATAGCTTTGAAAAGCGTGCAAAGTTTGCTATGCACACGGGAAAAAAAGAACACAATGTGCAAAACATCTGTACTCTGATCACAGCAACTAGTAAATTATTGTAAATGGACAGGTAAAATTTGTGTGCATTACAAACGTCCCAGGTATCAGTTCCTAAAAAAAGGTGGGACTTGAAACTTACACCATACAAAGACAAACTCTGTCTCATGATGGCTCACTTTTATCTACCACAGAAGCTAACACTACTTGAAAACATATGTAAAATATTCAAAGAATTCCTGCTCAGAGGTGTAAAGGAACAAATCGGGTAATGCCCACACTTGTATGATAATTATACCGCAGTGGTCAAATTATTTTTTACTCTAATAAATACTGAAAGTGTTAGCTACTAATGTAGGTCTTCATGTAAAGTGTCTGTTACTACTGTCTGACTTTAACAAAACCAGGAATACTTCCAATGACAGTGTTCATAAAAATCCATTCTGTGGTTCTTAAGTCATTAGATACAGAATTACAACTATGAGATGTATTTTTGAAGCTTCTCACTACAACACAGTAGTTAAAATGAAGACTGTTAGTTTTACAGGTAAAACGAATGACATAGCTTTTAAGGATGTTAATCTGCAAATAATTTTTAATACACATCTTTTGATGAAAGAACATGATATTATAGTAATTTGTAGCTACCAGCTTACTTTATAACACTCAACATCGTAAGACTATCAACAAATAATAAGTCATAAAACTGAATTCTGGCGCACAGCTTGCTAATAAAAATAATGAAGTAAAGAGTTCCCAATGGGGAGCCTCATGGCACTTCAGAATGCACAGGATAGGGGGGAAAAAACTTGCCTAAAATGTGAACAAGGACAACCGCATGAGTTTTGGAATGAAGTAACGTAACACACTGACAGTCAAAATGCATTAAGTGCATGTACGAGAACAGGCTGTGGAACTTTGTCTAAGGTGTGGCTGACAAAAATAAAATAAATCAATCTGCCCATGTGAACAAACTTGGAATGTAATACAGTTTAATAAAACTGGTAACGGCAGTCTTATATTCAATAAAGCCAACCTGAGATGGAGTCAGTTTAAATTTAGAACTACAAGAAAATCTGATCCAGTATATCTTAAAAAATGTTGGAAAAACTATTCAAAAACATAACAAGTGTCCTTCCAAACACATACAACCCACACAACAACCACTTGCTTCAGTGAAGATAAAAATCCCCTTTAGTATTAAATTAAGACTAAAAATTGTAATTTCAAAAAGGAGTTAAAACTGCAAAACAACCTGTATTAACATAACCAGGGATTTCACGTGAACCAATCATGGGGATGACGTGAGATATCAAATCTCGTAATTAACACCAATCTAAAAATGGAAGGAATATTTAAAACTGGAAAAGTGATTCAGAATTGTTCCACATATGAAACAAGGAGGATGAATTAGAAATACCATAGAAATGATCAGCAAAGATTTCAGCAACAAACTGCAGTTGTCATAACACTGTCACTACAAAACAACAACAACAACAATGGTGAAGACAATAATAAAAATAAAAAGAATCAGAACAATAAAAACAAGGGTGACTGTGATGAAGATGATGAGGAGGGGGAGGAGGACGATGACGATGACGACAACGACAACGACAACAACAACAACAACAACAACAACAACAACAAAAACAACATTTATCTTCCAGGTTGCCAGAACATGAAGGCTTGGGATGATATTCCCTGCCAGATCTTTGAATACAGGAAATCTAAATGAAAACAATGTAACACCACTTTTAAAAAAATCCAAGAACCACAATCATCAACATTAACCAGAACAACAAATATTGGAGTTCAAAAACGAACATAAAACACTGACATAAACAACAATGCAAAAAAACACAAACAGAAGTAAGTTTTGCTACATCATCTCATATTTCCATAACTGGTAGAAGAACTATGATATCTTTACACATTTGCTGAATGTCACATTCATCCTGTGGTCTATCTGTAACCCAGCATTTTAATACACATCATTCGGCTGACTATTTAAAAATTCAACCCCACAGAGTTTCATGAAAAGTGGATGGGAACTTCTAATTCTGAGATACAATGACCCATAATAAAAATAACTTTAAGATCTAAACAGACTTTCCACATGTAGCCCAAATCATTAACCCTTTGATGCCGGAATTAAATCCCTCTGAGCAACGCAGCCTGCCGAGATTTTTTAATGGGGATTTTAAATTTTATTGCTAACTCTTAGAAAAAAAAAAGCATATCGCATAGACTTTTTCTTCAAATTTAATGAAATAAAATTTTGCACTCTGCTTATGAATTGGTTAATATGGACAAAAATGTTCACCTATTTTAATAATAAATTTTGGCCTGTGAATCGGATGCATTACATAAAATGTGGTGCAAAGAGTTCATTACTCACATAACTCTGGTTGCTGCAGAAGGTCTGTGGCACCTTGGATCACTGTTTTGTCATGACACGCAGTATTCATAAAGAAGGTGATATATTACAAATTTAATTTTGTGTGACTTTCCTTGAAATAAGGCACCACGCACAGGCCCACATCACATCTGGCGCACTTATACACTGTGCCCTTTCTTTGGCCACGAGAAGAACGTGGACGGCAGCGCAGTTGGGTTGACGATTTCGCTGGCCAGTGTTTGTTATGGTGGCTCTTGAGTCATAAAACATTTTTTGCTCCCGAACTTGGTCTTCCAACCAATTTGGGAGTGGGGTGATTTTGGCTCTTTCCAGCTTCCTCAATCAATTTCTTCAACAGGAGCCTGAAATCTCGATGGGTGTATTTAGCCCCACATGAAGATAACAGTATCCTACTGTTGAGTACTGTTAGATCCAGAAGGTGGAAAAACAATTTTGTGGTCCACTTGAAGGTACATCAACTCATCGAATAGCTGTTAGCCATATGATTAGAATTGTCAACATAACCCATGTGCCGGTTGTACTGTTCCATGATGTGACATTTCATAGGGTGGTTGCTGTCGTCATAAAATTTCCTTCTGCTGGTGGTGGATCCAAGTTAGTCAGCATGTAAACTTCTTGTCTTTCCTTCCAAACTAATGCAAGTCAAACCTCCCCTAGTCCTCACCCTTACATCATCCCTTTTCAATTTCAGTTGTTTCGGTCCCAAGTCACAGGGCATATCTTTTCTGTTGCGTCATACTGTCCCGTATGAATTTATTTTACACCTGTCCAAGTCATCAAAAAGTCTTGGGGATGAAAAGAAATTGTCCATAAATATTTTGTGTCCTAAGCCTTCAACTCTGGTAGTCAAATGTCTAACAGTTGCATGTGTTGCAGTCATGTCGTCAATGGCAGAGTGTAAGTCTCTACCCAAGTACACTCTCATGTCATATGTATACCCTGATTCATCAGAGTTTGTAAATTTTGACGCTGAAACATTTTCTTTTCTTTGGAATGTATTGCCTGAAGATAACCATGTCCTTGCATTTTACAATTATCTCGTCCACTGCCAAATGAACCAAGGGGTTATAGAAATTAGCATAAGCCTCATTCAGTTTGTCAAAGACAGTCCCTAGTTTCCATAGCTGGTCATATTCTTTGCTTTTGTCAGGTCTCTGTGAATTGTCTGCAAAATGCAGAAAATGAAGTCTGTGTAAAAATCTGTCTCATGTCATGGTCTTGCCATAAAACGGATGGTGTAGCTGTCTTAGTCTCGACCACTAGTCATGTAGTGTGTCTTTCAATGCACGTCCCATCTGCAGAGCTAAGGCAATGAAAGTCATCATGTCTGGCAACGTAATGTCAGGCAGTTGGCGGCTAGGTCTGGCTTGTCTGTCTAAGTGTTGCTGGTAGTATACGTTGGTCTGTTCCATCAGCAGATGAAACATTTCTGTGAAAAACAACATCAACACAGACAGTGGTGAGCTGTCTTGGTTGATGTGTGGAGCCCCACTTTTTTTCATACCTTTTGCTGGACCGACAAAAGGATGAATATTTGTGTTCCTTCCTTGAGACAGTCCCCAGGTTGGTAATCCGCCACTTGTTGCAGCCTGTGGTTCGACTTCTGCTGAGGCTTGTTGTTGTTCCTCTTCTTCTTCTTCTTCTTCCTCAAAACAGTCTTCAAACTCGCTAGCCTCAGCACCTGATTCCGAGTCCATGTCAGCAACCAGAATTTCACTGATGGCTTCCTCCTCAAGTTTTATTTTTCTTTCTGGCCATTGCTCAAGACCCACAATCATCTGCCTCATTTGGACTACTATGTATGGCTGGGCACAGTTGCAGAAATGTAATATCAGTCAGATATGAATGTCTTCTACAGTGACAGCAAAACAGATATAAACCTGCAATGTGACTACTGCGTAAATTCCACACATTTAAGGGTGCCCAAGGCGTTACTAAATTAACAGTTGTATGTTGCATGTTACTACCCTACAACCCCTACAGATTACCCCAGCACTACAAGAGGCACGGCTGTGGGCTCTTCTGTAGCTGTAAATATTGATTTTTGTGGATATTTCTGATTTTTGAGCATTAGATTTGTCTGAACTATATGGGTACAGTACACCACTGACAACCTTTCTGGTCAACAAGCAAAGTTTGCTTCATAGACCAATATTGATATTTAAACCCACAGTGAACCCCAGTGCAAGCTATGAACAAAGATATCAGTGTCTAAACCATATTAGTCAGCTGGGAAAAAATGCACAGTTACTGTGTGTCGACTTATAAATCTGGGTTTGTGGATGGGCTTAGGAGGTGGGAGGGGTACATTCTGGCTCCATAAAGAAACCCTGACCTTCAAGGGTCCTGCAGCTTAGCAAGCCACAGCAGTTTATAGAATAGGAGTGAACAAAATTCCTCCAAATTTCAACACACTGTTTGTATCATCTTCATAAGTTGTTCAGCAATTTAAAGGGCTCACTGCGCGACATCTTTATAAGTCGTTCAGCATTAAAGGGTTAATCATATCTAATAGACTGAATGCAAGTTAGCTTAACCCCTGGTGCCACAACATGACTTTGGTCAACACGCAATGTGATGCTCAGGAATACCTCCTAATGTGTCAACCACGAACATGCAAAGCAATGGCCAGTCATTTAAATCCCCAGTCTTGCAAAAATCACTGGGAACTTAATTCTGGCAGGAAAGGGTTAATAAACTGCAAAGAATGCTGTTGGGAGTTTTGTGTAATGCATTACAGCACACATCCTTTCCAACTCTATATACCATACCATTTTTTTTTAATACGTACATCAGCTATTCCCTTAGTTATCATGAGTAATGGGGTCTACTGTACAACTGCAAGAGTAAATAAGTATTTAACAAATTTGGTATCTTTTATGGGCTAAATCCTATACTGTCTGTGATATCATGTAGTGTACTTGCCAACATTTAGCTGTATGACCTAGCTAACAGTTGTTTTGACTTACCACAGGAATGAGGACAGAATTATTAAAATTAACTGGATGGCCCTCAATAAGGGATTCATCATCTTCATCAGTCTCCTCTACCCCAATCCACACTTCATTGTAGGCAAGTTGGAAGCCAAAGATGATCAGGAAAAGCACACCCAAACACATGTACGCCATGTACAAAAAAAAGTAACGGTGATTATAGTGGCCAATGCAATTATTTAACCAAGCTATATAATATTAGTTAAGGCACACATGTTCAGATATTTGAAGAAAGTGTGGATTATTATTTACAGACTTCCTTCTCAAAATGATCTAAAAGGCAGAGACATCTCATTGCTACTCACTTCACTTCACCAAATGGAACTGGCATTGAATGGGACATATCAGCCAATTATTTATCATAATTTTACTGTATTGAGCAGAAATTTAAGCACAGGTAAAATGCAAAATGCTCCATCAGGTAATGTTAGTAACAAGGGTGGTCTAGAAACAAACTCACAGAAAAAGAGTACTGAATTTTCTGGTATGTAAGAGGTTTCCTTCCTTAAATGTGGTCCTATAAATCACAGTGTGTTAAATCAGGAACTAATGATGTACACAAACTTACCTACTGCCATTGTTTCATGTTAAATAATACTTCAAAAAATATGACATACTGTGTTTTGGGAACAGGATCAGACACCATCCTCAACATGAAAAATAATTTAGACCTACTTAGATGGACCCAATCAGCAAAGCTACTATCAACCTCTGGACAATTGATGCCACCTGACACTCTATTTATAGCCCTGACCACAGCCATCTGTTGTGGTTTTAGAACAACAATTTATCTCCTTCCCATTTAAACAGTTGTTAAGACATCTATACAGTGCCAGTTCAGGCGACACTTATTGTACGATGACAGTCACTTTGTCTGTTGGGCCCAAATGAGTAGGCCTTAACTTCATTATTTAGCCTGAGAACAGGGACCACCCTTGTCCTGAAATGTAGCAGTTTACTATGTTTAGCTAAACCCACGGACAGCACACATGAAGAGGATAATTCCAAGTGCAACATATCACCATCATAATGTTGCAGCATTATATAATGATGTACATATGAACATAACAAGGATACGGCAGTGATGATCCATCTTCAGAATACATTTGTTGCAAACAGAACAGTGGTGTGTTCGTGGTGGCTTTGGGGCTATGCATTTTTTACATATGCTGACAGCTTCAGGAATGAGAGCACCCTGAAAAAAATGATCTCTAAAGCATATCTGACATACAACATAACATATTAGTTTCCTTCCCAAAAGAAGAGAAAAGTACATGTGCATACATGCAACATGTCTGTATGCTGACACAAGAAGCAGTGGTAAATGAACTAACTTAGAACTGCTGCTCCTCTGCAACAGTGGGAACAACTAAGACTAAATGATGTAATAAACCAAAGACCACAACATGAATCTTCAGTCATACAATCCTCAAACATTAGTGTAGACCATGGTTTCTCAAACTGTGTGTCACAAACCTGAGGAGGTTGTGATCTACTGTAAAAGGGTCCCTGCTGAGATCTCAAGAATTAGTTAAAATACAGATCAAACAAGTCTGGAAATCAATAATAAATAAATGCTTTCAGAAAACGCAGGTGCAGCTACTGGAACATTCTGCAGCTTTCTTGTGACTGTAACAAGACCATTATACAGCATACTCTAGGTGTAGAGAGGCAGTACAATTATTCTGGTTCCTGCTGTCACTGTACAGCCTACTACACTTTCAACAATGTGCAGAAATCCATTTTTTCCTGATTGGCAAAGATAAAATGAGTATAAACACTCAGAACAGAGGGAAATAAAGGCAAGAGTATGTGCAACTTGCATTTTCCTGGTTAATCACTGTTAGGTTGATATCATCAACAGAGGTCTTATCTTCCCTCCTCCACTCTCTATCAACTAGTCACATGTGATATTGGAGAGGAGATACATTGTTCTCTGAGTCAACAGGAACTATGAAACAGTAAAGGTGAGAACCAGAACACTAATTGGCCCTTTCCATTGTCCCAATATTGTGAGAAATGTGAGTCAGTACTGTATGTGATATTTCATATGTACAGTACTCTTCCAGGATCTCTTGGGTGTGAAGTTTAAAGTAAGAAGTCCTATTTATGAGAAATCGGGGATGGTAGTGTCATTATAGGGGGGGCAGGACTACTCGATCCTTGGAGAACATCTTTTTCTTCCTTTCCTGCAGAATTAACAGAGCTTTAGCAACTACCTAAGCCATACTTACTGTGTTATTTTTTTGCACCAGTGAAAACACAACAAATCTTTGAAGCTATGTTGCAACAGCTCAATGGTATTTAACATTCTGTACAAACATGGACAGTTATTTTGTTTAAGTTACACATACAACACCTTCATGAGTTTTAAGCTACACCTAAACAATACACTGTTGGTGGTCAGAGTAATTCATATCTACACTAAACACAATCCCAAAAAAGTGAATCCAAAAAGGGAATTTGTAAGCCAAAAGTATTTTTACTCCTTTCATATTACCTCTGGTGGGTATCCAGGATGAGTGTTGGCAGCCATGTAATAATGGAAAGCAATGTTGACCAGAAGCCAATGACCGATAATCATCAGCAGTACTGTCATCCAAGGACTTTTGTTCCACCAATAAGGCAGCCCAATCCAGTATGCAATAGCTACTACTGAAGCTGTTAATCCACACACACAGGCAACAAAGAACTGAAAGAAAGACATGCCAACATTTGAATATAACGGACACAACAAATGTGGGACGCAGTCTTTGAGCAGCTGCTGGTCACTTAGCCAACCAAGTTAAATTTAGTCAACTCTTATGAGAATTCCATTTACACTATAATAGTATAACTTAATTAACAGAACATGCCAAATTACAACATATCATTTGTCTACAGCATAATCACACAGATAGCACACCTGGCTGCACAGGAAAAAACTATGCGGCACTCATGTAAAATGCAACTAAAAACTGAGTACACACACTCCATGACTTACATAGTTCCAAGTGGTGCAATTTCAGACTTAGGCAATTTAAAAAATAATAACATTTTTGGAATACATGCCAAACTTTTCCCTGCAGGAATGAAAGCACAAAAAGATGAAGGCTAACGCTGGGTGATAACATAGGTGACAGGGCAGTCTTGCTGCAGCTGATCAGGTTCTTCCCTCTTGAAGTTTGGATTTCAACTGGACTCCACTGTGTATACATATATGGCTGACCACATGTGCGTTCAATTCCGACTTGTACCGGACTTTTGTAACTACTGCTTAAGTTGGGGAATGTTTGTAATCAACTTTTGCACCACTGCTGCTATTTTAGTCCATGACCTGGCATACTAAAACTAATGAAATTGAAGTGTAGCATAACAAAGGTAAAGTTGTCCCTGTGCCTAACATGGTGGTATATGTTGGCACACAGGTGTGACTCCATTCTTAACTTTGACACTAAATGAAGGTCAGTGGTCACTTTCAAGCCCAGGCCACTCTACCCCATGAAAAGTTCCTGGTACCCAATGACAAGGAGACTGGATGGGTCCAAGGAGCTGGTCCGAACACTTTGGAGAAGATTACAATCATTTGCCCCTACCAGGAAATGAGCCAAAACACCTCAGTCATCCATGTCATAGCCTTGTCATTGTATGCACTATGCTATCATACATACAATTTGTCTCTCTTTATTACAGGCAATACCATGACTGGTCTTTGTACATTCATTCCACAAAATATAAAGTATGTTATTAAGATTTTATAATAAATGGGTAGCATGCAAGTGTTAGTGATATACTTACAGGACCAAGAAATTTGGTAAAGTTGTCTACAAACCAAAACATTGGTTCCATACATACATCTGCAATATAACCTTGGTCCATAAAATGGTTGTAGAAGAGAGACTTTATTGAGATATTTACTTTTCTCCACTGCCATCTTACAGCATCCCTGAAATTTAAGACCATCTGATTATTAGGTGCGATCCATAATTTGAAAATATTTCTCAGGTGCATATCATATCACAATCATCAACAGTCTTATGCAGCACAGCATTCATACACTGGTGGAAAATAATGACCTTCAGATGGTTAGCATAAAAACATACTCACACTGATCAAAACTAGTACAACACAAGTTAAGACCATAAAGCTCACTTCAAACAATACTAATTTACCATTAAAATTTCACCAAATTTCACAATATATGATGTATAAATGACATGCAAGGAGGAAGGCATATTTTGTTTATAATACTCCTTACCCAATATTGTGCAGGTGGTAAAATCGAGAAGAATGAGATGGGTGGGGCATGTGGCACGTATGGGGGAGGGGAGAGGTGTGCACAGGGTTCTAGTGGGGAAACCTGAGGGAAAGAGACCATTGGGGAGACCTAGACGTAGA
>Ga0123357_10007723_pt1 | contig 13344 bp, 9 predicted proteins | sample TergutEmb28metaG_FD_89873 | JGI IMG/M metagenome (GOLD analysis project Ga0123357, IMG submission 89873) | Embiratermes neotenicus P4 segment gut microbial communities from Petit-Saut dam, French Guiana - Emb289 P4 | ecosystem: Host-associated > Arthropoda: Insects > Digestive system > Gut ...
ATTAGGGTATTTCTAGGCTAAATCTTCTATGCCAATGCCACATGTTTTCTTTTTCTTCAATTATTTATCATCAGTTGTGTGTATGACCTGTAATACTAGTAACCTACAGATTGGTCGATTATCACTACGAACAATTTATATATGTGTATATTTGCAGCAATATTTTTATTGCTGTGTGCATATTAATTAATACTTTTCTGATTTATGATTATGGCACTTTCCATATCTTGTACATAAGATCAAGGGAAATAAATAAATACATACATACATAGACTCAGGATATGTCACGATATTCCGCCTGTCATTTTCATTGCCACCGTGCTTCATTTTCGTAAAAAAAAAAATGAATCCATGCTATTGGGAAAAAAAGTTGAAAATATATGACTAGCATTATCATTCCAAGACACTGTACTAAGGTAAATCTGAATGACTGTCAACATATGGGGGGGGGGACGAAATTGTTTCAAAACATGGCAATATTCTTCACAAACAAAAGTACTTACATCTGCCAGCTGCGCCTTGTTCATTCCCGGTCTCGTCGAAACTTTATAATGTCTCTTATACCTTCGTAACGTATTCACTTGTAACTGGAACAGGTCGACTTCTGGCAAATCTGTGTCTGTTTCGTTTGAGTCATCTTCTGAATCCTTCCTTCGTCGCTTTGTTCGTGCTTTCTGGATCACGTCCTTGTGGTAATCACAGATGTAGATGTGTCTTGCCTAAAGAAAAAAAACATTATCGCATTTTTCGATTATCACACTAGGGAAAATAATATGTATCTATTAATTACACTTACGGCATGATCAAGATGAAGTTTAAGTCTCCTCTGTGTCACAGTTTTCTGTATTCGTTTACTATACGACGCGTTGCCTGCAGGTCGAAGACATCGTTCCTCTTCATCTACAAGACAACATATCTGATCTGGTGGCCCTCGTGAATCTTCTTCGCCCGTGCTGAAGCCATTCATCTTTCCGCAAACATTAACTGTCAAGAGAACGTCAGAATACTTAACGTAAAAACGTATCCTCTTTAATCAACAGCACGAAATCTTGTAACCCAGTATCCTATTCTGCTTTTCGAAGTACGTCATAACCTCACCAAATTTGGTAAAAATTTCAGTTAATAGTTATTCAAACCTGAAGTACTACCAAAGGTAAAGAATCCGGTTTCAGTTCACTTCACACACGAAAACTGCTTCATAGTTGTATCCTTTACCACCGAGCCTCTCACGTCCGAACGTAACTCTCCGTGTTACTTCTATCTCGAGTAATGGCGAAAGTTTTGTTGTTGTCATAGCTCAATACACCCAGTGTGATTGGTCGATTTCAAATGCTTCCTACATAAACCACGCCCACCAATGAGATCAACAAAAGTAACCAACTTTTAAAATTGTCACACAAAGAGTGCTAATATGTCTTACAAGTGGTCTGGAGGAAGGGAAATCCGTATTTCATGCAGCAGAAATCACTCAGATGGTGACCTGTGCTCTTTTATTAACAGTTAACATCTAATTTTCGTCTGCCGGAGTACATTGACCACATATTTGGCGCCCTGAACATAACTTGCTTTGTCATTGGTTCGAGCCACCTTCTTTGCGTTAGATGGAAGAAGTACTGTGATTGGTGTAGTTTTTGCGGTCCATCCGAATTTGACCAATAGTGCACGAGAATATTTTCCTATGTTACAGTCATGTACCGCATAAGTGGCGTGGGGTCGCGATATTCGTAGCAGCTATCCTTTGGCCGTTCCAGTCTTGTTGAGGTAAGAATATTTTTATATTTCTTTACTATGGTGGTGTCAGAAGAAGAAAATTATGATATCAGCAGATTAAATTACGTAGTGTTATCTGTGTGAAGTGTGTGCCTTTACGGTGTTTAAAACGTGGAAACTAAATTATATAAATTTGCTGCGTTCTATTCTATACAACCGTCATCGAAATGGCTGCCATAAGCTTAGCATTGAGAACGGAATAAGCAAACGAGCAAATATTTTTCTCTCTGAAACTATGTAACGTACAATGTTTATTGTCAACCAAATGAAAGTTATTTTTAGTTGCATGTCGTATAAATTTTAAGGGACGTGATGGGTGTATGGAAGAGGTTTATAAGGCGTTAAAAAGTTTTCCCTTTTGTTCCAAATGGCAGCCAAGGCCGTGCTATGTGGACTCCATTTAACATTAGGCAGGGCTAGGGTTCGGCTCTACTAACGTATGGCCTGTATACATGTAGCCCCTATATTAGCATAGGGGATTGTAAGTTTCGTAAAATACCAGATAGTCATTTATTTAGATCCAAGAATTTGAACAAGGAAGCTCCAGTACATAAATTTAAGGGTACTTTCAGTCATAATGTTCCGATTTGTGTAGTCTTTGTCTGATTTTTCTCGTAAATAAATCTTTCCCTATGGCTACCAATAGAACCCGTAGTATCCTTATGGGCAGTAGTGTGCTATTTGGTACTGACCCGGCATGCCGGATGGTAATTGCTAGCAAAGCTACGGGTTTAGGGATTGAAAAATAAATTCCAAATAATGATTTTTTAGCAAAATGGCGAGGCTGTTGTTGTATAAAATGGCGGGAAGGAGAATTGAAGGTCATACAAAGAATTTAATGATAAGTATGTTATTAACCTGTGAATTCAAAATTAAGGTTTCAGTCATATATTTTTGCAGTACGTGTTGATAAAGTGAAATTGATTTCATTTGGTAGAGTGTATTGTGTTCTTTTCTAACGTAAACTGTTCTGTTAGCGAACTTAATTGCAGCAAAGCAGATTTTTTTTAATTTTTTAATACGGAACAATTATTCCATCATTTTGCAAGATTAAGGTCGAGGTTATTTTTAACTGATGGAAATTTTAATGCAGTTTAAAAATAAAATTGGCCTGAAATAATAGTGTGTTCATCTTATGTTGCCAAGCAAAGTACTTCGATTTATTAAAGATTACATAAAGTTACTGCGGATTTTGTGTTTCCTTGTATACATTCAGTCCTGACATGCCTTTGGAAATTGTTAGATATAATATAGTCTGGAGGAGAAATCTGTCTCAGTGGAGAATGTTTTATTAAAGTATTTGTGCCATAGTTGTGGTCATTTTAAAATATTACTCTTTAGCGCAGTTTGTGGTTTGTTGTAAGAGATTGGATTTTGTGTTTTGTATTTCGCTTGTTGAAATATTTTGAATTATTTTAGCCTAAGTTACTTTATGCACAGTTTGATCAATCGATGTACATGTTTTGTCTTTGGTTATAATGCTGTGCAAAATTAATGTAAAGAGGTACTGTTTCTGGATTTTCTTGCCCAGAAACCCCGTAAATTCTCTTACAGAAAGTATGCTGTGAACACAAGATGACCTAAAATTAAAACGCCCGTATCAGTTTCTTCCAAGAATGTGTGTAGTTGTGGCACCTATATTTTTTTATCCGCGTGTTCCTCCGACGCTGACGTTGTAATCGGTAACGAGGTTCCGTTTGTCACTTGTCAAGTGACGTAATAGGTATGGCGCGGAATAAAATTGTACGAGTTCATTGATCTGATGTGTTAGAAATCGGTTTTCCGTCTTGAAGCTTGAAGAATAGTTTCCAGTGCGAATATTATTTAGTATAATTTTGATGTTAAACGTATAAGAGATACAGAAGCCATTTCCTTATAACGGGTGAAGAGAATTAATTTCATAACCTTTTCGGTATGTCTTTTCTCCCATTCCATGTGACGGGGTTGTGCCAATTGCAAGGAAAGCATTGAGCATAGCAAACTTAATTTGGTCCGGCTCGTGACGGCCTGACAACCCCCAGGCAAACCTCAGCCCTGGGAATGCGTCCACCGTCTTATTGACCGACCCGGACCCAGCGCGCCACAGTACGGCACGGCTGAGCGGGGTGGGGATTGTTTCCGCGTTGTCTAATTCCGGTCCGTTCCGCTGCGTGTCGAGGGCGGTGTGGTCGCTACATCAGCCTTACCAAGTGCGACGTTGCCGGTTGTTGTGGTCGCGTATTTAGTAGCATAAGAAGCCGTTTTTAGGCCCCGGGACTGATACCGAATTTCTCTAATTTTTCGTCTTGATTGTAGTAGAGTTCCGTCATGATGGACAGAAGTGGTGCCAATGAATACTGAGGAACGGTTTTATTACGTGTGGTTAAAAAGTCCGTGCACCTCGTCTGCATTGACAGTGCCAGATTTAAATTGCTCGCAATGAGACGAGTGGTGGTTGATGGATGCATGTGGGTGTCGTGCAAGTTAACCAGTGCATTATTCATGTAATGCGAGAGTTGTCCAAATGTTTTTCTTAAGCATTGGGGGAAGAACTTACGTCTTGTCTCAAGGATGACCTCGAATTTGTATTGGAAGAAGGGTGTTTGGAGAGACGGGTGAATTTCCCCTCGTCCCCCTCCATTGAGATGTACGTGGGTTGGACAATTCCTTTGTGAGCAGAATAAGATCAGACTTGGCAACGTCGCAGAGGGACCCCCACGTTAGGCGCACACCAGTGGCGAGAGCCCCCTCCCCCCGCCCCGTGTTCCTGCCAGTGTCCGGAACGCTACGGAAAGTCCCCGCGCCTCTGCCTATTGCCTAGCCTAAACCAAGCTCTTGGGAAAGTAGTGTAGTGAAGCCATGTCGGAGCACCATCGCGGTGCCTGGGGAGCGAGGGAGGATGCGGTGTGGTGGCCGGGCGCGATAACGACATCCGATTATCAGCAGTCGTTACAGTCACATCATCAACATCTGCTGAATCAACAACTCGCGGTACAACAACAGCAACAACAGGCAGCCGCGCAGCATCAGGCACAACATGATACTGTTGCCAGAAGTACGGCGGTAGCGGCGACGCAGCAGCTGTTTTCGTATAAGATGGCCAGTAGTTTCCAGAACCCTGCAACCACGATGACTTCGGCCAGTGTCTCCTCTTCCTCACCAGTTGCCTCCTGCATGCGAGGTTACGATTATAGGCTTGGTGATGGCATGGTTGGAGGCGGTAGTGGAGGAATGGTTGGCGCCGGTGGCCGACCAGGAGACGCTTCTTTAGCAAGCAGTGCCGCCCCGCAGTGGTGGTACCCCAGTGGGATGGGGAGCCCTATTCAAAACGTACCAACGCCTCCCACAGTGGTATGTATCTTACCACTTGCCGCGTGTGTGGAAGAGGAGGGGAATGTTTACGTTTCCCCTCCTACCATTGTGTACGCTGGTGTGTTTAGTTGTATGCATTTTGTAATTTGTTTGGACAATTGGTAATCGTGGATGGCAGGTCGTATGTGTGTATGTGAAGGATAGGGTAGAAGGTGCGAGATGTTTACGGAGGACGTTCTGGATCACTGATGTCATGCCGATTTGAAGTTTCGGCACATCTGCAGTCCCGGACAGGACGTTTCCGAATTTTAGATATTTATGGAACGAACTGAAGCTACCGATCAATGGCAGTACTGCTGACGGCCGTGTGAAACAACTTCATCCAAGAAGAGATGACGAGAACGAACTCCCGCTCTGTTGGTGTGCACGTGTTTAGGGTTTGACACAACTCTCCGCGCGCGCTAGGGAAAGCGGGTGGGAAAGATTCGTCGACAACGTAATGGCGTAGTACAACATATCGCCTCTGATGTATGTGGCTGACCGCAACGTACTCACTCTTGAGGCTTTTATGTGGCTTAGTTTGTGTACATCGAACCCATGTTCGTTTGTCATAAAGCTGTATGAATGGAAGTATAAAGAATCTATGAGCAGTGACAGCCTGTGCCGTTTGTTATATTCTGGTGCGTTTTCGCTTATAAATTTCCGAGTTACTAAAAATTCATGATCGCAGGTCCTTGTGTCTATAATTGCCGTGAGAATTGTGAAGTTCTATGATTTTGTGTATTTTAGTGCTATGGCTGATCATAGTGTCATGGTGAGAATTTTAAACTAGAAGTATGAAGGAATGAATGCCCCCATCCTTTTAGAGCTGTGTGTCTTTGTTACAGTGTAGATCATTTAATGCAGTGTCATTTAAACAGATCTCACATGCTGTGAGCATTCCGTGCAGATGGCGCTAGGCGTTAGATGGAGACGGTTTTGTAATACCTTGCTGTAATTAATTTTACAGCCACAACAACAAAACCGAGGTAGGATGCCACGAGGAAAGGCTGACGCTAAACCAAGGGGGCGTATGACTGCCTATGCATTCTTTGTTCAGACTTGTCGTGAGGAACACAAGAAAAAGCATCCAGATGAGAATGTAATTTTTGCTGAGTTCTCAAAGAAATGTGCAGAAAGGTGGAAGGTGAGTTTTATAACCATTTTACCATTTGTTTTGTTTGTAATGTTGTGTGATAAGTTACTGTGCTGTACAAAATAGTATTGACAGTGGTAGCAGAACTTCCACGTCAACTCTGTTGATTGCAGAGCTTGTTACTGGATGTTAACTTGGGGGGGTCCATCAACTGTTCTATTTTCAGCCTTCTTTACAGGTGTCAGTGCTATTGATGATTCCTTTGTATTACAAGGGGACACGAGGTGGCACAATTGGTTGAGGCACTGCGCTACAAGGTGGAAGGTCTCAGGTTCGATTCCCGATGGTGTCATTGCAATTTTTCATTGACATCCTTACTTTGGCTCTATGGCCCTGGGGTTGACTGAACCTCAAACAGAAATGAGTACCAGGAAGATTTCCTGGGGGGTGAAGGCGGCCAGTATGTAGGGCTAATGACCTTACCGCCTTTGTGTGCTGATTGCCTTGGAATCTGGGAGCCTCAACCTCCTGGAACCCTCAGGGCCTGTTCAGGCCTGTAATGGGATTGCTTTACCTTTGCTTTGTGTTACAAGTGGCAGTGTTTTAATTAGCTCTTTCAGCATGGGATGGATTACTGCAGAGAGGGTGGCAATGGTTACCATGCACCGTTGAGCATGCTTGTTGATCTGAGGAGGTGCCACATTTAACTAGTCAGTAGTAAGCATGCATTTCAGGAATAACATGAAATTTCTCCATGTGGATCATAGTGAGATAATGAGCGGCCAAAATGTTACAGTAATCAGATTAATTTGAAAAATAAGTTTATGTCTTATGAGGATTCTAGGAAATTAAATGTAACCACTCAGCTTAGTAGGCATTCAACACATTTTCGTGCATCCTGGCAAAATATTTTAACAATTTCTCATATTGTTAGAAACAAAGTCAAAGATGTAATTATCATCTGCTTCCCACTGTTAGCATTTTAAGGTTTAATGGCTTGTGTAAAGTTGTAGCAGATGTTGTATGCTTTCATGTGGGTAATTCCCTGGCGTCTGAATTTTATATGCCGAATTTTTCGCAACGGTCTGTCTGTTCCATCTTAATAGGCAGGTAGGCATGAAGAATACTTATCCGCCTATGAAGATGGAACAGACGGACCGTTCCGAAACGTCCGCATATAAAATACAGACGCCGGGGAATTACCCGGAAGAATGCATACAGCGTTGTAGCAGATGGTTTGTGTGTGCTGCCGTGAGAAGTCTGAAGTTCAGTATATTGCAAATGTCAGGATGGGGTGTAGTTAAGGCCATTGCCAGCACAGTTTTGCGTAGGAAAATTCTACTCATTCATTGTCTTATTGCATATCTGCTCACGGTGTGTGCCCTGTTCAGTCCTAACTATGAGTAACCTGCACGTATTTCTAAGAGGCAGATGTGCATTACCTTTTTTCATGGAATGCAACATGTTCTCACATTTTGGATTATTGAAGGGATATTAAAATTATTTATTAACCTTTTGGTGCCGGAATTATTTTTTTTAATTTTAGCACACCCTCTATATAAAATGTGACTAATACAGGAACCAAATATGTTAGATTTATGAAACAAACTGCATTTTGAAGAGGAAAAAACGGAGAGTATAATCATTCATTAGTATTCGGCCTAGAAGGCCGGGCTTGGCAGGAACCAGAGCCCAGTCTTGTGACCGGTATGGCTCTGGCACACTGCATCCTGGGCAAGTTCTTGGGGGTAGTTTGCCATTGCTTTCCCCCCGCCTTTAGACGTTCCCAATTTGGCCGCCCGGTGCCTCCGTCCACAATGACGCAAGAGATCCTAGCGGCGAATTGTGGAACTGTGGGCGAGAAAGATGTCTGGTAGTAATTTTGCCTAAATTCCGACTTGCACGTAAATTTAGGGATCTTTTACATGCCTCAAATCTACGACATGGGACCAGCGGCTTTACTTCCCCTCCGAAGGAAGGCGTGCTGAGGATTTTTTCGCCCTAAAAATCCGACGGCTTCGGCCGGGTTTGAACCCGCAAACTTGGGTACTAAGGGCCAGCACGCTACCCCTAGACCACCGAAGAGTATATACCATGTTTAAAATATTCAGTAAATGTATTTGTTGAATAGATATATAAAATGCAACGTTTAGAGGTTAGCGGTGCGGAATGACCGCTATAGTTGTCGTTAGGCGTCCAATGGTTAATCTTGTTTATACCCTTCAATATGAAATTTAAATTGATAGCCAAATTGTTTTTGCTTGGTTAATTTTTTAAAATGTAGAATGTCATGTAAAAATTACAGCTGTTGATGGGGAACGTAATAATAGTGTTCCTCCAAAATAGCCATATCGTCCCTTTTTTTAATAAAAAGGAGGTGGGGTAATTTGAGTTCTGTGTTGCAAATCATGCAACTGATGGTTGTCTGTGATGTGTGAAGAGTTGACAACTGCATCTTCAAGAATAACCAGGAGAAGATGGGAATGTGCAACCTGTCCTAATGTTTTCAGTATGTACAATGGTTCTATCATCTTGCTTCTGTAAAATTGGTGTGTTGTGGGTTTTCTCACCCATACGTATTACACATGGTTTTGGTAGGGGGTGGGGGGGGAGAGAAATGTGCATTGACAGTAAGAGTGTATGATATTACTCTTGGACTTCAAAATTGCGTGTCACATCTTTTATATTCTATCTGTATTGCTGGATATACCATGAAGAATTATGCTTCTTAGAGATTATGGGTGAGATCTTACTTAGAGGTAATTAGAAGTGAATAACAAGGCATGTTAACAGGGTTTGTGACTGTAGAGGAGTTTTGGGAAACAGTTTCCACTCTACAGAGTTTTTTTTTTTTCTAATTTTGATGACATCTTTTCTTGTGGGTTTCACATTTGGTTTCAAGTTGTGAAATGTTTGCCATTGCCCAAATCCAGTTGGTTCATTTTGAGGCACAGAAGTTTCGTTTTTAATGTTTTGTTGACCGTGCATCGTGATATATTCGTACAATATGAACCAACAGGCTGCAATATTTACTTTCCATTTATGTAAATAATTAACTGATTATTGAAATAAATTTGTTAATTAGCTGTTTTGTTATTAGGCAGGTTGTATGTTTCGCCTTTGTGTTTGTCACTGCCATCTCCCTCCAGTGGTTTGTTCACAGATGCTCTTCTGATTTGTTTCCTGAATGCATTCTATAGGGTGATGCTGTAGTTTTTCAGTTTCTAGCGTAGTTGCAGAATTATTACAAAAAAAAAAACAGGCAGTTTAAAAACTTAGAACAAATAAGTTCAGAATATAAATTACTCAAACGTGTTGGTACGGTTTCATGTTGTAAATCTTCGTAAGTCAGCCGATGTGTATTTGTGTCTGATGTATTTGTAGTTTTGAATAATTGAAGGCCGCTCGGTGTTGACAAGAAATAACCTGGTACGACAGTAGGCTGATTCCATGTCGGTTATGAGTCCTTTATTGTTATATGACAGCGCTTCTTTTAAGCTATTTAACATGTGGGCAAGAAATTCTGGCAGTCGTTCTATGAATAGTAGCATTTCTGTCAAAGTGAGATGGAAATCAGTCCGCCCACGCCTTATTTCAGTGAGTGGATGTATGTCGGTTCAGGACAGTACTCATAGCCTTGTTTTGGGTCTGGGTATAAGATGATAAATGCAGTCTGGATGTTTCTCAAAGAGAGAACTTGCAAATTAGTTGCCCGGTCTCAGCTGTATTTCAGAGCACATGTTTCTCCTTACCTTGTATCCAGTTGCTCGCCATTATGGTAACTAAATAGTTTGTTAATTGGGCCTGTTAGCTGAGGGGATATATTTCGTCTTTTGAGGGCTGCAAAAACAAAACGAATGGGCAATTTTAAACTGGATGTAATAGAAATGTTCACATTTTCATTACGTTTGTAGAACATGTTGGATAACTGACAGGACTGCTTGTTCATGGCCCATAATTCTGTGATTGCGTGTGACAGGTGAGCTGTGAGATTTGAGGTTGCACATTGGAATCGTGAGGCATTACCGCGGCATTTTAATTGAAAATTTTTGTGTGCCGGTTGTTGGTGTTTGCGGTTATTTGTTAGGACACGGTAGGTTGGAGGACCATTGTGTCTCTATCGGTATGGCAGAAGATACAGTCAGTATGTTGCTCATTGAGGTTTGTACCCACTGTCCAGTGTACGTTGTGTCTTAACAGAAGACCTATCAGCAAGTCTTACTGCTGTACAAATCTGTACATCTCATAAGTATTGGCACATTCTGGTAAACTGAAAGCATTCTGAAACATAAAATACCACGAACACCAGCGTAAGATGCCAGTTTCCAAATCAACTGTTACCTCTAACTGAAACCTAAAACCAGCGTTATCTTGAATGAAATTTGATGGGGAAGTTAGAGGATAAGTGTATTACTTCTGTCGCTTTTTTTATTGTTACTCTGTGAATTCTTCAGTATCAGTATCTTTATGTGGACCAGAAGCACTCTTACGGCAGTTCTACCCCATATGTTCAGACTGCCTGCCCGTTGGTGTGAAAAACTCAGACTGAGAAGAATTCTACATGCAAGTGCCACAAAGGTTTGTGATTTGTGAAAAGTCTGTTGTTGATATGTGGATGTGATACGAAGATCATTTGAAAGTAGCGTAGAGAGAGGTATCGCATTTGGTTGGTCTAGAAATGCTTAGAAACTTTGTTTCATCCCATCAGGGAGATAGCAGGACAAAATTGCAACGTGTAGGAGATGAATCATTCGAGAATAAGAGGTCAGATATTTGGGAATGAAAGATCAGATTTTAAACTAAGAATGGATTACATCCAGTTAATGCTAGATGCCTTTTGGTTCAGCATCTTTGTCCTTTTGTGTGGTCTGTAGGTTTATATAAAGTTTAGATTATTAAAAAAAAATTTTGTTCCCGATATTCTCAGAGTACAACCAACAAGATGCATCGTTTCTTAAATTTATTTTTTCTGTAAGACACTCTAAGTGCTTCAGGCGGTTTTTCCACCCATCGTCAGGAACACAAAACTGCACATACAGTGTCAGCCATTTGTCAGGCCGTTACTGATACCTGCAGCAGGTAGCAGAAATGGCTGGCACTGTATGTGCAGTTTTTGAGCTCCTGATGATGGATGGAAAAACCGCCTGAAACGTGTAGAGCGTTTTACGGAAATAAATAAATTTGAGAAACTTTGCGTCTTGCTGGTGGTACTCTGAGAATATATTAGCAGTGCAAGGACCTATGAATGTTAACAGCTGTTCGCAGTGTTATGTGGGTGTAACTTCTGAAATGGAGTAGAGATCATGAACTGAGGATGTTCATAATGGGGCAATGAGGAAGATATTTGGGTCTGAGTGGAAGGAAAGACCAGGAAGCTGGAGAATACTGCATAGTGTGGAACTGATTTGTACCCTTCACTTATAAGAGTGATCAGGCCAGTCGATCCTAGGCCACTCTATACAGAATTTTGGTTGACTGGGCAAAATGGCACTCTTGTGGGTTTCCTCCTAGACTTCGGTTTTCTCGGTTGTGTCATTCCATCTTCCATAAAATGTGGAGCCGAGAACATTTTAGCTGCTCACGGGCTGTGCCCCGTGGAGTTGGTTGGTTAGTATCATTCGACCAATGATATATAATCATTCCATTTTCTACCAGCAACACTGTGTATAATTTTAGTATTTGAAATGCTTGGTACATAAAATAGTTCTCTGAAGTCAGTTAACATATGTTGGGGAATGTTAACAGGGCACGTGGTTTGTGTGAGAATAGAAATGAATACAACGTATGGTGGGAAATCCTGGGGAAGAGACTTGGATGGAGGTTAATATTAATATGCATTTTGACAAAATAGGCTAGTAGGTTGTGGAATCGAATCATCTGGATAGGGTTGTGACTGGGGAGGCCTTGTAACGTGGTAGACAGTATTTTTCTTCAGTTACAGGCTGAGGAACTGTTGGATTCTCAAGAAAGAGTGCTGCAAGAGGTTACACCTCCATAACGTTAAAGTGTGTGTAATGTTTCAAGTGAAGTCGTACGTGTATGGGAGAGAGGGTTGTCTGAGTAGGTATAGTGCCTAGACAGCTGGTTCACTTCCTGTCAGCTGTAAGAAATGTCATATTTAGTTCCCTGGCTGGCACTGGGCCCCATGCAGCCTTCTTTAGAGTGAATCGGGTCATGCATCTCCATCTAGCAAAAGAGGTTAATCCTTGGGAAAATACCTAATATTTCTTCATGGTGTAGGCCTATTGCAGAACTGAGCACAGCGAAGGCTTCAGATGCTGATAAGAAATTATTTAGAATTGGTTACGGTACGTTTGAGGGAGACCAAAGTATGCATTACGTGGACACACTGATGTGATTGAGACTGCTAGCATTGCTTGATATGAGGTATTATGCACTGCACGGTACTTGTTCTTCGTTTTGCATATTTGAAGTTTTGATCAGTATAAAAGTATGTGCCAGTTCTGTTGCTCATGCTGTCTAGGGCTTGGGTCTATGGCTGCTCGCTTGCTGGGATTACGGGTTCAAATCCTGCTAGGACCATGGATGTCGATCCCTTGTGAGTTTTGATGTATGGTTGACCTTGCATCGTAGTTCAGTGTGGATTAAGCGACCAACTAGATGTCACTTAGTATTATATTTATTTCTCCTTTATAGGTTGCTCAACATGTTTCAGGCCACCTTGTTCCCATCTTCAGGAGCTGACGACATAGTGGTATTTTTCAGGTGTGTTGCAGAGCCGTGGCTGTGTAGGCAGTCAGATCCTGTTGGCTGCTTACACAGCCACGGCTCTGCAACACACCTGTAAAATACCACTATGTCGTCAGCTCCTGAAGATGGGAACAAGGTGGCCCAAAACATGTTGAGCAACCTATAAAGGAGAAATAAATATAATACTAAGTGACATCTAGTTGGTCTCTTAATCCCCTTGTGAGTGTTTTGTGTTTTCAGGCTGATCACTAGTCCAGAGGAGTCCTATCACATGTGGTGTGTCCATGATCTCAAAACCCCAACAAGGGGTTTAGTCCCGCTAGGACTGCCACCATGGGGGGGGGGGGGGGGGGGGGTTTTTTTTTTTTTTTTTTTTTTTTTTTCTGTGGGAGTGTTTTTTTTGAAGCCTTTTATCGATTCAATCACATAAAAGAAGA
>Ga0123357_10007724_pt1 | contig 13344 bp, 11 predicted proteins | sample TergutEmb28metaG_FD_89873 | JGI IMG/M metagenome (GOLD analysis project Ga0123357, IMG submission 89873) | Embiratermes neotenicus P4 segment gut microbial communities from Petit-Saut dam, French Guiana - Emb289 P4 | ecosystem: Host-associated > Arthropoda: Insects > Digestive system > Gut ...
ATCCGAGGTAAAACTCGGTGTGTTTTGCTACATTTTGACAGTTCAAAACGTTGTGTATGTCCTCTGTATAAATTTCTATACGCTTTCAAAGTTGTAAAGCTCTTTTTGAAACACCCTGTATAACAAGTTATGTGGCTGGTAAGGGACGGATTTGAACTGAAATTCTCCTGATCTGTTGAAGGTCGTTAAAGACTAAGGGAAATCACAAGCAGCCGGTTTCGCCGGTGTCACTGTGAGTTTAGCTTCAAGAAGAGTAACCCACTGGAAAGGGGCCGTAAAATAGAGACATTGTGGACGTGTCTTATTGAAGGCGCATCCCGATACCGACAATAAATAACTATAAGTCAAATGAGGTACTCTTAAGGACAGAACAATGTAATTATTTTCTATGTTCGACTTTATTTGTTGTCACATTTATTTGAAAAATATTTGGCTAAGGCGAAAATATTCGCAAGGTATTTAGAGCCAAGAAGGGGAAAATAGGTTGAGTTTGGATGAAAGTGTACAAACAGTAAGTTAAAACCCTCCGTACAAACACAATTAGTGCGATTATATCAAGGACGACGAGAAGGCCGGAAAGTGTGGTACAAGTGTGGAAGAAGAGAAATCCCTACTGGCTTCTGATGGGAAAAGTTGAAGGAAACGGAATACTTGGATTTCTTCAGGCGTAGATGTTAATGTCATATTAAAATGCGTCTTAAACAACTGGAATTGGGTGTGAACTCGATCCGTCTGATTCAGGATAAGGACAAGTAGCGGGTTGAACATAGTATCACACTTAAGGATTCCATAAACTATGGAGAATTTATGTGAGAAAGACTAAAAATATGCACACTTTTCCTTAATAATTTATTTCAATTAAACTGTCCTCGACATGTTTCGAACAAATAATTGTTCATTATCAGGAGGTCTGTACAAGCAAATTTCACTATGCATATTTGTGAGGAGTCTAATCGCTAGGATCAATCTTATCATGTCAGCGTCTAGACCATTCATTAAGATGCAAGATAAAGTACCGTAAGCTGCTTGTACAGGCCTCCTGATGATGAACAATTATTTGCTCGAAAAATGCCGAGGATAATTTAATTGAAATAAATTATTATGAAAACGTATGCATCTTGTTGGTTTTTCTCACGTACACGTATTTCTATCACGATGCACGGTTCAGAGAATGTAAAGTATGGAGAATTTTATGATTAGCAGATCTGTTAGATTTTCAAGGAGACTGTTCTGTGGAGTTGGATGTTAAGTACGGTAATCGAAAATTGCGTACTGCTGTAGTATGGACAGTGTTGTCCGGAAATTTGTCTCTACCTCTCTCTCTGCTGTTTATTTACGAAGTGAAATGAAGAACAGGATGTTGTTCGGGATTGGCTCGATGGCCTCGAATGAAAGAGTGTGTATTTACATGAAATATACAGACCTACAGAAATTGGCTGGTCCAGTTTCAGAAAAAGCGACCCGATGAGAGGCGAATAAGTAGATAAACGAACATTGTGGATCTAAAGTAATTATTATGTGGGGATGGAAGATGGATAGTGTTGAATGGCACATTAGCGGCTAGTATTAACTACAGAGTTTTCTTCAACAGGTTTCTCTACGAGCGAGGACACATGGCTGCCGGTGAACCCGAACTACATGGAGCTGAATCTGGCGGCGCAGAAACTGGCCAACCGGAGTCACTACCACGTGTACAAGCAACTAGTGGCAGCGCGCTCCCTTCCTACCATTCAGGAGGGCGTCCTGCGTACCAGCATTATTGGAGACAGTGTCTTCACTTTCTTAAGGTGAGGGCATTAGGTGGCCCAACTGGGGGGGAGGGGGGCACGGATGGGATAATCAGCGTTTTTAATACAATGTATATAATTTTACAGCCTAACACATTCTTTATTATATCATTATAATTAAAAGATAATTAAAAATCATAACAGCGACATGTTTCGGCTGTTTCCTAAAGTCATCTTCAGGCTGTGACTTAGAAGGTTTTAATATACAATTGATAAAATCTTAAAATACGAGATCTCATTTACATGAAAAGACCGAAACATGTCGCTGTTATATTTTAATTATGTTTTATATAGTAAAGTTTGTGTTAGACTGTAAAATTATATACATTCTGTTAATTACTGTAAACAAAACGGGGATGTGTCACCTGAAAATCAACGTTTTATTAGCAGAGATCATGAGTGATGTGAGAGAAGTATGTTGCGCAGATATAAGTAGGCCCACTGCAGGCTTTTGTGATGACTGTGATGAACTTTCGGATTTACAGTAATGTGAAACTGATTAATCCGTTCAGTAACTATCAACACATTAACACGAGAGACACTTATAATTTTACCCTTTAAACTTGTGTCCTTTCTCTGTCCAGAGAGCTGGAAAGTTCCAGTAGCTTCGTCGTGGTGATTAACGTCAGCGACAGCAACCAGGTGGTTGATCTGAACGACGCCTTCCCTGGACTGTCTGAATCCCTCACAGTCTACGCTGCCAGCGTTGGGTCGCGCTTTGTCTCAGGGTAAATGTCAAAATCGAGGTTCTCCTTTCCCATTTGCTTTTCAAAAGGAAAATTACTTCAGTAGAATTGTTAGATGATTAATTCATTTAATGATTCTTTATCACATGCCACGGTTATGTGGCGTCAAATTATGTGATAATTATGTTTAGTGAATAGGTAGTGACATGGAAGGAAGGTTTATGTTAAGGAACTACTTCATTATTTGCCTACAAATGTAGTCCCTTAAGGACCGTCATGAAATTATAATTGTTCACGCCATTACTTGAACTAAGAACGATATTAGCAGTGGATAATATGGCGTTATACTTTATTATGGGCCTGGTTGAACGGATGTTTTTCTTAGATAATGTGGGGAAAATGTAAAATTGAGACCACTCTAGGTTGATTGAGTTTTTTTCTTCTATTTGAAGGAAGACCACAATTATACGACTTCAGTTGGCTGCACCTCAGTCTAGAGCATGTTGTTTGAAATTTGTTCACCAGTCGATATATTTTTGACTTCGAAAGAATTAAAATAACGGGAAACCAACTTCTAAGTTTTCTGCAGCATTATTTATAGGGTTTCTTCCTTAGTTGTCGTTCAAGAAAAAGCCTCCTCTACTAAACGCTGCTTCATATTCGCGAACAAAAATAACAATTCACATCAAAATAAAATTCTCTGTGTTGCACTGTACTCCATATTCAGGTGCCACAATAATAGTTTACGGCTATTACCCAAAGAATATGAAACTGGTTTGAGTGCCGAAGCTATCAGATGACTCATTGCAGCCGAAAGCGCTATGATTAAACGGCCGGAAAATAATCATAGATAGTGCGATAACAAAGGAATCAACTCGGGCGTTTGAATTAAAATGGACCATATGCGCTTGATTTATTAATAGCTTTGAGTGTCTTTTTAGTGTCTATTTTGGTCTTGACATGAGGTAGGGTTGGGGAGGTTAGAAACTTGTGTAGAGGGTTGTGTCTAGCAAGTCTCTTACAGTAAGGGTACCAACTAACCCTATGGAGCAGAGCCATTTCTAAGAAGCTAACATGTCCTCAACTTTTCGAGAAATTTGTCGTATTTTATGGAACCCGAATCCGCATTCACAAGTGCCCACCACCTGTCTCTATCCTGCGCCAGATCAATCCAGTCCATGTCTCCCCAGCCTATTTCTTTAAGATCCATTTTAACATTTTCCTACCACCTACGTCTACGTCTTTCAAGTGGTCTGTTTACCTCCCACAAACCTGCATGCACCACAGTGAGAATACTCGTAAAAGATAAATTAAGACGTGGTCAGGGGAGTTAAATTTAAAATGAAAGAGATTCGTACTTTCGACTGGACCAAAATTTCTCAGAATCGCAGTAAATGTACGTAATGTCAGAGGCATATTAGAAAACTATTCTAAAAAAGCTATAGAAATTAGTCATTGAATTCCTCATTTTAATAGCGATTTAGCGCAGACCCGTTTCTCAAAAATGTTTATTATCCACAGGGAACAGGTATCCAGGACTTTGACTTTGGACCCTAGGGACGCACTGGTGCTCACCCAGTGAAGGATCCTTGTCGAGATGAATGCTGAGTAAGTTCACAATGACAGAGAACACGTCGCACCAATTGCAGTAGCAGTTTTCAGTAAACAAGTAATCACATGCATAAAAGTCACAGTTATTGATATTAAATGTAAAGCGTAGATCAAATAAACAGGCTATCGTGTGCGTTCATTGTTGTGCTGTTGATTTAAAGTCCTCACTTTGACCATAAAATAAAACAAAAAAATGCAACTTAAATGATTTTATTATCTATAGATATTTTAGTAAGTAACTGAAATAAAAAGTCGTATATTATTCTGTGGTTTAAACGGAGACCATTTTTAATTGCAACGACTCAAAATATAATAGAAATTTCATCCGCTGAATGGTTTTAAATAATCTACTTGTGTAAATGGAATAGATAGTAATGCTTTCAACCTATATTCAATATTTTCACGAATCTTGGAGACAGATTGCTTTATCCATCAACCTCTTAAAACCTAGCGACGTCTATACGTACTGCCACGACGACCAATAAGATATAAACATTCTCTCCACATCACGTATTTGTATGTTCCTTATGAATCTTAAAAATACCTATGCAACCTTCAGAAATTGATCTTCCTGGTGGAAGCACAAGGTGTTCTCTGTAAGGTACGACACAAAAATTAATACATAGGGCCCTTAATTTATTTCGCATATTCACCGCCAAGACCCGGGTTCGCACCCGAGTTAGTCCATATTGCTTTTGTGGTGGGCGATGCGCCACTGGGAAAGGTTTCTCTCCGAGTACTTCGGATTTTCTTCTCCCATTATCGTTTCACCAGCATTCCATACTAATCTTCCATGTAATAAAACTCTTATCAAAATGACCCAAGGTCGATACCTGGAACTCATCAAACAAAGAAATCCTCTGTACATACCAGAAAGCGCTTGGAAGAAAGGCGTTTCCTTTTTTTAACGTTTAAATGGTCAAACTGTAATTGTTGGATTATTGTGACATATGTTACTGCAACTCTACTTATTTTTTGCTAGAGTTTCAAGTAAGAAATTAGGTAGGCAGGTATGTAAGAAGTAAGTACATAAATATGTAAGTAAGTAAGAAGTAAATAAGGAAGTAAGAAAGAAAGAAAGAAAGAAAAAGAATGGGGTCAAATTTTAAAAAAAAGGGAAGCTTTCTAATATACAGAAGTACTGTTGCGTGGTTGGGCGCAAATAAAGGCTACAATTGGCCTCACATAGATTATAATGCGAAGAGCACGGAAGTTAAAAGGAAGATAAAAGAGGGGGAGGATAATATCAAAATAAAATTAGGGAAACAGGTTATAGTATTTCCATTTGGATGTACGTTGCATGATAAATTTAGGGCGAAACGTGGGATACTTGGTTGTTTAAACAACAGACTTGTTAGAATCAGATTTTTGTTGCATCTTAAAAAAATTGTGCCTGAAGATAAAATATTTAATTAAAAAACCTAGACTATTATTATTAATAGTCAAAATTTATTTTCCCCGGTGAAAAAATCTTTATATTGAATGGTTCAGATTTCCTTCGACATTACGCTGTGTCAACTGGTAAATGGCTACCGACGTTTCGAACATGACGGCAAGAGGTCGGTGGCTGTTTACTTCGGAAAATAATTGCCAATCAAAAAGGCTTAACATTACACACGACGTGAATCTTCCACAGCATCACCTCTGTAGGAACCTCAAATCTCGCATCGACACAGGTTTTAGTCTCGACACAGGGTTTTCTTGTTTTCCTTGTGCCGAAAAGCAAATGCTGAGATGGTTCTCAAGATTCCAAGTTGCCACTACATGCTTCTCATGTAGCCCTCCCGACTTAAATTTAGTAGTAACCAATTTCGTGTTTTGTTTACATGTAAAATAACCACTGCCACCGGGTACCAACTCAATTGCAATAAATAAAATATTATATTATTATTATATTTATTCTAAGCATTTAAGCAATGTTTCACCTGCTGTATCCACCGAAGAAACTACTCTGATCGGACGCATCTCAGACGTTGTCCGGTCAGGGCGTGGATCTGACTTCTTCGTTTAGAAGGAGTGAGGGAGTCTGATGGCTATGCAGTGTAACTTTCATAGACTTCAGTTGATAGCCTTTAATAATAATTAGTAGTTACACCCAAGAAAGAAGAGAGTAATTAGGCACCAGTCCTGCCGCCGGACTCGCCAGGTGATGTTGGGACGTCTTGCCCCAGAGACTGCTTGATCGAGAGTCTGCGTAATGCAACGTAAGTTTTCAAGTAGAGTACAAGGAATTCACTGTCAACTGACGGGTCCCGCGATCGCTGGTCGCCTTTAACGTTTAACCATGTAACAATGGCCGCTCTGATTTCGCGGCAGGCATGTGGGTACAGAGTTCTTAGAACTATTTCGTTTGACCTGCGTAACATAAACTCTAGAGCTGCAATTAACTTATGGCAATACACATCAATAAAATGGTTACGACAAAATAGTAATACAATATGCTGGCGTAACTATGAAACACACCCAGGAAGGTTAAGAAGGTTCGTTCTGGGAAATGTGGTCTTCAAACAATATGTTCGGCATCTGTAAGATCTATTGTGTTTATCCCTCAAGAAGGACAAACTGGCAAATCAAGGTTAATAAAGAATTTCTAACTTGAAATAAATGAGAAAAATCAAATTATCATAGACTGTCAAACACACATACAGTCCTTGTTTTTGTTTAGCAAAAGATTACTCTTCAGTCATGCAAAATGTCAGGATAAACAACGTTCTCAGTTAAAAAAAGTCATCCTTTAAAGTTGGTCCTTTACTTGCTGTTTGATGAAGGTTCAGATGTTGTTTCCATTTCTGACACGTAATATGGCAAATATAACTGTCCTGAGAAAACACAAGTTCTTCAATAAAAATCAAAACACGCTAGAGTGTGGTTTCCTGTGATTTGCATGCTTTCTTCTGGGTAATTACCCGGCATCTGAATTTTATATGCCGACGTTTCGGAACACTGTTTCATCTTCATAGGCAGGTAGGTATGAAGAATAACTAGATTCCAAGCCTAGCTGAAGTGTCAACTGGGGACGGAGACTTGCGCGAAACCCAAATCGACGTCCCCCTGTCTGTTAGTCATTCCTGCGTTTGACCGCATCGCTGGGCTCAGTAACAGACACCTAAACTCTAACAGGGGCATATGCTTACGCTAACGATGTAAATTTGGTCAGGCGCTTAGGTGAAGCCAAGCCAAGCCAAGCCAAGCCGAGCCGAGCCAAGCCAAGCCAAGCTGTTAACTAAGGGCGGAGACGTCGTTTAATAATGTGGTCATGGTTAATGCTGTGCTCCGCTACTGCTGATTTGTCGGGTTGAGCCAGTCTTGAATGTCTATTGGGCCCTTGATTTGGAGTTGGAAGGATCGGACTCTTTGTCCAATATAAACCCTGCCGCATTCACATGGGATGCTGTATATACCGTACGACGCACACCTAGCCACTGCTCCACAACACATTCCCACACAACATGATACGCTGCCACAACACCTCATTTGCAAATACGAATTGAATTGTGAATACCGTAATTTAATTTTAGCAAGGAACAAAGCTCCCTGATGGTGATCTGATAAGATCGAAACATGTCGGAGTGTTTTAAAGTGTTTTATGTGAAATTATATGTGCATTCGTTGGTTGACAAATTGAAGTGATAATGATTCTGTATTTCTCTAAATCTCGAAAACATGAGATAATCGATTAAAAATCACCTTGTCAATTCCTCTAATGTCTTTTCCTCTCTCATTGTTTAGTCACTCTCCATTAAGTATTTCTGTAACTGACATTTTAGTTTAATTCCTCTTTGGAAATTTTAACATTCCGCTGTGAAACGCAATTCTCTGTTTATATAGTACAATTCAAAAGCGTGTCAGCAGCTGGTGATTAAGAAATGGAACTAAATACAATGCCCTGTTCTAATCTGAGTGTATTGCAGACTCAACGTTGCACACAGGAGGAATTCGGCTTTTAAGATGTTTGCACTTCCTTCGAAATAAGAGGAGATTAAGATCATCAGGCAACCAAGCTGCAGAATGCTGAAATAGCAGGCGAACTTCACATATATAACTTTCTTATACTTCCGTCGCGCCTGTGCTTCTTTCAACTTTTTCTAACTAATAAGTTTAAAAGAGCCTCGGTATAAAGATAACAGTATGGACTTTATTTCATCATCGTCCATTTTATATTACAAGCTGCCTCTCTCAGCGCTTTATGTCTACAGTTTACACGACAAAACCGTCATGAACAAACGCAAATAAGGAAAACGGAATTAAGTTCCTATCTAATTTGCTCCTCACCCATCTGTACAGAGGGAAACGTAACGTCAAAACAAATAAAGATTATGTTTATGCCATAAAAAGGCTCGAGATGCATTGACACCGTCTAGTCTGAGACGAAAATGGTCAGGAGTGTAATACACATTGTGTTCCTGCTCAGCGTAACATCAGGTAAGCAGTGTGGACAGATATATTTATGGTAATGTGTGTGGATAGTTGCAGAATTTGCAGGGTATTTCTGTAAATCCTATTTCCAGAAAGTCGATTTTGCTAAATATCACTTCGATTTCTTGAAGAATTATTTCAGAATTTCTAAATCACCTACTTTTCAGAAAGCAGTGTAACAGGGTTTCTAAATATATGTGTGTGTGTGTGAGATGCATGACTCAAAAATCCTCGCAGTCGCTATTTTGGTAACTTTAAGACAAGACTAACACTACGTAATCAGTGCATTCACGTACCTTCTCATATATTATTATAACATATCTCGCTTTCAAAAAACTCTCATTCACGGCGATGAATGACAAGTTCCCAAAGGATCACGAAATAATTGTCTACCTCAATAAGTAATAGGCTTGGCTCTAAAATTTATATGTTTGGGAAGAACTATTACTTCCTACAAAGAGGCTTCTAAATTAGGCCATATGTTATTTTCCTTAACATTTCTTAATTTTTCATTCACCACAGCGCAAAAACCATAGCCATTAATATATATCATTCCAACTTTGCAAAAGAAGCCTAACTCTTCACCACACAGATATTACTTTGATGTTTTAAATGTTGGTGTTTTGAAGATAAGAACACAAACACGAGGTAGCTTAAAGTACTAAGATTCTGGTCATAACAGGTATGTTAAAAATTTCTGCACTAGTATCAGTCCTAAAAACAAATAATTACACAGAAAACTATTCTTCTAGGGAATTAAGATTTTATGTTTCAAACAGCATATGTTCTTCCTGCTAAGTGCCGGGCAAGTTCATTATTATTAGTATTATTATACGATATGGATATCTCTTGTCACAGGCCTTTTCTTCTTGGTACTTCTCTTGAACTAGCGGTGATCCCCACTGCTCAGGCTTCAAGCTTCACACTGCAGTACTTTCCGTATTATGTGTGATGTTCCAAGTATAGCTGTCTTTTGTAGTGAATCTATCGAATTATTATTATTATTATTATTATTATTATTATTATTATTATTATTATTAAGATGGTCTTCCGGGATGTTGCAAGTACAATTTGATAATAGCTACATATACAAAAATATAAGGCTTCATATCCCAGAATACTGTAGTCTTAATGCGTAAAGCCGACAGAACATAAAATCTCACACCCCTTTTACTACTTTCACAACAGCACATCACGTCAGAGTCTTTGCAACATGAATACAGTCAGCACACTGTATAATATTCCTTCAATGTCCATTTTAATATTACCCTCCAGTTTAAAAGGCTGCAGTACTTTCCGTATTACGTGTGATGTTCCAAGTATAGCTGTCGTTTGTAGTGAATTTAAAAGGCTGCCCAAACCGTTTTTTTTTCTTCCGAATTTTCCGATAAAATTTATATATAAATTTCTTCGCTCCCATGCTTGTTTGTTGATCTTCGTCATCATCATAAACATCAAGGACTGGACCCTTTGATCCGTTCCGTCTCCAAAGTTACAACTGCTCTCTCCAACGTTTCTTCGGTTTTCCAGTTGTTCTCCTTCCTTGTGATCTGTAGTAGTATGATTTCAAAGGGATTCGGTTTTGTGGGGATCAAAGGCTGGTATTGGCCCCAAGGGTTATTATCGATGCCGATAGATAATATCCACAAATCTTGGGAAACACCATATGGCATGATATCGGTCAGCTCTGCCAGCAAATCCGACTTCCTCACGTCCTCGCTCGTGATCCCTGGGAGTAATGCAACTTTAGTTGTAACAGAGAGGAACGGATGAAGGCGAGTTCTCGGCGCCTCAAAACCGAGAATTTCGGCATGTTTGGAGTCCCTGAGGTTAGCTACCACCAAACTTACTCAGCAAGGGACTGGTTATCCATCCTGAGGACACAACATTGAACAGAAAAATTTTAAAAAATCTTAAGGTTTACCGCAATGAATATTCGTGTTTTATAAAATGTGGGATTTTTTTGATTAGACGGGTGACTAATTTCTATAACAGGACTCCGCACCGTGAAGTTACAAATAGCCATAATAAGACTATATTTGCACAACGAAATAACCTGGAGTTTAACAGAAGATTCCAAAATAAGCAAGAAAGACAGTAGGACCGATGATATTGTTGTCCAAATTCATCCACTAAAAATTAAATTAATGCTATAATGTTTGTCTCAATCTTACCACACAGTCAACTTAATATTATTACGTAAAACGTTTTACACTTCATTATTTAATTGTATCTACTCTACCGCTGTAGCACAGTGGTTTAGGCGCTGTGCTACAAATCGGAAGGTCGCTGGTTCGATCCCAGCTGGTGTCAGTGGAATTTTTCATTGACATAAAATCTTTCCGTACTATGGCCCTGGGGTCGACTCAGCCTCTAACAGAAATGAGTACCAGAAGCATTTCCTGAGTGTAAATGTGGCCGGTTCATAAGGCCGACAACTTTACCACCATCCTGTGCCGTTGTCATGAAATCTGGGAACCTTAACTTCCTGGAATCCTCTGGGCAACTGCAGGCCTGTAACGGGACTGCTTTACCTTTTACTCCTAGATAATTAATTTCATACCACGGAAAAAGACATTCTTAGTCATCTGAGGAAGATAAATTTCAGCTGATGAACTCGTATTTTCTCAGGGGTGAAGAAATTTCTTGGACATCGAACAAAATGTCAATTTAGATCGGTTTACCAAAACAAAAGCCTTATGCATGCTGAGTTCGAAGCACTTGGAAAACTAATTTAAAGGATGCAAAAAGTTTAATGCCAAGGTAAAAATATTACGTGGAATAGAATATAAAAACGGGATTAGTAAAACGCTGTTGATTGAGCTTTAATTTACGTGAGAGGCCTTGAATTATAAATAAATATATATATATATATATTGCGCGTCTTCACATTAAAACATGTCTGAAAACTCTACCATCAACAGCGAACGTGTAGGAAAAACTCCATGTCAACAACTCGAAAAAAGAAGGCTTACATTTAAAAGTGTTAATCATATATAAAAATTGCCTCGTCTATTAATATCGGCTTAGAATAAAGATATTTACATATATTTTAACCAGTTTTGAATGATACTACATTTGACAACACGCTCAAATCTTACTCATTTTAAAGCAACTTAAGAAAACCACAATTTAATTTAAGTCCAAACAAATTTTGTTCTCACAAACAAAAAAATAAAAAAGTATGGGGTTGAAAAAACATTTCTTCTCTCCAAACTAGTTGTGGAATGCGAAGTTCTGAAAGGACAAACAATGGGACCAAACAAAAACAATACGAGTATCTAGCCAGCACGATAGTTGCCGACAGCTCAGAACGTCAAAAAAAGTTGACAAAGGGAAGTAGTTCTATATCTGAAGATGTGACGAAGGAAAATATCACACCTGGCGCCAGCTAGTATTCTCAAGATATGATATCTGAAAATATCAAGACAATATCTAGTAGTGCAACATCTGAAGATGTGACGAAGCAAAATGTTACAGCGGGTACTATCACAACAACTCAAGACGCGATAATTCAGTTTATCACGGCACATTCTGAGGCAACATTTGAAAATATGACGAAGAAAAATATCTATCGGCATACTATCCCAAAATGTGATATATCAAGATATCACCACATAATCTACTCTCACACTATCGGAAGACATGATAACTATATACACCACAACAAAAGACAGTAGCGCAAGAACTCAAATTATGGTAACTCAGAATATTACATTACCATCTACTAGTGTACCACCTGAATTTATAGCTCATATTATCGCGACGTCTACTAGCGCAACATACGATGTCGTGTTGACTCAAAATGTTCCTGTACTATCCACTAAATCATCACCTCAAATTTTGATAACTCCAAGTATCACGATATCAGATACGGCAGATTTATCTGAAATCGTTTTAACTCCAAATATCACGACTCCAACTACTAGCGCACCAAATGAAGTCACGTTAGCATCACAACACCGTCTACTAACGCACCGACTGAAGTCACGTTAACCCACAGCATCACAACACCATCTACTAACGCACCAACTGAAGTCACGTTAACCCACAGCATCACAACACCATCTACTAACGCACCAACTGAAGTCACGAAGCCCCATAGCATCACAACACCATCTACTAGCGCACCAACTGAAGTCACGTTGCCTCATAACATCATAAAAACATCTACTAGCGCACCAACCGGTCACGTTACCCCATAACACTATAACAATATCTACTAGAGCACCTTCCAAAATAATGGTAACTGAAGGTATCAAGGCACCAGCTACTAGCTCAACATCTCAGTATGCGTTAACTCAAAATATCACGATATTTGTTCTTCGTACCACATCTGAAACTTCTACCGAAACTGAAAACAACACAGCGCCTTCTTACAACATAGATTTTATGGGTACCATGGCACATGTTTCTACAGCCAAGGCCACCACCCTTAAATATACGAGTAATGATGCCTATTTCAGTCGTACTGGAGGCGTGACAGTAGTAATATTACTTTTTGCATTATCGTCATTATTTTATAGAAGACACACCTCTGACTTTGAATTCGCATGTATGAAACGTTCAGTAAAAGTCTTGAACTTAATCTGGTTTTGTTAATAAATGATTTAATTGTTACATTTTTTTTCTGTTCTGATATGTGCAACTTAATTAATTGGATTAGGCTGGGCGTTTGTTTCAGTGTAATGTTTCTGGATTTGCTCAGGGGAGAGAAACTGGAAAAAGTTTCAATATTTATAGTTCTCATGCTGTGGAATGAGTATTTTCGAAGTGTGTACAAGTTATTCTCATTACCTGTGAACGTCTACGGATTTAGAAAAGACACACGTTGAAAGTTATAA
>Ga0123357_10007725_pt1 | contig 13344 bp, 5 predicted proteins | sample TergutEmb28metaG_FD_89873 | JGI IMG/M metagenome (GOLD analysis project Ga0123357, IMG submission 89873) | Embiratermes neotenicus P4 segment gut microbial communities from Petit-Saut dam, French Guiana - Emb289 P4 | ecosystem: Host-associated > Arthropoda: Insects > Digestive system > Gut ...
ACATACAAATTCGGTTTTAATCTCATCGACTGCCCCACCAGTGAAACATCCCGTGATACCTCTAGACACTGAGCTGCATTCCCATAGACCTGTTGCGCAAGATATAAAAATGACAGGCCTCATTCGTTACTCCTGGTCCACCATTGTTACCATTGATACTTTTTTTTATTTTTCATTATGCCCTTGTGCGGTCTCAATCTGAATTTGTCTCCGAATCACGGAAATCTTTTCAATAACTGATTCTTCTAAACGTGATAGCATTCAATGAAAATTTGTTGAATTATTCTGTAGTACATTTTTTTATTAACAGTGGCACTAATAAAATTTATAATATTTTGGCAAGGTTCAATTTATTAACGCGGCACCCTATTTCTTGCTAATGTCCTCAATAACAAAATCTATTGTCCCTCCACCCTCGAGACAGTGTACGTGTGCCCACTACAATAATCAGAGACCATTCGATATTTTGTGCACTGCATGGTGCTAAGGTCAGTCCTTCAGCCAGATGTGTTCCTGCGGCTCATGTTGTCTATAGAAAATTATATATTTTCAGTCACCATGTTATTTCACTAAAGAACATAATTAAATCTTATATTATTTCATTCCCATTCGTGGCATCACTTCTACGTATCCTCTGGTTCAAAATATTAATCACTATTTTCACATTATTTCCTACTATTCTTGAAATGACTTAAAAGGTATTATCCCACCCCCTCCCACTATTACAATTTTGTAATTTGTTAATATTTTGTATTGTAACTCCTTTCGTATTTTGTTCTTGTAATATCCACTCACACTTACTATGCTTTGTCTTTAGATAGCTACAGTTTGTCGTTTCATTTTTTAAATACTTTAACTGCTATCTTCCTAAGTGTTACGTAAGCACATTATGTGTAGTTTGCGATGGCCTTTAATTGGTCCTACGGCTGTTTAGTTAGCCGAACTGTAATTATTATTAACCTGTTCACAGCGCGATGTGCACACAGAATGTGCAGGGGTAGCAAACTTCTCCCTGCTTTGGTATGTTGCAACTTGATAATTTCTGGATGAATATTGATGCTAACTGAAACAAGACCACCGTAAGCGTATACTTCCTAAGCTCTCAGATTCGATAATAAGAACATAGTGGAGGCGTGGGACCGCTAAGTTGGAAGGGCATAAGCGTCCGTTCTCAAAGTCATTAGTCACAGAAAACATAATAATCTATGAAACTAAACTACCATAATTGTTCTAAATGTTCCGTCTTCAACGAAGCTCTTATGAAAAGGCGAAGGAACACAGCAGGTCAGAGTTCAAGAACATACGTGGGATCTGTGCACTTCGGTAAAGACTGGATAATTCCAGAATTCTTGAATCTATTATTATCGTTACTATTACTACTATTACTATTATCAGACAGTTGCTATTAACGTATTATGGATAAAATGGTATTAAACGAAGCTGCAACAGGAACCCCAGGGAGGCTTATGAATAGTATTAAAATTATACAAATATAGGGAAATCAACTCCTTTACAGAAATAAAGGACAGGATCACAACAGTCAAACATAACAGTATTGTAAAAAGCTCTTAAAATATGTTAGTAACAATATGGGCTAAATGTTTCAACTCGCATCGAGTCATCTTCAGATCCTCAGGTGTAGATCCAGATATACAAACGTTTACTGCATTGTGGGATCCCCAACGCTTACAGAATAAAAGGCATGCATTATACATAAAAATGAAACATCAGTGCTTATGGTATATAGATATATTGAACAGAGATCGTAAACGTTGTTGAAGATTAAAAAGAGAAAATAGAACGCAGAAATGCTGAATGACATTCGGCAATTCTACGTCCTAATTTCTATAAGCGTTGGTATCCCACAATGCAGCAAACGTTTGTATGCTTGGATCTACACCTTGAGGGCCTGAGGGTGACTCGATACGAGTCGAAACATGTAGCCCATATTGTTACTAATATATTTTTAAAACTTTATATAATACTGTTGTGTTTGACTGTTGTGATCCTCTCCTTTATTTCTACACTTCAAACACTTCGGGATGGTATATATATATGGTATATATGGTATACCTATAGTTCAACCCCAATACATTCACAGTCAGTCACCATTTACAAGAAACCTTTTTAATAGAACATACAGATTTGTAGTGAGTGGAAGTATGGAAAGGCGGACGGAGAGAAAGATTGAAAGACTAGACAGACTCTTAGACAGGCAGTGACGTAGACAGTTACAGATACGACAATGAGAAGACAGTGAATGAATTGAATGTTAAATGAATACGCATATAGATAAAACGTAACCGGAAATAAGTACAGCATATAACGTGATTAGATTTTAAATGTACGGAAAAGTTTCATAATATTGGTTGGAAGCTAATATTTACTTGAAGAGCTTGCGGCAATGAACACAGATAAATATTCTCGTAAATTCGTCAATTTGAACTCGGACTGTCGCTATGCCCTGTATTGTCACTTGCACACTGAGTATCTCCAAATTATCATCTCATTTACTCTGTCCAACAAACAAAATCAGGCATTCCCTAATTGCCTTTCTAATTGCCTTTATTCGACCCACACATTTTTATCCCTCGTCTTAAGGCATTTTCTCATACCCCTACAACTCACTCATGCACTCTCTTCACTCTCTCTTATGTTACTACCCACTTCCTTTCACCAATTTACTCCATTCCTTTCATGGTCAAGTATTCTCTCTTTTTCACTAATTATTTCTCATTAATCTTCTCACCTTCCTGTCTGCAGTCAAGCACACAGTCGCCAATCGGACAATGTCCCATAACTTTAATCTATAGAATATAAACTCAGTATATCCATTCATTCTTTCTTTCCTGTCACATTTACTCCTCTCCATCCCTTGTGTTCACTTCTACCAGTCATCCCTATTCACTACTTCATCTCGTCATTTCTGTTCAATTTTACAATACTTCCTCTTTCTTTTATAGCTAAGCATTACCCCATTTTAAGTTCTTTCATTTCACTCATCTTCATCTAGTCTTTTCAGACATCCACTCGCTGTCCATATTTCGCTGTTACGCATTTACTTCCCTGTCCCGTGGGAAGGCATTGTTTCCTCTTTCTTATTAGTACCATTCCATCCTCTCGACAATGTACCTCTGTCATCGGAAGATATCTCGTTCCTACTGATACTCAGAATCCATCTACATATTAACATGTATACTACCACGGCCTATTATCTCTCAGTATTCTCTGCCAAAATATGGCCCCTGTACATAAGAGCATTAAGTCACTGATCCTATCAATGCAATAATTATTGAAATTTTAACCTTTCTGAAGCATTTGACAAAAAAAAAACAAAAAACAGAAGTAGACACCATGACTCAAAGAGTGTCGATACAGACTGCAATAAGCGACCACATGTTTGATTAGGCGCGTTAGCGAACTTGCGAAGGCGACAATTAGCTTCGTCTTGTCTGTCTGTCTGCCCGTCTATACGTCCGTCTGTCCATTCATGCTCATGGAATAACTCGGCTCCCACTGGATGGATTTACATTAAATTTGATATGTGAGTATTTTTCGAAAATCTTTCGAGAAAATTCAAGTTACAATAAAATATTACAAGAATAAAGGCTATTTTGCAGTAAGACCAAAACACATGTTTGATCATATTTACGCTCGGTTATTCTTAGAATATGAAATGTTTCAGGCAAAAGTTATGTGACAATCGAAACACATTTTATGTTCAATGCCTTCTTTTTTTTTCAAAAATCTTTCCATTTATGAGATAATGTGGAAAAATGTTGTAGAACCGGACAGGCCACAGATGACAATGTGGCGTATGTGTTTTGCATGCTGAAAACGTAAAGCTACAAACACACGCTCAGCTATTCAATACATATTGCTTTTCAACTGCAACAATGGTTGCACGAACGCACCTCAATGTTACGTTATACGCACATTGCCTGTCTTGTTTTATACTATGAACATGGTAATACTACACTTCTAACAAAATTATAAAAAACTGGAACTATAATGACCACAAGTACGTGTTTTCATATTTTTTGGGGCAAAAAGACAGCTCGATAGAGGGCCCTCTGTATTAACAACGTATATTTACAAATCTATTTAAGAGAAATGACAGGTTTTCTCGAAAGGAATAAGAATTTTAAAACCACAATGATAAAAACAGAAGATAAATCCAGCAACATTTCATAAACAAAGAGAAATTAGAATCTCGGACTTATGTGTACAAAGGCTTAACATGCTACGGACTGCCCAGTACATATGCACTAATGTATATGAGTCCGGAATTTTAAGGATAAGCGTACGACCACAGAAATTTCAACTGCCTTGGCATTGGGTTACCGTATGCCAAACATCTAGATTCCTTCTTCTCCAAGACTCTCTTCCGTTCACCCTGTAAACGGTCACGTTGTGTTGAGGACATTTCCGGTTGAAATGCATACAGTGCTTCATGTCCACAGCTAATCCATCGACAGACAACCACCACTACCGTGGGGCGGTAAGTACAGGAAAATGGTATTGGGCAGATTCTCGCTTTGCTTACAACCTCGTTTCAAAATAAATAACAACATCAAGTGTAGAGAATACGGAATGTCACATTTTGTTTCGTTCCGAGTTACAGGTAAGTACAAAAATATTTAAAAGTTTCGTTCTTGCAGCGCAGTAAGATTCTCCTGCAATAGAGGTTAATATTGTGTGCTGTTGTATAATAAACACAAACCGGTCAGTACAGCCTGTGTTTATTGGACCGTGCATCATTGTGATAGTTGAAGAATAAGAGACCAACTTAATACCACTTGCTATTTTATTTCACTTCTTATGTGCTCAACATGTTTCAAACATTAAAATATCCATCATCAGGAACTTGCGACTATTCTGTTGAATTGCTACCTTGGTCGTACTGTTGTTGGTTCGATGTGTGTTGGAGTTCCGGTGTGGTTGGGTTGGAGTGGTATCCGTGTTGCAGGCTGAAGCAGCCTTCAACACGGATACCACTGCAAACCAACCACACCGAAACTCCAACACACATCGAACCAAGAACAATACGACCCAGGTGGCAATTCAACAGAATAGTCGCAAGTTCCTGATGATGGATATTTTAATGTTTGAAACATGTTGAGCACATAAGAAGTGAAATAAAATAGCAAGTGATATCAAGTTTGTCTTTTATTCTTCAACGGTTAGTACAAATCTCTTGTCAAGTAGACTACATACATATAAGACAGGCGATGTGTGTAGAACGTAACAAGGAGGTGCGTTCCTGCAACCATTGTTGCAGTGGAATGTCGAAATAATTACACAGTCTGAGTGTATATTTGTAGCCGTAGTAATCCAGCGCGAAATGCGCATGCGCCATATTGTCACCTGTTGCCTCTCCCGCTCTACAATATTTCTCCACATTATGTCATAAACGGCACGATATCCGAAAAAAAATACGATATCGAACCTAAAATTTGTGTTTTTTCTCTACAACTTCTGTCTGAAACATTTTTCATCCGAAGCTGCATCCACCTGAAAGTTCTCATTCTCAGATAAGCTGAGCGACATATGGTCAAAAAGCTGTACTGGTCTTCATATACATTACCCGTTAATCTTGTCAGATTTGAATGAAACCTAAATTTTCTTGGCAGGTTTTCGAAAAGTAGTAAAGTATCAAACGAAATGAAAATCTTTCCAGTGGCAGCAGAGTTATTCCATGCGGACCGACGCACAAACATAACAAAGTCAAAAGTCACTTTTCACGATTTTTCGAACACGCCAATAGAACTGTAATAGCAAACTAATAGTTTCATTACTTCTGCTGAGGTTAACAAAGAAAATTCTTTACCAACTTTCGCTTTTTAAAAAGCATGCAAGCCTTCAAGCCTACCGAGACACTGAGAACAAGCTACCTTTCATTCTCAAGAAATACTCTAATGCTTCTCTGAAAAGTATGAAAAGTAGCACATGTACTGTATTATAACAACTAGAATACGCTGGAAGGACGTCAACCGGAGGGAAGCATCAGAGATCCTAAGAAGAGGATGGAGAAGACGAAGAGCAGAAAAAGAAGAATAGAGGCGCGTTCTGAGGGACGGCAGGGACCAGAAGGTGGCGTAGCGACGTAGACAGGTGGATGGATGGATTTTATTGTAACAATGAAAATATACAACGAGGTGGAATTACGGGACCCGACAGTTGTTCTGAAAATATTCAATGGCGACTATGGCTATCATCTTCTTTCGCGTGAAGTAATGAGTTGGAAGGTACCATTACAAGAAAAAAACAGTGCTCTATTTTTTTATCTCGGTAATTAACCAACTTGATGCACAAAATTTTTGTTTCACAAAAAGTTTATTTCATGCCTCTAAATGTTTCGAGCATATGTGATCATCATCAGGTGTTCAAAATTGCATTACACAGCCTCTTGTATCATCACACCTATAGGTGTGATGATACCAGAGGCTGTGTAATGCAATTTTGAACACCTGATGATGAGCACATGTGCTCGAAACATGTAGAGGCATGAAATAAACTTATTGTAAAACTAATTTTTGTGCATCAATTTGCTTAATTACTGAGATGCACGGTCAGCGAAACGTCAAAAAATGTACTCTATGTTGCACAAGAAGCGGTAAAAGAAAAGAATCGAAACAAACGCTGTGTATGCAACAGAAGTATTCTAAATAGTATGCTACTCTAACACAAAAGACTGGTGGTTTATAGCTCTTTTATGACGTCTCCGAAAGTTCAAAATCTTCAAAATTGTATCCAAAAAGTATGGCTAACAAGAAAATCAAAATTACACAATCAGGCTAATTGGGAATACAAGCAACTTCCTCGTCGAATTCTAACTTATCAATAAACAAATTTGCTTCTTAATCGTGGATTGGTTACAGTTCAGACATTTAGACTGCACGTTCCTTTCAGAGTGACATAAACCAGGTGTCGCACTCATACAATAATTCTCCTGAGGATGGGCACATGGCTGCCCGAAACATGTAGAGAATAGAAATAAACATACAAGAAAAAATTGTGCGTCAAGTTGGTTATTTACAGGGATCATACCCGGATGCACGGTCAGCAGAACATACAATTCGAATATACGAATGTTTTCAGTGATCGTATCCACGCTCCGAAGTTTATGTTCCATTACGACCAAAAGCGTAATTACGCAGATACGTAAAGTAACCATTAGAGTAATCAAAACAAATAAAACTTATACTGTAGGGTGTTAGTTTAAAATAAGTGGTGTGTAGAATCAAGCTTTATAAAATGTTGAAAAAAGAAAGCAAATGTCAGATGGAACGTTAATTTCGGTTTGTGAATAAAGAGAAAGGAAAGTAAGTCTAAACCAACTTTATCTACAGGTGACAATCAGATGATTTAAATTCTTGTTATTGAAAAGTATTTTCAAAACCAACGGAGATGCTTTGCCTAAAATAAAGTTAATTCAGGTCCTCGAGTGCATTAGTACGTGAAACCTATAGGATCTGGCTTGTCAGTTTTTAATGCAGTTATGCCGTACCGAGGATTAATCGGAATCAGTCTTGTAGTTTGGGCGAGACAGCTACGAAACGCTTGTTCGAGTCATGCCCTTTGAAACGCACTTAACAATTCTGCATGGCAGAATTGGCGATGTAATTCGGTCCGTGAGTACCTACACACGTACAACAAATATCGCATACACCTCTCACTAATTTGACGTTCAGGTGGCCGTGCATCGTGATAAATTCTTATAATAAAACCAACTAGATACACTAATTCCTCAAATTTATTTTTAGAATAAAATTCTACATGTTTCGGACAATTCCTCTGTCCATCATCAGGAGTTTTTCACTGTACACACAGCAATGGTATATGTCATACTGCTTGCGAGCAGGATCAGGACGGAACTGCAGTTCCGTCCTGATCCTGCTCGCAAGCAGTCAGCAAACCTGTATGACATATAACATTGCTGTGTGTACAGTGATAAACTCCTGATGATGGGCAGAGGAACTGTCCGAAACATGTAGAGTTTTATTATAAGAACCTCTCACTAAGATGGCTATTTGGCAGTCAAGCACAAAATCGTATGAACGTCGTTACTTAAAAATTAACTTGAAATCGGTTCAACGAAATGCAACTCAAAACTGTCAATCCAAAGATTCGGCCTATATAAAATGCTCTGATGTATCCCACATTGAACTCAATTAAATATGAAATGATGAACTGTTTTAGACACGCAAATGCTTATTAAGACTTTAAGTAAAAGTATTTCTTACAGTAGTTTAAACTGAACCGACCTCAAAATACCGCGTCAGAGTATAATGAAAATTTACTATGAGTTTCTTGATGGCTTCTTATGTTCCTTGGGCTATGTAAGAAGGGATAAGATTAGACAACACAGCAGGTCTCACCTGTGAACACTGCAATAACCTTTCGTGTTTCATAAAGGTAGAAGAATTTCTCGACTTTATGAGCTTTTAAAGACGGAGCATGTACCTTGGAGTCACTTTGTTAATTAGTGCTGAAGAATGAATATCTCATTATTTCACATATATCTTAATGTAATGAAGACAGAGGGAATTCAAGGCGATGTGCCTGCTTCCATGAACTTCAGAGATATCCGCTGGCTTTCGGCGTCAGCAATACGAAGCTTGAAGTCATATCTTATCCGAAGAAATATTTACTATAAGCATACAGTCTACAAATCAGATGCTTTAACTGCAGCCTTTAGGCTTCAAACGTCAGTCATCAACATCTGATATCGACAAGACGAAGTGATGCCAAGAGCTACATTCCAGTTTACACAGATTAAATCACAAGAAACTTACACTTACAGCACAGTTTTACGACGAACATAAATACAAACTTTATACAAAATCGGTAACTACTCTGCACTTAAGACCTTTAATTTGTAAACTGTCAAGTATTCCACAGCGAACTATGCTATAGTATAGTGTTTTCCATATTATACTACACTATAGGGTGTGCAAATTGTTTCGTTCTTTGGTTTAATTAACACCACTGTCTGAACCACATACATTACAATCACATAAACCGAAACTTATGAAATGGTACGTGGAAGAAACCGCCTGTGGCATGCCTTCTGAGATTGTCCCTCCTCATTTGCCTGGAGGAAATGAATAGCACTATGGAGGATATCGGTTAGGACAGTGGGTCTTCTAACGAGCCCTCGAAAACGGGGTTCTTCAATACAAAGTTGTACTAATCGCAAGATCACGATATTTAGATCCTGTTGAATTGAATCACATAGCAGAATCCTAACGTTAAGGATGTACCTAGATCTAAGGACAAAGGGCTTTAAGTGCAGTTACTGAGATAAATGTGGGCTTAGGGCCATAAAGCGAGCCACAGCGCTCTCATTCTTTTCGTAAGTGAACGTACTAACATTCAGAAATTTCCCACTTAAGGCTACTTTATATCTGGCCATGACCGTCATTTAAATAAGACACGAATTGAACACCGATGAATTACGGTGTTGAGAAGCACATTATAACCCTACTGAAACCATAACCGGAAGATGGAGACAAGTATAAAATGAAGGGATCTGTCCAAATAACCTTATGACGATCAAATCAGTTAGCATGTGAGAAGTCTCATGCGTGAGATCTATTGAGAAATAAGAGCCATATACAAATATTTGGACTGAAAGTTGAATATACGAAAACTACTTGGAGGTGTATGAGTATACTTCACTTATTCCATGGACCGGAGTCCTTCTTGAAAAGTTAACCGTTTCTCAGCTAGTCAAGAAATTCCCAGCAGTATATGGAACACGGTGGATCATTACCAAGTTTACAAGTGCCCGCCAACTGTCCCTATCCTGAGCCAGATCAGTCCAGTCCATGTTCCCGTAAACCACTTCCTGAAGATTCCTCTTAATATTATCTTCCCATTTGTGCTTGGGATTTTCAAGTTTTCTCTTTCTTCAGGTTTTCCTAGCAAAACTTTTGAATGTTTCGGTGCGGGAACTTCTTACTCTTGACCACTAGATTTTTTGATGTGGAAAAGTTTGCTGTTCTAACACAATTACCATTACTATCCTGATGTAGACTCTCATTTCCAGTTGTCGGTTTGAAAATATTCACTCTCCCACTTTTGAATTAAAATCTCCTAACAGAATTTTCATATAGCACTTGGGAAAATTATTTAAAAAACCTGCTCTAAATCCTCATAAAACTGTCTTTTGATCGTTATTTTTCTCCTCACTTGGTGCATGCACATTCATAACAATGATATTACACCAGCGACCTCTCAGAATTACGTACATATGACATCCTATCGCTAACAAACTCTTTCCTCGTAACTGCTGATACTATTCTGTGATGTACAAAAATCCTGTTCCCAACTAATGTTTTCGTTTCCTTTCCCATAGAAAAAAATATAATCCCCTGCTCTTAGCGTGCCCACTTTGTTCCACCTAACCTCCTGTTCGCCCATTAAATCTAATTTATGCCTTTCTAATTCCCAATGTTTATGAGCATATGAAAGAATATTATGAAATCATGTTCAGTAAGTTGTAATGGAGGATGTAGGATTGTTTTAAATAACTCAGCAAGTGATCAGTTTGCAGGTACTCGTAAAAATTCTGAGAAGCTTGTCATTGTATTCGGAGCATAAGTCGACTGCTGCTTAACTAAAGGCCTTCATTTCAGAAGGGGTTATCTTAATTAAGTAAGTAGTTAGTTAAGATAGTTATCAATACTGCATGACATTCAGAGGAGTCGACGTAAGAAACGAATCGTACACACGATGGTTCGATATAGGAGAGTCTACGGCCACAACAACTGCTCTGTCTAAATAAGTACCAATGTCCTGGTAAGTAAAAGCATGCTCACTGAATGAAATAAACCAGGAGTAGAATGTGCAGTATCTGTCGGTAACGTAGTTGTGCATGAGATCGCTATGTACGTCTGAAGGTTATGAGAAATAATTAAATGCTGCAGTTATCATCCGAAAAATTCCGAATGGATAGCAAGTAGAATATAAATGAAATATGCATATATGTAGGTATTCTGATGTTCATTGGACCGTGCATCATTGTGATGACTGAAGAATAAGAAACCAACTAGATGCCACTTATTATTTTATTGTACTTCTTATAGGCTCAACATGTTTCGAGCATTACTATGCCCATCATCAGGAGCTCGCGACTATGATTTTGATTATCACATTGGTCGTTTCGTTCTTGGTTTGCTGTAGGTTGGAGGTTAGGTGCGGTTAGGCTGGAGTAGTGTTCGGTCTGCAGGCTGCAGCTGTTTATAGACAGCGTCATTTTCGTTAATGAATTGGTCTCAACTAACAAATTACAAATAAAAATTCTGATGGAACCCATGAAAGAATCTGAGAACAGAAGTAACCGGACAGTTGGAAAGGGAACACGTCTAAATAGTGGAAAGGTTTCCTGTCCTAAATAAGTACTGAAATAAATTTTCTGACATAAACAATCCAGAAGAATGCAACAATTGAAAACGATACGAAGAAAACGTGAGATAAAAACAAATAAAGTAAATACTCGAGACGGAAAGAGAAATAAATAAGCAAAGAGAATAGTGAGTAAGAGTGATAGAAAATGCGGCGACCAAACAAAAATAGAAGCCGAATGAAGTTTTGAGTTCCACAGACTTCCTAAAATGTTGTTGGTGTATATGAAACTCTGCTGGTATACGAACTTACAAACGTTTGTTATTAATGTTGGTTGAGTTAGCATTTAGAAGCAGAGTGTGGCTGTCGGCCTCTATATCAATGTTTTTATTAACTATGACGGAGTAGCGCTGAGGGATGAATACTTGGCAGTTGAACAACTATTCCCATAACAACGATGCTGGAATATTTTAAGCGAAGACTGTGGAGACAGGGAAGGGATAGACGTCTCTACAAAGCTGTTGCAACACAGCGCCTGAGTTCAAGCATCTCTCAATATTAAGAAAGCACATAGAGTCGGCCTGTATAAGGTACTTTCACAGAATATTGTTGAGTCAATAATGTGCCTTACTCATCGAGGTAATTTACTGATGCCCTCAAATGACGGTCATCGTCCTTGCGTTTAATTACTGAAGATAAACCTTCATATATAAAACAGAGTTATGACCGACTTCCATATTCGTTTGTAGGAAACTTGCATCCCTATTCTATAAATGTTTATTGCCACTGATACATAATGGATATTTATTATTGGAATAACCAATGAAGTGCAAACATTATAATGCACATAATTGTGAAACATATGAGCTGACAAACATTATAAAATTACAGACACTATATTAGCCAGAGGTATAAAATAAATTGCTCTCCCCAACCATACTTCCCATCGTGTAGGCCTCAATAACATAATTATCAGTGTTTATATATATATAACATCGATAATTAAGTTATATATATATATGTTCTATTAAGCCAGAAGGGAATTTGTTCCTTCAAACGTCATGAACTAGACCAATGCCCGAAGTAGGAATGCGAACCAGCCTGTCTACATGAAGGTGAAATACAGGATAATATTAAAAAAAAATCTGGAAGAAATAGCGATACCAAACCTATGTTTATAATAGAATGTGGCCCAAAAGCCACATGACAGAAGAGGCAAAATTTAAAAAAGCGAATGTAATTTTCCGTTACTCTGTATATTTTGGGGTCATGCATTCTCATTAAATTAAAAAAAAAAATTCAACCACAATACAAAACGTTTGTGAACATTAATATTTTACTATGCACACCCGAACTACATATATCACATCCGTGACGCTAACTTAAGGTGTTGTGTTTTGCAACCATTGACAATGTAACGTTATTAACTTCTGAAATGTAACAAAATATTGCATGAAAACAGATATTGTTTCTTGTTCTGTTGTTTCCCGTCCCGTTGTGTCTCCGTTGAGTTTTGAAAGTAATGCTTAATTCCCTATGGCGGGTTACTAGCCTACCGCTAGTTTGTCCAGTGGTGGGGATGCCACCTTCATCCTCTGCACAGGCTGCAGTTCCTCTACGGATGACGGAAGAGTTTTACCGCTGTGACTCGGTACCCAGAGCATCGTAAGTTAGGGCAGGTTGCACCACGGGCAAGTGCGGATGGGGTTAACTCGTGACGATGATAATGATAACGTTTCTCGGTCCATAAAATCCCGCTGATTGTAAGACCAGATAGCGAAAGAAGATAGGAAAGACCTAAGAAGAGATGACTTCACAATGTGGAGAATGACCTTAGGTACATGGGGGTGAGCAGGTGAACTTTGATGGGTTCCAAGATGAATGCGGGAAGGGGCTAAGGAATGGGCAGCGATTTTCAGAGAGGTTAAGACACTGCACGGACTACAATACGTCGGAGTGAAAAGGAGAATGGCACACTAGGCTATAAAATGC
>Ga0123357_10007726_pt1 | contig 13343 bp, 8 predicted proteins | sample TergutEmb28metaG_FD_89873 | JGI IMG/M metagenome (GOLD analysis project Ga0123357, IMG submission 89873) | Embiratermes neotenicus P4 segment gut microbial communities from Petit-Saut dam, French Guiana - Emb289 P4 | ecosystem: Host-associated > Arthropoda: Insects > Digestive system > Gut ...
AATAGGACACAACGCCCACCGCCACATCATGGCTGGATATTACGGCACAAGGAACTGGAGCCACACGGAGAGACAGGGAAGCGGTGGAAGAAGGGGGATAGAGGAGAGTCCACACAGTACGCGAAGAAAGCGAATCGGAGAGGGAGAGTGAAATACGCGCCGACGAAGAGGAATCACGCCACCCGGGAGGTCAAGGGTTGCGACACATACCTGGACAGGAGGAGAAAGGCAGAAGTGACACCGTGGAAGCCGTGACACTCCAGACCTCAGCACCGTCGCAAGCAACGGAGATCCAAATGGAATGCGAGAGAGTGGGGCAGGAGGAAGGGACAGATGAGACTAGATATAGGGCACCAATCACACAACAACACGTTCAACATGAGGGCAACCAGTCTGACATGGAGGAAGAAGGGATTGGGGAAGAATCGTGGTAACGGAATTATGTTGCGAGATGGACACTCTAGCCCCCATTGACGCAGAGGACTTGCCTGCTGCACAACCCACCGGGCCCAAACGTCCAAAAACTGAAGTTGGACAGGAGAGGATCGCCACCAAATGAGAGGAGCAGGAGTAGAGTGCGGAGTGTGGTGAAAAAAGTGTAGATAGCCGGATCGCCCTGATTAACCTTACCGAAATAGCGGAAATTTATAAAGTGGCGACGCTCAATATTAATGGTATGTCTGCAGGGGAGAATGGGAATGCTGAATGAGTTCATACATAAACAAGAAATCGACATTATCTTACTGCAAGAGGTAACCCACACGGACTTTGAAATGATACGGGGATATACAGCGCATTTAAATATGGGCTTAAACTAGCAAGGCACAGCGATTTTAACAAGAGAGGAAATATTGCTAACCATCATAACGCGATTACTATCAGGTCGCGGGATGGCGGCGAGCTACCAAGGAATCTGGCTAGTAAATCTATATGCACCCTCTGGCAGAGCGAACAGACAGGAGAGAGAAGACTTCTACAACGTGGAGATAGTTTACCTGCTTCGGTCACTTCCCCCACAATGATAGTAGGGGCGATTTCAACTGCTTGCTGTCGCAGACGGACTACACAGGCAATATGAACTACAGTAAAGCGCTCTACAAACTGGCGCGTGGACCCGACCTAACTGATGTGTGGGCACCGGCCCAACCTAGGGCCATATAACACTACACCTCACACGGAGCGGCAAGACTAGACCGTTAGTATGTCTCTCCGGACACACGAAACCACAAAATTGGTGTGGAAACAGTGATAGAAACATTCACAGATCATCTGGCGGTATGCCTGCCTATAACCCTAGATGCACCACTGCTACGACGAGGTTGGGGAAGATGGAAAATGAATGCAAAGCTACTGGAGGAGGCACCCTGTAGGGACCAAGTACAGCAGGAATGGTCTAAATGGGAACACCAGAGGAAGAATTATCCGAATAGCGTGACGTGGTGGGAAAACTATGTCAAAAAGAATATCCGATACATATTCATGATTGAAGGGAAAGAGAGGGCACGGGACGATAAAATGATGGAAAACTTTTATTATACCTGTATTTACGACATCCTGCAAGAACCGACCCAGCCAAGAGAGAAGTATACCAGATTACACCAGTGGAAGGCCAAAATAATCAGGCTGCACAACAAGCGGCTACAGGCTATAACAGTAGATGCAAGAGACCCTACACTATACCAGGGAGAGAAGATTATAAGAATCTGGGGCGTATAGTAGCAAGTCGTCTGGGGCCAATACTGGCGGAGCTACTACACCCAAGTCAACATAGCGGAGTGCAAGGAGGAGGCTTTTTCAATGCGGTAGCAACGGTTCGGAACGCCATAGCCTACGCCGAGAAGACATAAACTCCGCTGTGTGTCCTATCTCTGGATTTCACGAAAGCGTTCGATAGAATCTCCCACATCTATCTATTCAAGCTGCTTTCGGTATGTGGTTTTAGCACCAAATGCATTGCCCTCATAAGGAACATGTATGACCAAGCGTATTACTAAATCCACATTAATGGACATACCATGTGTCCTATTCTCATACATCGTGGGGTACGACAAGGCTGCCCGTTGAGTATATTGCAATTCGCCTTGTGTCTAAACCCCCTGACATGGCTTTTGGACCAAACACTCACGGGAATCAGAATTGGCAGAGGAACATGAACAGCGGTAGTGACATATACGGATGACATAACCCTGCTTGTGACCGATCCGAAGGAATTCCTGCATTAGCCGAGACACTACGAAGGTACGAAAAGGTAACAGGTGCATGCTTGAATATACGGAGATCTAAAGCAATGGCGGCAGGTTCCTGGAACACGACAGTTAACATGATGGACATCCCATACTGCACGGAAATGACCATCTTGTGTTTCCAATTTTCAAGCACGGTTAGCTAATCCGGGAAGCGCAGCTGGACGAAGGTGACTGGACAGGTCAAAGCGATGGCGAGGGAATTGTACGGCCGGGACTTATGCCTCACTCAACGCATTCAATACGTGCACGCCTTCTTACTCGCCAAAATACTGCACATAGCACAAATTTTTCCCGTCTCAAAGGAGCACGTTAGAGAGCTCGCAACGGCAATAGTATGGTTCATTTCGAAGGGAACGATATTCCGCGTCCCTCTGTCCACCCTACAACGCAGAAAAGAGGACGGTGGCCTAGAACTACTAGATATCGAGGCTAAATACCGAGCAATATTTCTAACCAAAATGATTGACCAAGGGGCATAGGAGGGAACACTGACGGCAGCATGGTTCCAGCGATGGAACCTGCGAAAACCAGAGGGAAAACCGCCAAACATACTCAGGATACCTCGAACCTTCGAATACCTTCGTATCTATGCCCTTGATTGGGCGTACTTAGAGCCCAGGAGGCAGGAAGGAACACTCCGACACTTTAAGCGACGGGTGTACGGAACCCTGAGAAGCTTGGCTACAACGGCAACTCCACCACGAGAGGTGCGCGTAACGCAAAACCAACCAGGAATCGAATGGAAAAAAGTGTGGAATAATCTCCACAGCATTCCAACATCGGAAGGAGCCAGATCAGCATGGTATATGGTGATCCATGACTTACTGCCCACGAACACAAGACTGCACAGAATCCAGATGGTGGAAACGGAGGACTGCACACTGTGCGGAAAGAAGGATACCACGGGCCACAGACTCACGAAATGTGGGACAGTAGAAGAAATATGGGAATGGACCCGTATACGGCTGGCGGCGATACACAGAACGAACCGGAGACGCATCCCCCCTTGCTGGTTCCTGGGGCCCAGGTTCCGCTTTTGGACACGACAATGACATCTGGCGGCACTGTGGATCCTGGCGAACCTCGTATACTACCTAGTGCATAACCGTAGAAAAATGTCGCTAGAGGAATTAATCGACTTCCTACGCAGAGCGCGGTGGAAGAACTCTCAGGGGAAGAAGAGGTGGGAAACAGTAGGCAACTATTTGGAGATACTATAGGCAGTGCCGAACGTCTCCCCTCCCCCCTCCCGACAGCATAAACTTCGACAGGTGAGTGAGATAAGTACATCTTTATCACGAGGGGCCAGGAGAATGGCGATGGCACTGGAGCATAAGGTGCATAGCAGTAACATGTAACAAGGACCGGAGCGTAAAGTGACAGTGACAAAAATTTACAAAGCAGCAGGTTGGGTAAGGATGAGGGGTGATAAAACGGTGGGAATGTAACATACAGTACAATTTGCGGCCAGTCCGCCTGATTCTTGGAAGGTTGAAAAGGGTGTGAAATGGAATGTAACAGTAATAAGGCAATAAATATGGCTGTAAATAAAAAAAAAATCTCGATGGGGGCGAGATTTTCCGCACCCGTCCAGACCGCCCCTGGGGTCCACCCAGCCTCCTATACAATGGGCATCTTTTCTCTTTCCCAGTGTTAAAGCGGCCAGAGTGTGGCGTTGGCCACCCACTCCTACCTAGTGCCGAGGTTAAAGAAAAAGTAGAGTTACACCTCTACTCCCATTCTAGGCCTTCGTGGTCTGTTATAGGGCGAAATTTACCTTTACCTTTACCCTCTATCTAGACCTTACACATTTTTAAGTATCTGGTTATCAACAAATGCCTTACATTCCTTGTTACTTCTTAACAGTATTCTGACATTCACAGATCAACATAAAATATCTGCCTCATAATATAAGTTTGGAATGCCGCAATTTAAGATTTCTTACATCATTCTTAAGTGCGTTAAAATTGAATTTGTAACAGTATTTTTCTACATTTTATAACCAAATCATGTTTCTAAAACTCACTACATAGCATTCATTAATATTGGCTCAACTGTGTTGGAATATGTTGAAGATACCATAATTCATTTGGCATTTAATTTTAATATATACTGTTAATTTGCTTTAGTTATGTACAAAGTGTACATGATACAAACATAAAACGATACACCAAATGGTAATCTTACTGTAGCCCTTAGTGCTATGTTTTTATTACAGTGTGTATGGTAACAAAGTTAGGAATATCTTTTGAACTCCATGCAGCAGAACGTGGGAAAGAAGTCGCATTGACTTAATTCAGTTTATTACACGACATTCGCTTGGAGAGCCAGTTCAGAACAAGATTCAACGCAGACGTCGCGTTGTTTAAGAACTGCGCTTTGAGACACCATTCTTACAGAATCTTTGTCTTACGAATGAATATTACATTAGTTTATTATCGGCTATCTGGTGGTAGAGAGGCAGTGAATTCATCGTTTATGTCAGTGTTCTAGAGGTTCAGAGGGATTAATTCTATTGCGCATTTTCTTAAAATAGCTTGACTTAAAGCTAAAGTCGACACAATTTTCAATTCTTGTATCCATTACATAGTACACTGATCAGAATTCTCCGTCTCAGATAAGTGATCTGCTTCTTTCTGTAAGAGAAACGTAGGCAGTGAATTTTGTGTTTTTGACCGTGCATTCCCATATTATCTTTTCCAAATGAAGCCAACTAGGTGCACACTAGTTCTTAGTATATTTATTTCAGCTTCTGTACATGTTTCGGTCAGCTACGTGCCCATCATCAGGAGAATTTACTGTATCTATGCGACACTGGTATTTTTTTTTGACTGTGTGTGGGTGACTCTGTGGTCTGCAGACCAGACAACCACCCACACAGAGCGAACAAAATACCAGTGTCGCATAGATACAGTAAATTCTCCTGATGATGGGCACGTAGCTGCCCGAAACATGTACAGAAGCTGAAATATACTAAGAAGTAGTGTGCACCAAGTTGGCTTCATTTGAAAAATATTATGCAGTGAACTTGGTAATATTGATACTTCCATTTTTTTCCGTTTTATGTTTATATTAATGGGTTCAATAAATTAATTTATAGTCAGTTTCGGTACTTTAACGTTACATATTGTTATAATCTCCTACGTGTTTCAGTCATTTCCGAGATATAAAATAGGTGCATGAAACATCTTCATATATTTTCTTTAAAAATGTATTTTGTGCATACAAAAAAAAAACAGCAGCACGCTAAACACATGCCGTAAATAAAGGTTAATAATTGAGGAATTAAAATTAAGAAGTGTATTATTTATTTACATATAAATTTTCAATGCAATACATTATTTTTGAACTCAAACATATACAGCCATTTCATAAATCTGACTGTGCGAATGTAGTCCCGTTAACTTCGAATTGTGATCAAGTTTTTCTAAGTAAGCACACTGTAATATTTACTTGGACAGCACACACTACATTTCAAACTTAAGAAAACTACATTAACACATTCATATTCAAGAGAGTGCAGTATGTATTTCTTATATGAATGCAAACATCGTATGTTCGTTCACAAATTCTATTTTGTTTAATTCCCCCAATACTGCATTGCTTATGTTTAGCACTTTGTTATTTTTTGTATATGTGCTAATTTCATTTATTAAAGATGATATGTACAAATGTTTCATACACATTTGTATAAGTTTTCTGTCTGATAGTGGCTTAGAAAGACACGACACATGTTGGGGATTATAATTGTAAATTATGGTAATATAAAAAATAGATCTTACCTGCGTTTTGTAGGACGAACACAGTTATGAAGGTGTATGGAATCACGGTGCTGGCGCGATTATTGGATCTATGGGAGCTGTAGTCAGGTGGAGAGAAATACTCCTTCCTATGTGAAACAAAATTTTATTTCTGTGTTAAGGAAAGTGCGCCAGTGGATTCTACGAGGAACTTGAAATATTGTGAGTTCAGTTGGCTATTTACGCCATATTTCGTTGGCCATTATTTTGATATTATTGCAACAACACACCCAAAATTTCCCATTTTGTCCTTTGTTAAGTCTTGTGATTAATTTTTTCTGTGTATTTTTCATCTCGTCCGTCATCTATCCCATATTACTTTATTTTGTCACTCTATCAAATACTGGTGAAGACGAAAGTAATATACCTTCTAATTAGTCAATTTTTACTAGACTTTTGGACCAACTTGGGGTTTATTTTTGTCCTTAACTGCAAATAAATATAAAGTAAAATTGTGAAAATTTACCCACAGAAAATTTTCCTTACTCTGTGTTCAGCATGAAGTAGTCTGTGAGTCCAACTGAGCATTTCTGCGCTGTTTGAAGTAAATGTATCTGGATCCCGAATTTCCTACAGAGATCCAAGCAATATTTTGTCGTTGAAATGATACTGTCATTATATTTTTCCAGACCAACGAATTGGCATATACACCCACTTATTAAAAAGGTAAAGTGCTCAAGAAGTATGTCTATGAGATACACTTGGGCTACTTCTCAGTGTGGTTACATGCACATGTGCAGTTACTGATGTGCTTCTTGCCTGCAGCCCTTCCAAGACACACAAAGAAAAGAAGAGCTGGCTCTATAATTGCTTTGAAACCTAACATAACTAGTATGCTGTGCGGGTTACGTGCCAGATCCGAATGAACTGCTGGGCCACGTTTACACAGCGATCCTACTCTGGTTCCTTTTTCTTCAAGTGAAGACACTGTTCACTTATTCCTTTTGTACTTTCTTGTTTTTAAAACCAAACTAATGGAAAATAGTTTCATCTGAAAGAAAACATCGTAAATTTTGACACAAGATAACAAAATTCTTCCAAGTATACTTTATCTAAAAAATGTTTGGACGTCTTTCAAGAAGTAAAGGACAACTTTATTCCATTCAAGAAATATTGTTCTCTGAGAGTAATACCGACAGTTACAGATTTCTTGGCGAGATAAGAAGAGACCAGCAGTTCAGTTTCAACTGCATGGAGATATGGGAGTTGTATTTATGACGTGAGAGAAAAAAAGCAACCGAGAGCTAAGGAATTCATATTAAATGTTCAATTTGTCTATTATTCATAAAATATTCTTAGGACAGGACGGGACGTGACTTGTAGCAATGAGGATGGGCAGGTAAAATTCATAATTACAGGGGTGCTGATAAGTCCTTAGCCCGACAAGTAAGGAAACAAGCTCGGAAGCATGTCAGTGACGCGCGCGATTTCAACAACATCGAGACGCGAGCTGTCATCAATTGTTTTTCCTGCAAGGCAAGACGCCGAATGAAATTCACCCTATTCTGACAGAAACTTTAGTTTGTTTCCTACCTCGTCGGGCTAAGGACTTATCAGCACTCCTGTAATGTCAGAAAGTACGATGTCACTGAATATACGTGAGAAATGGATGGGAGGATAAGGTTTAAGGTCCATTTAATAAGTATGATTTTGGGGGTGTGGGCTGTATTCATCTCTCATGTTAAGGTACAGTGATTGGATCTTTTGGACACGTTAATGAAAATTTCGGTTCCATGAAAAGCGGAGAAATTATGTACACTGTGAGCGACTATCTTTCTGAAGGAAGAGTTGCTTTATGGATTTTGATGTAAACAAATATACTCTGAAGTAATTCTGACCTAGGCTTGCATGAAGATCCCTTCAGTACTATAGAGACCCTAATTGATACGGATTACACCCTTCAGCGTTTATACTAAAATGAGAAAATGAAGCAGAATGAGGTAGAGATTAAAGAGAAAAAAAAAAGCATGCAAAACATTGGTAGGAAAATCTGAATGGAAGAGACCATTTGGAAATTGTGTTAGGATGAAATGTAAAATAACAGTGTTAAAGAATTTGGACTGGAATATTCTTGAGAATGACAAGGCATAGGAAGTTTTCGTGCTTTTTAACAGGGCAACTGAATTTCGGTTTCCAAGGGGGCGGTGGGGGCGCCTTACTGGCGAGCTGAACGACTAAATTATCCTCAAAAAGAGTGTTGCTCTGTTGACCCAGTTAATCTTATATTTTATCCATTAGTGGAACCGTGTTAGTGTAGTTGGTAGAGCGACTGGGCTGCGGGCTAAGCAACCCAACAGTCGCGGTTGGATTCCTGGCAGGAGCAAAACGTCTCTCGCTGCTTCATTTTGTCTATGGAGACAACCACAAAAAAAACCTTAAGAAAACAAGAATAAAACTATACAATACACTAGCCCTTCGGACTACTAAAGCAAGGGGCGCCAGAAGAATAACAGCAGCTGAGATGAAATACATGAGAAGAACAGCAGGATACACTTGGACATATTACAAAACAAATGCACAAATTGCAAAGGATTTAAAAATAACACTAATTTTGGACAAATTACTGGAATACAAGAGAAGCTGGATACAACATGTAAATAGAATGCCTCGAAGTAGATTACCCAGGGTAATGAAACACTACGCCTCAACTGGCAGAAGGAATCATGGCAGACCTTTGAAAAGACTTCTGGTTACGTGAGACCGGAATGGGTCAACAAGTGACCCAACTCCATGACAGATGTATTATTATTATTATTATTATTATTATTATTATTATTGTTATTATTATTATGATAACTCAGCCTGAAGTCCCATGGGGGTAATTGGCGGCGTTTTAATCTCGTTATTTGCTTTTTTTCTAATTCCGAGGTGAAGAATGAGCAGGACTGTACCTCCAGTACCTCACATGTCTATATGGCGTTCAAAGGGATAAGGTTGCCTTCACTTTACCTTCTGTCCATTTGTGTCAAAGGCACTAGCGCTACACAAATTCGCTTTCCTTTTAAAAGCATCTATTAAACGTAGTAAGCAGTACGTATTTACACTTTTTCCTGTTAGTATGAGTTTTATTTGTTGTCCAGAACTATCAAGTAAATTAAAAAATAATATTTACTTCAAATTCCGATTGGAAGTGTCTGTACTGAAACTCTGAAGAACGATGTTCATCTGAAACAGAGAAATTAGAAAGATCATTTGTTTAAAGCCGTTTATTGAAATAATCTCTATGTGTTATGAGAGGAATGTGAAATATAACAATACAATGTGTGGCAAAATGCAGATTGTGTATAATAAAACTATGTCACTATTCATCTCTAAAGGCTAAATGTCGAAGTTCTCCAATGCATAACAAAATAGTCTACAGTCACTCTAAACTTGATTCTCTGTATTCCGAACCTCCGTCACTCGACCACTTTCGTGTCCTTAGGTAACTTCCATGTCAGGCAGGAATTGCCTTTGTAATTCTCATTTTGTCACGCAAGAAGACAGCATCGCGTCCCGAGTTCCTTTTCTGCAAAGCCTTTCTTATATCCTTTCTGTTTCTACCTCACCAATTGACTAGACATCATGCATTTTATTTATGACAGCCACCTGTCTCTTTCTGTACGTCCATTTGTTTCCCAGCGTCAGTCTGCTCCACTCCATGTTAAAATGTACCAGATGATTTTCACAAAATATTTTACGAATATTACTTTTCCAGAAGCCATGCTTCTTTCAGGTTTACTAAACTCAGCATTATAAATATGGCATCCGATAGAGTTGCTTAGGTAGAAGAGACATCGTGCTATTTAAAGCCGAGACTTGACGTAAAAGCAAAGGTATCCTCACACATACTGAAGCACCCCATCATGAAGATTTACAATGTCGTGGTGGTAGAGCTCCGAGTTCTTTTCACTTCAGTACTAGACGTACATGTAGGGTCATCTTCAACCCCGTCTGATTCACCTCGGAGAAAGGCGCCACTAGTTGGTTGAGTTCCGGAGCCGGTCTTATCGTGGCGGTGTAAGGAAAAGTTCTGCCCCCGATGAAGATGGGGTCCGTCTAGTTCTTCCCTTATGCAGTAGCATACCGACTGAGACACTGAGATTGCGATGTAATAAGTGTAATCACGTTAAGGCACTTACGTCTGTACTACCAGGTAAAGTCTTTGTAAATGAAATATTTTTGTTGTGTCTCAAACATTGTGTTTCTGCATTCGTCGCCTAAATCGTACATATTTTCTGTTGAACTGACAGAACAAAAAGTGTAGAAATTTGTGGCTCCATATTACTGCTTACACGTCATTAAGCACAGAAAAATATTTATATTGTTGTATTCATGTACATTTTAAGTTGCGTTTGGAAAATTTGGACACTGGAATACAAGTTAAAGAAAAGACTGTTCAGTACAGAAATGGATTTTCAGAGAAGAGCTGCAAGGACGTCCGGACTACTAAAAGTAAGAAATAAAGTTGTCAGAGAAAAAATGTTGGTAACACAAATTAGTTGCGAAAGAATGTGAAAACTACGTGTTAAAATGGTATGGACACGTAGTGTGAATGGAGGATAAGGGATGGCCTAAGTGAATACTGGTCACCAGGAGAAATACGACGGCGAGAACGAACCGAAGTAACATGGGAGAAGGAAATGAAGGTGGTTATGAAGCAGAGAAATTTAACATTTGACAAAGCAATAAACCGACACCTGTGGCACCTGAATTCTAGTAAATGGGGGACCAATGGAGAACTGATAGATATGCATTTCAACTTGAAGGTATTTTTGATAATGTGTTACTGAGAGGAAATTAGTGTAATTAGTGTAATCAACACCACATACAAGAAGCTTTTAACACTTCTCTTTTGATGTAAGATTTTACGAAATTGAGAGTTTCGTTAAGCTACGGATTTAAGAAAGAGAATTTTTCTTGCCTCTGTTTTCCAGAAAGACGCCACCAAATCGACTGGATATTCCTGTAACGTCGGTGCGTATATCGTTACTTTGAGACATCATATAATGTATTGAAGTTATGTAGAATTGGATGAGGTATTTTATATGTTCATTAATGATGGATTGTATGGAATTTTAAACATCCATTTCCTTAGTGAAAAATATGGAAAATTTTCTTATTTAATTTATGTATTTTTTCATTTTATTAGAAATATGTAAAACTCATTAAAATGTTATGACATGTTGTCAAGCATCTGGTTATTTACTGTGTGTTTTTCACGTGACATTTTGCGACGTACTAATAAAACTATTTGGAAGATATTGAGCGTAGTGGTACAATTTCATGGACACCACGGTCACCTAATTTTATTGTCAAACTTGTCATTGTAAGATTTCTACACTGCTGTTCATTATGCACCAAACACAAACTGAAGAGGTAGTTAATAGAATTAAACGAGCCATGTCGTAATAGAACGGAAGCAAGATCAATAGGGTTTATATAGACTTAAGATTGCCATTTGAAAATCTGCCGCATGTCGAAGGAACACGTACAGAGAGATTGTAAAAATGAATTTGTGTCTTAAAGGTAACTCTGTTTCTTTCAAATTTTTGGCTTGTATAAATCCTAAGAGTTACATTATTTAACATTTTGAAGACTAAATTTATCCTGTATTAATATGAAGATTTTACTCATACCTCAAAAAGAAAACTTTGTGCTTCGATTAAAAAGGCCAACATGTAGAGGCCTGGTAGGGATATAGTGTCTGTTTATTGTAATAATCGTAAGAAACACAGAAATTCTTTGGGAAATATTTTGGGGAAAATGAGGGCAAATAGTATCATATAGGCTTTGAATGATTAAAGTTAAATATCTTTGCCCTTACCTTATGGCCACTTTAAAGGAAGTAAGCAAAACTACAGATTACTTGCATTCCCTTGCAAGGATTAACTTTCCTGCTAGGATTCAAATCAGATACTCCAGAATTACAGCAGACACCTTAACCCAAGATCTGTAACTTTGAATTTATCAAGATACATCCACGAGTCTTCGCTTATGTTTAACAAACGACTGTACTTCTGCGTCTATATTTCATCTTCTTTCTACGGAATCGCGCTAGGGGTTGCTGACACAATTTAATTAGAAGCTGCATAGTCATTTTTTACTGTTTCTAGGTGACAGGGTTCGATATTAGACGTAACCTGCACGCTCAGGGGAAATTTAGGTGTATTCCAAAGCATCTGGACGTCTGTATCAAGTCGAAGGCTTTCTGCACCCCAGGGAACAGCGTAGAAAATAAACTGACATCCGCGGGCATGTTCTTCCCAAGAGAACGTCACGTTTTTCTTAGACTTGAGACTTTAAATTAATATTTATCATGCAACCATGTCTCGGGCAGTATTGGAAGTTTAATCATAAATTAATATATCGTTTGTATTTGTGTCTCAGTTTAAGGCACAAATTCAATTTTCTGTTAACAGTTTTGTTGTGTTGTTCGTTTGTGTATATTTGTGTAATTTGGTTGTAATTATTTTGTGCCAGTTTATAATGGAACTTGGTGCTGTTAAGCTACATCTTCAACAAACAGGAGTTTATTATTATAATAATTAACAGTATCAGTAAAAAATTTTAAACTTACGGTGCAATATGGTTCACAAATGTACAGCCATATAATGTGAGAGGGAAGAAACATACAATTCCATTTCGTACCATGTAAGCCTAGCATGAGATAGACAAGGTAATAGCATTTTCATAAATCAGTATGCAATACAGGATTTCTTATTGCATGCGACTTGAACGAGGACCTACTATATAATTTTATTCTTCATTTCGTGATTGTTAGAATTCAACGCTGGATTATTAAGGTTAATCCGTCTGTAGATGTTTTATGAGACGTCACTTCATTATTACTTCTATTTCCAGGTTTTGTAACAATAGATGCTTTATAGGGTTTAAAACGACATGGAAAAAGATACATATGGAATTTTTTGCATGTCTAGTTTAGTTGCATACTCGCTGAAGTTATGCTAGATATCGTGGTGTTGGTTTTGTAACAAAACACGACACAGTGACGTAAAGAGACAGCTGAAACAGCGCCATCTCTCAATGGCGTCTTCTTCGTCATATGTTTGTGTCTCATATCTCCGCAGGGAATGCGGCTTTTTCATCAATCTGCACGTTTCACACTGATTTATATCCTGTTTAACTAACATTCGCTTTCGGTTCACTTGCAAAAAATTAGATAATAAGTTATCAATTTTTTTAAGCTCAAGGATCTGTGCATCGTAATTCAATGTTAATAAAAATCCAACCAGATGCAACAGTATGCAGATATTTATTTACTGCAAAGCTTTGCAGTAAATAAATATCTGAATAC
>Ga0123357_10007727_pt1 | contig 13342 bp, 2 predicted proteins | sample TergutEmb28metaG_FD_89873 | JGI IMG/M metagenome (GOLD analysis project Ga0123357, IMG submission 89873) | Embiratermes neotenicus P4 segment gut microbial communities from Petit-Saut dam, French Guiana - Emb289 P4 | ecosystem: Host-associated > Arthropoda: Insects > Digestive system > Gut ...
AGAGTACAGTGCAGCATTGTAGTAGTGTAGAGTACAGTGCAGCATTGTAGTAGTGTAGAGTACAGTGCAGCATTGTAGTAGTGTAGAGTACAGTGCAGTATTGCTGTAGTATAGAGTACAGGTCAGAATTGTAGAAGTATAGAGTACAGTGCAGTATTGTAGTAGTGTAATGTTCAGTGCAGTATTGCAGAGGCGTAGAGTACAATGCAGTATTTTAGTAGTGTAGAGTACAGTGCAGTATTGTAGTAGTGTAGAGTACAGTGCAGTATTGCAGCAGTGTAGAGTACAGTGCAGAATTGCAGTAGTGTAGAGTACAGTGCGGTATTGTAATAGTGTAGAGTACAGTGCAGTATTGCAGTGGTGTAGAGTACAGTGCAATATTGAAGTAATGTAGAATACAGTGCAGTATTGTATTAGTGTAAAGTGTAGTTTTGTAGTAATGTAGAGTGCAGTATTGCAGTGGTGTAGAGTACAGTGCAGTATTGCATTGGTGACAGTAGAGTGCATTATTGTAGTAGTGTAGGGTAAAGTGCAGTATTGTAATAGTGTAGAATACAGTGCAGTGTTGCAGTGGTGTAGATTACAGTGCAGTATTGTAATAGTGTAGATTACAGAGCAGTATTGTAGTAGTGTTGAATATAGTGAAGTATTGTATTAGTGTAGAGTACATTGCAGTATTGCAGTGGCGTAGAGTACAGTGCCGTATTGTACTAGTGTAGACCACAGTGCATTATTGAATTAGTGTACAGTACAGTGCAGTATTGCAGTGTTGTAGATTACGGTGCAGTATTGTAGTAGGGTAGAATACAGTGAAGTATTGCAGTGGTGTAGAGTACAGTGACGTAATGTATTAGTGTAGACTACAGAGCATTATTGAATTAGTTTTCAGTACAGTGCAGAATTGCAATGTTGTAGAATAACAGTGCAGTATGGTAGTAGTGTAGAATACAGTGCATTATTGTAATAGTGTAGAATACAGTGCAGTATTGAAGTGGTGTAGAGTACAATGCATTATTTTAGTAATGTAGAATACAATGCAGTATTTTTATATTGTAGAGTACAGTGCAGTAATGCAGTGGTGTAGATTACAGGGCAGTATTGTAGTAAGGTAGAGTACAGTGCAGTATTGTAATAGTGTACAGTACAGGGCAGTATTGTAGTAGCTTATAGTACAGTGCAGTATTGCAGTGTTGTAGAGTACAGTGCAGTATTGTAGTTGTGTAGAGTACAGTACAGTATTGTAGTAGTGTAGAGTGCAGTGGTGATTTGTATTAGTGTAGAGTACAGTGAATTGTTGCATTTGTTTAGAGTACAGTGTAGTATTTGAATACTGTAGATTACAGTGCAGTATTGTAGAAGTATATTGTAAAGTGCAGTATTGCTTTGGTGTAGAGTACAGTGCAGCATTGTAGTAGTGTACAGTACAGTGCAGTATTGTAGTACTGTATAGTAGAAAGCAGTATTGTAGTAGTGTATCCTACCGTGCAGTATTGCACTGTTGAAGTGTACAGCGCAGTATTGTAGTAGTGTAGCGTACAGTGCGCTATTGTAGTAGAGTAGAGTTCAGTGCATTATTGCAGTGGTGTAGAGTAGAGTGCAGTAATGTGGTAGCGTAGAATACATTGCAGTATTGTAGCAGTGTAGAATACTGTGCATTATTGTAGTAGTGTAGAGTACAGTGCAGTATAGTAGTACTGTAGTGTACAGTCTAGTATTGTAGTGTTGTAGAATACAGTGCAGTATTGTAATAGTGTAGAATACAGTGCAGTATTGTATTAGTGTAGAGTACAGTGCAGTATTGCAGTGTGGTAGAGTACAGCGCAGTATTGTATTCGTTTAGAGTACTGTGCAGTATTGTATTATGGAAGATTACAGCGCAGTATTGTATTAGTTTAGAGTAGAGTGCAGTATTGTAGTAGTGTAGAGTACAGTGCATTATTGTAGTAGTGTAGAGTACAGTGCAGGAATGCATTGGTGTAGAGTACAGTGCAGTACTAAATTAGTGTAGAGTAAAGGGCAGTATTTAATGTTATAGTGTATACAGTATTATTGCTGTGGTGTAGAATACAGTGGAGCATAATATTAGTTTAGAGTACAGTGCAGTATTGTAGTGGTGTAGATTACCGTGCAGTATTGCACTGGTGTAGAGTATAGTGCAATATTGTAGTGGTGTAGAATACAGTGTATTATTGTAATGTTGTAGATTACAGTGCAATATTGCATTGGTGCAGAATACAGTGCAGTATAGTAGAAGTGTTGAGTATAGTGCAGTATTATACGGGTGTAGAGTGCAGTGCAGTATTATATAGGTGTAGAGTGCAGTGCAGTAATATAATTTTGTAGAGTACATTACAGTATTAATGTGGTGTTGAGTAGAGTGCAGTATTATAGTGGTGTAGACTACAGTGCAGTATTGTATTAGTGTAGAGTATATTGCAGTATTATAGTAGTGTAGAGTACAGTGCAGTATTATAATGGTGTAGAGTGTAGTGAAGTATTATTTTAGTGTAGAATAAGTGAAGTACTATATTGGTGTGGAGTGCAGTGCAGTATTATATTAGTGTATAGTAAATTGCAGTATAATAGTAGTGTACAGTACATTGAATTATTATATTGGTGTAGTGTGCAGTGCAGTATTACATTGGCGTAGAATACAGTGCACTATTATATTGGTGCAGAGTACCGTTCAATATTATAATAGCGTAGAATAAAATGCAGTATTGTAGTAGTGTAGAATACAGTGCATTATTGTATTAGTGTAAAGTACATTCCGATATTGTAGAATTTTAGAGTACAGTGCAGTATAATCATGTTGTAGAGTACAGAGAAATGTTATAGTGGTGTAGAATAGAGTGCAGAATAATACTGGTGTAGATTACTGTGCAGTATTATTGTTGTGTAGAGTGCAGTGCAATATTATATAGGTGCAGAATACAGTGCATTATTATAGTATTGTGGAGTAAAGTGCTGTATTATAGTAGCGTAGAGTACAGTGCAGTATTGTAGTGGTGAAGAGTACAGTGCATTATTGTTTTAATGTAGAGTACAGTACAGAATTATAGAGATGTAGAGTACAGTGCAGTGTTATCGTGTTGTAGAGTACAGTGCAATATTATAGTGGTGTAGAATACAGTGCAGAATAATACTGGTGTAGAGTACAGTACAGTATTATAGTTGTGTAGATTAAAGTGCAGTATTATTTTGGTGTAGAATTCCGTGCATTAATATAGTGGTGTAGAGTACAGAGCAGTAACATATTATTATAGGTACAGTACAGAATTTTAGATGTGTAAAATTCAGTGCAGAATTGTATTAGTGTACATTCCAGTAGTATAGAGGTGTAGAATACAGTGCAGGATTATGGTGTTTTAGAGTACAGTGCAATAATATAGATTTGTAGAATACAGTGAACTATTATAATGGTGTAGAATTCACTGCAATATTATATTATTGTACAGTACAGTGCAGTATTATACTGGTGTAGAGTACCGTTCAGTATTATAGAAGAGTAGTTCACAATGCAGTATTATAATGGTGTAGAATACAGTGCAGTATTTTAATATTGTAGTGTACTGTGCCGAATTGTAGTGGTGTAGAGTACAGTGCAGTGATATAGAATTAGATTATACAGGGCAGTATTGTAATAGTGCAGAGTAGAGTCCAATATTATTGTGTTGTAATGTTCAGTAAACTATTATTGTGTTGTAGGTTACATTGCCATAATATAAAAGTGTAGGTTCCGGTGCAATTTTATAGTGGTGTAAAGTACAGTGCAGTATTATAGTGGTGTAGAATACAGTGCAGTATTATAGTGTTTTACAGTACAGTGCAGTATTATAGTAGTGTAGAATACAGTGCATTTTATAGTGCTATAGAATACAGTGCCGTATTATAATGGTGTAGAGTACAGTGCATTGTTATAGTCATGTAGAATACAATGCAGTATTATTGTGGTGTAGAGTACAGTGTAGTAATATATTGGTGTAGAACAAAAGGCAGTATTGTAGTAATGTACAGTACAGTGCAGTATTATATTGGTGTAGAGTATGGTGCAGTATTATATTTGTGAAGAGTACAGTGTTTAATTATACTTGTGTAGATTAGAGTACACTATAATATCAGTGTAGAGTACAGTGCAGTATTATAGTGGTGTAGAGTTCAGTACAGAATTATAATATTGTATAGTACAGTGCATTATTAAATTGGTGTAGAATAGAGTGCTGTATTATAATAGAGTCGAATGTAGAGTAGAATTATATTAGTGTAGAATACAGTGAAATATTGTATTTGTGTAGAGTACAGTGCAGTAATATATTGGTGTAGAATAGATTGCAGTATTATAGAAGTGTAGAATACAGTGCAGTATTATATTAGTGTAGAGTACAGTGCAGAAGTTTAGTGATGTAGTGTTCAGTGCAGTATAATAGTTGTGTAGAGTACAGTGCAGTATTTTATTGGTGTAGAGTACAGTGCAGTATTATAGTAGTGTAAAGAAAAGTGCATTACTATATTGTTGTAGAGTACAGAGCAGTATTATATTAGTATAGATTATAGTGCAGTATTATATAAGTGTAGAGCACAGTGCAGAATTTTTGTGGTTTAAAGTATAGTGCTGTATTATATATGTGAAGAAAACAGTGAAGTAATATATAGGTGTAGAGTAAAGTGCAATAATATAATAGTGAATTGTACAGTGCATTAATATAGTGCTGTAGATTACAGTGTAGTATTATAATAGTGTAGAATACAGTGCAGTAATTTATTAGTTTACAATACAGTGCAGAATTTTAGTGGTGTATTATAGAATGCATTAATATATTTGTGTAGAGTACAGCGCAGTGTTATATTTTTGTAGAGTACAGTGCGGTATTATAGTAGTGTAGAGTACAGTGCAGTATTATAGTAGGGTTGAATACAGTGCAGAATTATATTAGTGAAGAGTACAGTGTAGTACTTTATTGGTGTAGATTATAGTGCAATATTATAGTTGTGTAGAATACAGTGCAATATTATAGTGGTGTAGAATACAGTGCGGTATTATAGTAGTGTAGACTACAATGCTGTACTATAGTAGTGTAGATTACAGTGAAGTATTTTAGTGGTGTAGAGAACAGTGCAGTATTATAATAATGTAGAATACAGTGCAGTATTATATTAATGTAGAGTACTGTGCAGTATTGTATTGGTGTAGAGTACAGTGCAGTATTTTATTGGTGTAGAATAATGTGCAGTATTATAGTAGTGTAGAATACAGTTCTGTATTTCATTAGTGTAGTGTACAGTGCAGTAATTTAGTGCTGTGGGATACAGTGCAGTTATATATTGGTGTAGATCACAGTGCGGCATTGTAGTGGAGTACAGTACAGTGAAATATTATAGAGGTGTAGAATACAGTGCAGTATTATATAAGTTGGAGTACAGTGAAGTATTTTTGTGGTGTAGAGTGCAGTGCAGTATTATATTGGTGTAAATTACAGTGCAATATTATATTGTTTAGAGTACAGTGCAGTATTATAATATTGTAGAATGAAGTGCAGTATTGCATTGGTGTAGATTACAGTGCAGTATTATTGTGTTGTGTGGTACAGTGCAGCATTTTAGTGGTGTAGAGTACAGTGCAGTATTATAGTGTTGTAGGTTACAGTGCAGTATTATAATAATGTTGAGTACAGTGCAATATTAAATTAGTGTAGAATGCAGGGCAGTATTATATTCGTGTAGAGTAGAGTGCATTATTACAGTGCTGTAGAATAGAGTGCAGTATTATAATAATGTAGAGTACAGTGAAGTATTGTATTGGTGTAGAGTACAGTGCAGTATTATAATGGTGTAAAATACGGAGCAGAAATATATTAGTGTAGAGAACAGTGCAGTATTATAGTGGTGTGTGGAAAAGTGCAGAATTGGAATAGTGTAGAATACAGTGCACAATTATATTTGTGTAGTGTACAGTGAAGGTTTAAAATAATGAAGAATACAGTGCAGAATAATAGTGGTGTAGAATATAGTGCATTATTATAGTGGTGTAGAGTAGAGTCAGCTTTAAAATAGTGTGGAGTAAAGTGCAGTTTTATGTTGGTGTAGAATACAGCGCAGTTTTATAGTGGTGAAGTGTACAGTGCAAGATTATAATGACGTAAAATACAGCGAACTATTAAATTAGTGTAGAGTTCAGTGCAGTATTTCGTGGTGCATTAAAAAAACGGTGTGGAGTAGAGTGCAGTATTTAAATAGTGCTGATTACAGTGCCCTATTGTATTGGTGTAGGGTACAGTAAATTATTATAATTTTGTAGGGAACAGTGCTGTGTTATATTGGTGTAAAATACAGTGCAGTAGTATATTAGTGTAGAGTTAAGTGCATTATTATAGTGGTGTAAAGTAAAGTGCAGTATTATATTGTTGTAGAATACATTGCATTATTATAGCGGTGTAGAGTACAATGCAGTGTTATAGTGGTCTAGAGTACAGTGCAGTAATTTAGTGGTGTAGAAAAGAGTGCTTTATTGTAGTAGTTTATAGTACAGTGCAGTATTGTATTGGTGTAGAGTACAGTGCGATATTATAGTGTTGTAGAGTACAGTGCAGTATTATAGTCGTGTAAAATACAGGGCATTATTATATTAGTGTAGTGTACAGTGCGTTATTATAGTGGTAGAAAAGAACAGTGCAGTATTAAATTAGCGAAGTGTACAGTGCAGTATTATAGTGGTGTAGAATACAGCGCAGTAATGGAGTTTTTTAGAATTCAATGCAGAATTATAGTTTTGTAGTGTACAGTGCAGTATTTTAGTGGTGTAGTGTGCAGTGCCGTATTATATTGGTCTAGAGTACAGTGCAGTTATATTGTGGTGTAGTGTACTGTGCAGTTATATTGTGGTGTAGTGTACTCTGCAGTTATATTGTGGTGTAGTTTACAGTGCAGTATTTTAGTAGTGTTGAATACAGTGCAGTAATATAATAGAGTGTAATACAGTGCAGTATTATAGTGCTGTAGAATAGAGTACAATGTTACAGTTGTGTAGAGTGAAGTGCAGTATTATATTGGTCTCGATTACAGTGCAGTATAATAGTGCTGTAGTGTACAGTGCAGCTTAGTAGTAGTGTAGAATACGGTGCAGTATTTTGTTACTTTAGAGTAAAGTGCAGCAGATTTTTGGTGTGAATTGCAGTGCAGTTTCATAATATTGTAGATTACAGTGCAGTATTATATTATTGTAGAGTCCAGTGCTTTATTATAGTATTGTAGTGTACAGTGCAGTATTGTTGTATTGTAGATTACAATGCAGTATTTTAGTAGTGTACAATGCAATGCAATATTTTAGTGTTGTCGATTACAGTGAAGTTTTATAATTGTGTAGACTGCAGTGCAGTATTATGTTTTGTAAATTAGAGTGCAGTATAATATTTGTGTAGTGTACAATGCAGTAATATATTAGTGCAGAGTACAGTGTACACTTATATTGTTGTAGAGTACAGTGCATTTTTATTGTGTTTTAGAATACAGTGCAATTTTGTAGTAGTGTATAATTCCGTGCTGTAATTTATTAGTGTAGAGTACAGTGCAGTATTGTAGTGGTGTAGGATACAGAGCAGTATTATAGGGATTTAGAGTACAGTGCAGCATTATAATAGTGTAGAATACCGTGCAGTAATATTTTAGTGTATAGTATAGAGCAGTATATATGTGATGTAGATTACAGTGCAGTATTATAGTGCTTTAGAATAAAATGTATCATTATAATAGTGTAGAATGCAGTCATTATTATATTATTTTAGAATACAATGAAATGTTTTAGTGGTGTAAAATACAGTGCATTATTTTTGTGGTGTAGAGTACAGTGCAGCATTATAATAGTGTACAATATCGTGCAGCAATATTTTAGTGTAGGGTACAGTGCAGTATTGTAGTGGTGTAGGATACAGTGCAGTATTATAGTTGTTTTGAGTGCAGTGTAGCATTATAATAGTGTAGAATAACGTGCAGTATTATTTTAGTGTAAAGTACAGTGCAGTTTTGAATGGTGTAGAATACAGTGCAGTATAATAGTGTGGAAGAGTACAGTGCAGCTTCATAGTAGTGTAGAATACCGGGCTGTATTATTTTAGTGTAGAATATAGTGCAGTATTGTAGTGCTGTAGGATACAGTGCAGTATTATAGTGGTGTAGAGTACAGTGCAGCATTATAATAGTGTAGATTACCGTGCAGTATTTTAGTAGTGTAGTGTACAGTGCAGTATTGTTGTGGTGTAGAATACAGTGCAGTATTATAGTTGTTTAGCGTACAGTGCAGCATTATAAATTTGTAGAATACATTGCAGTATAATATTAGTGTAGAGTACATTGCTGTATTTTAGTAGTGTAGGATAGAGTGCAGTATTTTAGTGGTGTAGAATACAGTGCCGAATTATAGTAGTGTAGAATACCGTGCAGTATTATTTTAGTGTAGAGTGCAGTGCATTATTTTTGTGGTGCAGAGTAGAGTGCAGTATTATAGTGGTATAGGGTACAGTGCAGTATTATATTGGTGTAGTGTACAGTGCAGTATTATAGTAGTGTAGAATACATTGCAATATTATATTAGTGTAGTGTACAGTGCAGTATTTTATTGGTGTAGAATACAGTGCCCTATTTTATTTGTGTAAAATACAGTGCAGAATCATAATAATGTAGAATACAGTGCGGTATTACATTAGTGTATTGTACAGTGCAGTATTGTAATAATGTAGAGTATGGTGCAGTATTATAGTGGTGTGGAGTACAGTGCTGAATTATTGTAGTGTAGAATACTGTGGTGTATTTTATTACTGTAGATTAGAATGCATTATTTTAGTGGTGTAGGATAAAGTGCAGTATTATAGTGGTGTAGAGTACAGTGCAGAATTATTAGTGTAGAACAGAGTGAGGTATTATTTTAGTGTACGGTACAGTGGAATATTGTTGTTCTGTAGAGTGCAGTGCAGTATAATATTGGTGCATAGTACACTGCATTATTATAGTGGTGAAGTGTATAATGCAGTATTATATTAGTGTAGTCTACTATGCATAATTGTAGTGGTGTTGAGTACAATGAAGTATTATTATGCTGTAGAGTACAGTTCAGTAATATATTGGTGTACGTTACAGTGAATTAATATAATAGTGTAGATTACACTGCAGTATTTTAGTGGTGTAGAGTACAGTGCATTATTATATTATTGTAGAATACAATGCCCATTATAGTGGTATAGATTACAGTGCAGGATTATCTTAGTGTAGAATACAGTGCAGAAATTATTTAGTGTATAGTACAGTGCACTAATATATTGGTGTAGAGTACAGGGCAATATTATATTAGTGTAGAGTGCAGTGCCGTATTGTAGTGGTGTAGTTTACAGTGCAGCATTAGAATAGTGTAGAATACAATGCAGAATTTTAGTGGTGTAGTTTACAGTGTAGAATTATTGTGTTGTAATTTACAGTGCGGTATTATAGTGGTGTAGATTGCAGTGCAGTACTATATTTGTCTGGAGTACAGTGCAGTATTATACTGGTGTAGTGTGCAGTGCAGTATTGTAGTAGTGTGGAGTACAGTGCAGTATTATAATATTTTATTGTAAAGTGCAGTAATATAGTGTTGTAGAATGCAGTGCGGTATTATATTTGTGTAGAATATAGTGCAGTATTATAATGGTGTAGGGTACCGTGCAGTATTGTAGTAGTGTAGAATACAGTGCAGTATTATATTAGTGTAAAATGCAGTGCAGAATTATAGTGTTGTAGGTTACAGTGCAGTATTATTTTTGTGTAGAGTGCAGTGCAGTATTATAATTTTGTAGTGTACAGTGCAGTATAATATTGGTGTAGTGTACAGTGCAGTATTGTAGTAGTGTAAAGTACAGTGCAGTATTATATTAGTGTAGAGTACGTTGCAGGCTTATATTTGTGGTGTAGAGTTCAGAGCAATATTATAATTTTGTAGTGTACAGTGCAGTATTATAATGTTGTAGAATACAGTGCACCATTATAGCGGTGTAGATTACAATGCAGTATTTTAATTGTGTTAAGTAGAGTGCAATATTATAGTGGTGTAGATTACAATGCAGAATTATATTGGTGTAGAGTGCAGTGCAGTATATTATTAGTGTAGAATAAATTGCAGTAGTGTATTGGTGTGTGTGCAATGCCGTGTTATAGTGGTGTAGATTGCAGTGCAATATTATAGTGTTGTAGAGTACAGTGCAGTATTTATTGGTGTAGAATACAGTGCAGTATTATAGCGGTGTAGATTACAGTGCAGTATTATAATTGTGTAGAGTGCAGAGCATTATCTTTGTCGTGTAGAGTACAGTGCACTATTATAGTGTTATAGAGTGCAGTGCGGTATTATAGTATTTTAGATTACAGTGCATTATTATATTTGTGTAGAATACAGTGCAATATTTTATTAGTTTAGGCTACAGTGCAGTATTATAGTGGTGTAGAATACAGTGCAGTATTTTTTAGTGTAGAGTACAGTGCAGTATTATATTGGTGTAGAGTACAGTGCAGTATTATATTTTTGTAGATTACTGTGCAGTATTATATTGGTTTAGTATACAGTGAAGTATTATATTAGTGTAGAGTACAGTGCAGTATGATATTGGTGTAGATTACAGTGCAGTATTTTAGTGGTGTAGAGCTCAGTGTAGTATTTTATTAGTGTAGAATATTGTGCAGTAATATAGTGGTGTAGATTGCAGTGCATTATTATAGTATTGTAGATTACAATGCAGTATTATATTGATGTAGATTACAGTGCAGTATTATATTAGTGTATAGTATAGTGCAGTATTATATTGGTGTAGACTACTGTGCAGTATTATATTATTGTAGATTACAGTGCAATATTATATTGATGTAGATTACAGTGCAGTGTTATATTTGTGTAGAGTACAGTGCAGTATTTTATTGTTTTAGATTACTGTGTATTAATATATTAGTGTGGAGTACCGTGCAGTATTATATTGTTGTAGAGTTCAGTGCAATATTTTATCAGTGTAGTGTACAGTGCAGAATTATTTTGGTGTAGTGTACAGTGCGGTATTGTAGTGGTGTATCGTACAGTGCAGTATTTTTTAATGTATATTACTGTGTAGTATTTTGTTTGTATAGAGTAAATTTCATTAGTATTGTGTTGTAGATTGCCGTGCAGTATTATATTGTTTTATATTTTTGTGGAATACAGTGCAGTTTTATACTTTTGTAGAGTGCAGTGCAGTATTATTTTATTGTATAGTACATTGCAGTAGTTAAGTGGTGTAGTGTACAGTGCACCATTTTATTAGTTTAGAGTACAGTGCAGAATTTTATTTGTGTAGAGTAAAGTGCACTATTATAGTGGTGTAGAGAACCGTGTAGTGTTATAATGGTGTAGAGTGCCGTGCAGTATTATAATTTTGTAAAGTACAATGCAGTATTATATTGGTCTAGAATACAGTGCGTTATTATATTTGTCTAGAGTACAGTGCCGTATTTTAATGTTGTAGAGAGCAGTGCTTTATTTTATTGGTGTAGTGTACAGTGCAGTATTGTATTAATGTAGAGTACAGTGCATTATTTTATTAGTGTAGTGTAAAGTGCATTTGTATAGTGGTGTAGAATGCAGTGCAGTATTATATTGGTGTATAGTACAGTGCTTTATTATAGTGTTGTAGTGTGCAGTGCAGTATTATTTTGGTGTAAATTACAGTGCATTATTATAGAGGTGTAATGTAAAGTGCAATTATGTAGTTATTTAGAGTACAGTGCAGTATTATGTTGGTTTAGATACAGTGCAGTATTATTGTGGTGTAGATAAAGTGCAGTATTATAGTGGTGTAGAGTATAGAGCAGTGTTTTAGTGGTGTTAACCTTTTGTCGCCCTAATTATTTTTTTTTTAATTTTAGCACGCCCTCTATATTAAATGTGAATAATACAGGTACCAAATAGGTTAGAATTATGAAACAAACTGCATTTTGAATAGGAAACAACGGAGAGTATTTACCTTGTTTAAATTATTCGGTACGTATTTATGTTGAATAAATATATAAAATGCAACTTTAAATGTTACCGGTGCCGTACGACCACTATAGGTGTCGTCAGGTGTGAAACGGTTAATTACCTTTTAGTATAGCACAATTTGTGTGTTTTATACAAGAATAAGTCCAGAATACTGATGAATTATAGCGCAGAATAAAAGGAGTTAAAAATTCTATTTATTCTTATACCGAATTTATGTTCAAAGAAGTCTAATGTAATGCGCCGTTGATATCGAGCAACCTGACGCAATCTCCCATCACCGGATCCATGCACTCGCCCTTATGATACTCTAATTACACATTCATAGCCTTCGGACAGTCAATGAAAGCTGTTGCTTTATTCTGGTCCTTACACTTCACGATATCCTCTAACGCTGCACGCCAGTCTTACATCATTCACCGCATACAATTTTAATCCTTGTCTATCAAACACTTGTTTAACTTTTTAAAGACGGAACGTATCTGCGTTATATAAGGACTCAGTTCGTACCGCGCAGTAAACACTCTCCATCTCGGTTATAGAAATTGATCTGTTAATGATAAGTAAGGCAAAATTTTCTGTTTGTTCCGAGATCCCTACAAACTACACAAATTCCATATGATTGCAATGTAGAATTTGTAATATTAAAACTTGTGGTACGTAAAGTTACCGGTAGGCTTTAAAACATTGAAGCAGTTTCCAAAATATTTATTTTCAGAGACACTTTTGGTCTTGAAACGTCTGGCTGATTTTCAGGCCTAGAAAGTTGCACTTTAAATATAGAATTATGTCAAACAAATTTATGTTAAAGTAAAATCAACGAAAATTTAATAGAATGTATTTATTGATCTGAAGAGAAGCTTGTTTGTTTTACGAAACACAATTTATGTAATTACATTAAGGTCTGATTTCTGAAACACTGCTGCAGTGTATTGTTACTGGATGTAGCAAATTTCATAATTAAAGTTTTACATTTGTGTAAAAACATTAATTAATTTTAAAATATTATTGAAATGTTAAAAGCTCTGCCATTATATGAAAGATTTTTGAATACGCTTGGAAAATGTCGCCAAGGGTCCATAAGGGTCACAGTTTACAAAACACTCTGTTATAGTACAGGACAAATGGAACAGAAACAAAGAGAGGAATAAGAGGGAATTAGTTACAGTTAAAATATAGGCAGGATATCCATATACGAGAGAGAATCAAAAAGTAAAGGCAAAATACATTTAACGGCTTTAATAGAAGTAACTGTGAGCAATTTTACATATCATTTTTCTACATAGTCCCCTTGCAACACAATGCATTTGTTATATCGTTCAA
>Ga0123357_10007728_pt1 | contig 13341 bp, 15 predicted proteins | sample TergutEmb28metaG_FD_89873 | JGI IMG/M metagenome (GOLD analysis project Ga0123357, IMG submission 89873) | Embiratermes neotenicus P4 segment gut microbial communities from Petit-Saut dam, French Guiana - Emb289 P4 | ecosystem: Host-associated > Arthropoda: Insects > Digestive system > Gut ...
TCGGCTTCGCCGGCGCCTTCGGCGCTGTCGGCCCGCCTGCGGCGGGACCTCAGGTGGGCGCTGCGGTGCCTGCGCACGTACGAAGAGTACGCTTGCGCGGGCTCCTCGCGCTCCGCCCTAGCCCGGATAATTCACGACGCGATTTCTGCAGACGGCCGATCCCTTTGCTGCGAAGGACGTACGGCGCTTCTCGGACCTGCGGCGTACGTACAGTACGCCTCGGTCCTGCGGTGCGGCGTGCGCCCTTCTCGCTGCGGTCTCGGCCGTCTGCAGAAATCGCGTCGTGAATTATCCGGGCTAGCCTCGATTCGCTCGCAACGGCTGCCCTACACGCTCTAACGCGTGCAAAGCCAGCGAGGTCTTGATCCGTTCCCTGCGTTCGTCGCCGTCGCCGTCGCCGACTACGATCAGGTCAACGTCAACGAATGTGAGCTTGATCGTTGTCGTGATCGTTAACGGCGACGTGAACGAGTCATCCTCTGATCCATCGATGCTGGCGTCAGGAGCCGCGTCCGATCGCGCCCCGTCCCGCATTCCTCGCAAAGGGCGCACCACGGCAAAAATATCGTGCTCGCGACGAGCGGGATCGGAAACGGGCCGAACAGGCCACGTTGTGCTCTCAAGTGCGAGAGATCACGCGGGCACTTGCTGTCGCTACCCCGCATCGGATAGAAACGAGTGGGTCTCGAGTTCGGGCAACGAAATACCGCGCTTCGTTGTTTCGCACGCGTCACTGGTTGTGACTGGTACGCGGTCCATGTCGCAGCGATGAGCTGCGGAGGTACGGATGGTCAATCCCCAGATGGTGATGTACGAGGAGGAGTTCAACCAGATCCAAGCGGTTGTGGACCGCCTCGTTCGGGATGCAAATGCCAAGGTCGTATTCATCGTCGACAAGAACGGCCAACTCATCGCAGCGGCCGGCGACATCGACAATGTCGACACGACGAGTCTCGCGTCACTCACCGCAGGTAACATCGCGGCGACTGGCGGTATGGCCAAGCTCCTCAAGGAGAACGAGTTTGCAACTCAGTTCCATGAAGGTGAAAAGGCCAACATCCACATTCAGCTCGTGGGTAACCGCGTCATTCTCGTCGTCATCTTCGACTCGCGCTCGAGCCTCGGCCTGGTTCGGCTCCGCGTGAAGAAGGCGAGCGAGGAGCTCAATCACATCTTCGAATCGCTCCTGAAGAAGGTGCAGGAGCCGGGAGCGGACTCGCCGTTCGCGGAAATCACGGACGAGGACATCGACAACCTCTTTAATGACTGACCGCGCCAATGAGTGACCGCGCCCGCGCCTGCTGATGGGAGCATGTTTGCCCGGCAGGCTGTAAACGTGCTCTGAGGAATCGACGATGAGTTTCATCAACTATATGGCGCGGGAGATCAACTGCAAGCTGGTCTATTATGGGCCGGGCCTCTGCGGGAAGACGACGAACCTCCAGTACATCTACGAGCGCACGAACCCCGACGCGAAGGGCAAGATGATCAGCCTCGCAACGGAGACGGAGCGCACGCTGTTCTTCGACTTCCTTCCGCTGTCGCTCGGTGAAATCCGCGGTTTCAAAACGCGCTTTCACCTTTACACGGTTCCCGGTCAGGTCTTCTACGACGCCTCGCGCAAGCTAATTTTGAAGGGCGTCGACGGCGTCATCTTCGTCGCCGACTCGCAGATCGAGCGCACGGAGGCAAACCTCGAATCGGTCGAGAACTTGCGCACGAACCTCGCGGAGCAGGGGTACTCGCTCGACAAGCTTCCGTACATCATCCAGTACAACAAGCGCGATCTGCCGAACGTCGCGAGCGTCGACGAGCTTCGCTCCATGCTCAACCCCACCAACGTGCTCGATTTCGAAGCCGTTGCGCGCACCGGCGTCGGCGTCTTCGACACGCTCAAGGCCGTCGCGAAGCTCGTACTCACGGAGCTCAAAAAGGGCAGCGGCGGTTAGTTCCTATCCGGAAACTGCTGCGCGCCGCAAATCGTCGGTCGGCCTCCTTCAAAATACTCCGAGTATTCTTCGGTCGGCCTTCCTAGCTTTGCGGCGCTCGCGACGTTTCCGAATGGGAACTAAGTAGACCCCGCGCGTGGCTGCGTTGTCCGATTGTACTACCTTCGAGAGTACAATCACGCGCCAGATCAGGAGCGGTGGGCTTGATAGATCCGCGCGAGGCGACCGCGATCCTTCGCCTTGAGTTTTGCGCGATAGCGCTTGCTTGCGTTGCGGGACGTCTTGCGGGGCTTCTTGGAGAGCATGAGATACATGGCGAGAGCGGCGGTCTTTACCCGAAGCCATCACTCTGAGCAAGCTCGGTCCGCTGCGCTGGCTGTGATAGCGTTGTGCCTTCGTGAACGTACGCCTTGTCAAGCAATTCCGCTTCGAAGCCGCCCATCGCTTGCCGCACGTGCCGGCGGGGCACAAGTGCCAGCGACTGCATGGCCATTCCTTCAAGATCGAGCTCACGGTCGCAGGATCCGTGGACGCGAAAACGGGCTGGCTCATCGACTACGACGTCATCGACGACATCTGGCAGCCGCTCGGTCAAGAGCTCGATCACAACTACTTGAATGAGATCCCAGGTCTTGAGAACCCCACGAGCGAGCATCTGGCGAAGTGGATCTGGGATCGATTGAAGGCGAAGCTACCGGAGCTCGCGCAGGTGACAGTGTTCGAGACATGCGACGCGCGCTGCGAGTATTGCGGCGACTGAGAGCGTGTAGGGCAGCCTGCTGCGCGAATCGATTCGGCTTCGCCGGCGCCTTCGGCGCTGTCGGCCCGCCTGCGGCGGGACCTCAGGTGGGCGCTGCGGTGCCTGCGCACGTACGACAAGTCACGTTTACGCGGGCTCTTCGCGCTCCGCCCTAGCCTCGATTCGCTCGCGACGGCTGGCGAACACGCTCTGAGAGATACCTCGAACGATCGCGCAACGTGGGGGGACGTGCCGCAGCCTCGAGCCAACGGAGCCGCTACTTTTTTGTCGAATGCGAACGGTCTTCTTTAGAATTTCTGAGGAGGTTCTTGCCATGCCGTTTGCCCATCACAACCGTCGCGCGTCTCGTCGAACCGTCCGCGTCGACTGCCAGGTCGTTCGCGAACACGACTTCAAACTCGTTGGAGATCTCGCGCTCGACGTGTCGCCGCGCGGCATGTTCGTGCGCGCAACGCGGGAGGTGCTCACGGGCGAAGACGTCATCGTGAGCTTCAAGCCACCGCGCTCGACGCACTGGTTCGACGCGCAAGCCAAGGTTGCGCGCGTCGCGCACGGCCGTCGCCCCGGCGACGCGGGGCTCTGTCTCGGCATCGAGTTCGAAGCTCTCGACGAGGATTCGCAGCAGCATCTGTTGAGTCATCTGCGCCGTCTTTCTGCGCCGGACGTCCCGCGCCCGCGTCGTGTGCGGAGCGGCGCTCGCACGACCTAACGTGCCTTCCGTTCCGCCGACGCCCTCGCGACGTCTTCGTTCGCGCGAAGAGCTCGCCGACTACTTGCTCGATATCGGTGCAACGCTCGCGGCCTACGGGTGCCCGAGCTACCGCCTCGAAGACGTGATTCGACGGATCGCCGAACTCGAAGGGTATCGCGCCGAGCCGTTTGCGCTGCCCACGGGTCTTTTCTTGCGCGTCAGACCGAACGAGGGCGATCGCGTGCCCGACGTCTATCGCATGACGCGCATGTCGGAGTGGGGTGTCGATCTCGACAGGCTCACGCTCGTCGACGAGATCTTCAACGACGTCGTCGTTCGGCGCTCAACGATCGAGCAAGCGCGCGCGCGCATCCGCGGCGTGATCGCGAAGCCTGCATGTTGGTCGCCGCCGCTCGTCTGGGCGGCAACGATGGCTTGTGGGGGAGCCGTGGCGGTGTTTTTCCGGGGCAGTGCGATCGACGTCCTTGCTTCAGCGATCGTTGGCGTCGTGCTCGGCGCTACCCGTTTTCTCCTCGTCACTCCGGCACAGCGGCTCTTGAACGACTTTTTCGGTGGTCTGTTCGCCGCCGCGTGCGCGTGGATTTGCACACATTTCTGGCACGACGCATCGGCCCCGATCATCGTGATTGCCGGCGCCATCTCGCTCTTCCCCGGTATGACGTTTACGACCGGCCTCGCGGAGCTCGCGCAGAAGAATCTCGTTTCGGGTGGTGCGCGCTTGATGGAAGCGGCGATCACCACGTTGCTCGTGCTCTTCGGCGTCGCCCTGCTCGCGGGGCTCGGCGAGCTGTCGGGTGAGAAGATCGAGTTCGTGCGGCGGAGCGTGGAAGGGCGAGGTTTGTCCTTGCCATACCAAGCCGTTGCGCTCGTCGTTGCGTCACTGTCCTTCGCCGTGATCTTCCAAGTGCCTCGCCGTTTTCTTTGGGGCGCGCTCTTGTCAGGAGCCACGGGCTACGTCGTCACGTCGCTCGCAACCAAACACTTGCCTTTGCACATTGCAGCGTTCTGCGCGGCGCTCGCCGTGTGCGCGCTCGCCAACGGTCTCGCTCGTGCCACGGCGCGCCCTGCGCAGCTCTTCATGCTTCCCGGGCTGATGTTGCTGGTGCCTGGAAGCTTTGGCTTTCGTTCGCTCGGTGCGCTGCTCAGCACCGGAGAGCTCGCGGTGCTCTCCGGTGTCTCACAGGGCTTCGCGATGGTGCTCATTGGCATTGCGCTCGTGGTCGGCATTCTCGTGGCGAACGTGGTGCTCCCGCCCCGCAAGCTGCTTTGATCACTCCGCGGCGGGTGGTCCCAGCTTTGCAAGATCGCGGGGCATGGTCGAAGTGCTGAAATCGGATGTGCAGCGCAGTGTGCTCCTTCGAAACTGGTGGTCGTTCGTGCTTCGCGGAGTGGTCGCGATCATCTTCGGCCTTGCTGCTTTCGCCAAGCCGGACATCACGTTGAGAGCGCTCATTCTCGTTTTCGCCGTGTATGCGGTTGCCGAAGGTCTGGCCAGTGTCGTTGGTGCTCTTCGCGCCATCCGCTCTGAGAAGCGATCTCTGCTCCTGTTCTTGGCGGGAGTCGTGAGCATTGCCGCGGGTCTCGTCGCGGTGTTTGCCCCCGGGCTCACGGAGATCACGGTTCTCTATGTCATTGCGGCTTGGGCATTCGTCACTGGCATCATCGCATTCGTGACTTCGATTCGTATACGCAGAGTCGTGGAGGGCGAGTGGCTGCTCGGCTTCGACGGTCTCTTGTCGATTCTCTTTGCGATTTTGATTGTGGCTTCCCCGCGCGTGGGCGCGCTGATCATGATTTATCAAATTGGATTCTTCGCGCTGGCGTTCGGGGCTGTCTTCGTTGCATTCGGTTTCCGACTCAAGCAATGGCGGCAAGAGCCTCGGCGCACCGAATCACCGTTCGGCAAGAGAGAATAGAGCGATGCCTCCTCCGCCGTTGACGTCTGCCGTGCGGAGATGTTTCATCGGCGGCCATGAAGAGCGCCGCGAGCCCGAAAAAGCGACTATCGAATCGAATTTTGCGAGGATGCGTCGTCGTTGCAACGGCGAGCATTGCCGGTTGGATTCCGTTTGCGTGCGTGGGTACGGACTGGCAACTGCCGCCCACTCCGGATGCGGGTGACGAAATAGCACTTGCTGAGGCGGGTGACGCGGATGCGGGCGTCACATGCCCGGCGGCAGCGCCGTTTAGAACCGTGGCTGAGGTGGGGGGCGTCAATACGACAACGGACAACGAAGCGAAGGCTACGCTCACGTCCGATGAGAAGACGATTGTTTTCTATCGAAGTGGAGCTGATGTAACCGGATACCAACTTTATTTTGCGACTCGCGATTCACCCAACGATCCCTTCCGGACGCCAACACTTGTCACCGGGCTTCCGAGCGGTTTGACCGCTGCCGACCCAGCGCTTTCTGCAGATGGCAACACCATGGTGTTCGCATTTGGGCCTAATGGAGGTACACTGACACTCTATCAGACTCAATTTAACAATGCTGGTGTCGTTGGAACCCTTACGCCACTCCTTCCTCCTGATTGGATTGCAGTGAGCAACCGTCCTTTCCTGACAAGCGATGGAAGCGAGCTTTTCTTCGCAAGCGTTCACAATAGCGATGCTGGACAAGACCAGCTCTTCCAGGCAATGAAGTTGGAGGATGGCGTTTTTTCCGAGCCGATACTCGTTCCGGGGCTAGCTCCATCTGATCCGAATGCGTATTCCGATACAGCTCCTGTTCTCACTCAAGATGAGCTTATCATGTATTTTGCATCGACTCGCCCGTCCTTGAAGGGCTCAGTCCCGTGGCATACCTATCAGACGGCGCGAACGAGCGTCACTGACTCATTCAACAACCCCACATTGATGGGCACACCGGTGAATACGGGAGGCGACGCCGGAGTTTCGGATGTACCTGACTGGCTTTCCGTGGATGGTTGCAGGCTGTATTTCGAAAGCACCAGGAATGGGAACGGGACTGCCGACCTCTTCGTCGCCTCCAAATAGTCCACCCGTCACTGCGCGGAAGCGCGCCGAGCAGACTTCGCCACAGGCGGATCCTCATGCACCACCACACGGGATCCCTCCTTGTCATCCCTCGAAAACACCCCATGCCAATTTTCAGGCAATGGAGGATTCACCCAATTGAATAAGGTGCGCGCATCTTCCGGCGAGAGATTCACGCATCCGTGGCTTTTCTGCCTACCGAATGCGTCGTGCCAGAAGGCCCCATGAAGCGCGTAGCTGCCCTGAAAATACATGACCCAAGGGACATCCTCAATGGAGTATGGGCCGTCGGAAGCCACGTCGCCGTCCATGGTGGTCGTGATGTGTTTCTCGCGGATGCGGAAGGTGCCCGTGGGTGTTGGAAAGTCGTGCTCCTTGTCCGTTGGGTTCCGACGACCGGAGGAGACGAGTGTCGCGAAGACGGGGCGGCGGCCTTCGAACGCAACGAGAGCTTGCCGCGTGAGATCGATATCCACCCATTTCTCGTCCGGCGCGACGTCCGCAGGGATCTGAGGTTTGGCAAATGTGAGGTCTGACGTGCGCACCCAGAAATCCGCTGAGGTGTGCTCGTAGGTGATGCCGCCGAGGGTGGCCGATGATCCCGTGAGGAGGACGGCGCTGCGCTTCGGCAACGCGCCTGATGAACGAACCTTCTTCCCGTCGTCCGAGAGAACGAACTTTTGCGAGTAGCCGTTCAGGATGAAAGCAACGCTCTCGGCCGGGGTCCGCACGCCGCCGTCGATGGAAGACGATGCATCGACGGCACCGGTATCTCGCGATTCGCTCGCGGTGTCTTCATCGTGATTCTCAGGCATTGCTTCAAACCATGAACCCACGTACTTCGTCGCGCCGGGCTGAAGCATGATCGGCTCGAATGGCACCGCAAGGCCAAACGTCGTGCGCCACCAGCGCGCGTTCGCAGATCGAAAATCGCGATCGAGCGCGAGATAGAAACCGCGCGCCAACTTGCGCACGAGAACGCCTCGACCGCGCAGCGACTTGAGCGTTGGTTTGCCGGCGTCTGCGCCCGCATCCATCGCGCTGTCGTCGCTGTCGGTCGATTCGTCCGTGGTCTTCGCAGGTGAGGCTTCGGGCTCGTATTTCTTGCGGTCATCGGCGCCGAGCGCACGCCGGTAGAGTGGAGTGCCGTCAACGAGGTTGACGCCGTAGCGGTACGGCATGCCGGCATCACGATCGGGCTGCTTTGGCGCGAGACGCACGCGCGGGCTCGTTAGATCCGTGGTCGCGGCTTTGCTGCACGCGTAGCCGCCGCTTGCGAGCTCATACCAACCATCTTTGCAGTCGCGATTCTTGATCGTGCGAGAGTACGCGACGACTTGCGCGCCGTGACGCAAGTAGCCGATACGTCGCGAGCCCGTCCCGCTCTCGGGCCACGCCGGCGACGACACGATGGATGTTTGGAAGTTCGTTGCCGCGATCTTCACTTCCTCGCCGTGTCCCGCGTCGATTGCGGTTGCCTCATCGCTGCCGGCGCTGTCCGCGGCTTCGTTTGCATCCGTGACACTCGCCTCGGCAGCCTTATGCTCCGTCCTCGATTTGTCGCACGCCGACAAAGACGCGAGGAGAGCCGTAAACAACACGAGACGGACAACTGCCACGCGCTGTCGATAGTCCGAACCGCTTGCGCGCGAAAGTCGTACGAAAAGCGGCGCTCGACCCGGATCACGCAGCAGGCTGCGCCACACGTTCTCATCGCATCGCGCGTGGCGAACGGGTTACGATCGAAGCGGAGGGCGAATTCATGTCAAATGTCCAACTGCCCGCCGGCCATCACACGGTAACGCCAGCTATCGTTGTTCCGGAGGCCGCGCGGCTCATCGAGTTCTTGAAGCATGCATTCGGTGGTGTCGAAGTTGCGCGCCACGCATCGGCCAGTGGTCATGTTGCGCACGCAGAAGTCGAGATCGGCGATTCGATCGTCATGCTCGGTGAGCCCACGGGCGATTCCTTGCCAAGACCCGCCGTGTTCACGGTGTACGTGGACGATTGCGACGCGACCTATCAAAGGGCGATCGCCGCGGGCGCGAGACCATTGCACGAGCCGAGAATGCAGTCTTACGGACACCGCGTCGCCCGTGTGCAAGACGAGTGTGAAAACCAATGGTCGATTCACGCCGTGATCGCGCACATCTCTCATGACGAACAAACGCGTTCCATACCGAGGAGCGCCGGTCGCTGACCAACGCGTGTACACGATCCGGCACTCGGGGCGCGTCGTCGGCGCGACGCCGCCCCCCGGACGGCGTCGATCACGAGATTCTTTATTTTGCGCGCCGGGGACGGGAGTCTGAGCAACCGGCGGTAATCCGAATCAGACCGCGCGAAATGAGCATTCCGCCATCCATGACTCGGCCGCCGCAAACTCCAATACGAAGCGCGTCACATCACCGCGACTAGGAAGTTGGACGATTCAGCCCTTCGGGGGCGTAGCATCGAGCTTGGCCCGCTTGCGACGGCGGCGCGCGGCCTCTGCTTGCTTCTTCCGACGCTTCACGCTCGGCTTCATGTAGTGGCGGCGCATCTTGAGCTCGCGGAGTACGCCTTCGGAGGCGAGCTTGCGTTTGAGCATCTTGATGGCGCGCTCGATTCCGCGGTCGCTAACCACGACTTCGAGCGGCTTGCACTGTACGGCTTCACTCGGCATCAAACACCTGTCTTACCAAATTTCCAGAAAAAGGAGGCCGGACGTCTATCACGGGAAATCCTTCGTCGCCAGGGTAAATTACGGCTGCGGCCCCATTCGCCATGGCTTCGCCCGCGACTTACCGTGGCCGCCTTCCCCTTGTCCGTGCTCCGTTGTGGCCCCAACCGCGCCATCTCGCTTCGCGAGCTTGCGCCGCCTTGTATGAACCGCGCCCGGGGGGCCCCTCCAGACAATTCTAAACGCGAACGCCGCTCAATGCTTACGGCGACCCATGCCAGTACCGGGCTTGCGGCCGCGGCGCTTGGGGATCACGATTTCGCCCGCTGTTGCGAAATACGTTGTTGCTCTTTTTTGACCGGTCTTCGTAATGCGGTTCTGATCCATGGCGTCCGCAAGCGGCCGCGGCAACTCTTTGGCTTCGACGCCAAGTTGCTCACGAATCTGCTCCGAGCGAAGCCCTTCGGGGTTTTCTTGCAAGAGTGCGACGATTGAATCGATCATATCTGCGATATCACCCGCAGTACGCCGACCGAGCCGTCCACCCTGCGGGTGAGGGCGCGCGACGACGGGCTCACTGATCTCACGAACACGCGGGCGTCCTCCTCCTCCTCCTCCTCCTTGTCCTTGAGCGACATCAAGTAACTCGTCGATGGAGGCGCCGCGCAATGCTTCAATGATGCTCTTGGCGAACTGGCTTGAGAGATCTTCAATCGTGCTTCGGAGAGTGCTCATGCCAATCCAATAGGCCAAAAAGGATTCGATGTGCAACCAAATTGATTCGGTCTGCCACCAAATTCCAAATCACGTTCAACGTACGACCGCGTGCGAATCTCCTAACGCGGCTTCTGATCCGGATGTCCGATGACATCGTGACGCATGCTCGAGCCCAATCATGTAAGCGCCGCACAGGTGCATGCGTGCTTGGGCGCCGCCATAATACATCTACGTTTCCATGAACGAACACCGCCCTTTCACGGTATCGCGCGCGCAAATCATCGCGGTATTCCTTTGCGGTCTAGTGCTTGTGACCGCGATTGTTGCGGTTTATGCGCCAGTCAGGAACGGTGTCTTCATCTGGGACGACCATGCCCTTATCGAGCACAACGACGCTCTTCGGACTTCGGCTCCTTTCGGTTTGCTGCGGCAACCGTTCTGGCAGCCTGACTCGATGAGCGACACCCACCCTGCCTATTATCGGCCGGTCGCTGCATTTTCTTTTCACTTCGACGTCGTCATGTCCGACGCCGACCCGCATACGCTCCACCGGTCGAACATTGCCTTTCACTCGGTCGCGGCACTCTTGCTTGCGATTGCGGCGTGGCGACTTGGCTCGAAGCCCAGTTCGGCATTCGCCGTATCACTCCTCTGGGCACTTTCCCCACGCCTTACGGAATCGGTGGGATGGATCTCCGGTCGGACAGATGTCTTGGCAACGATGTTTACGCTCGCAGCGTTTGCCCTTTGGCCGTGGTGGACAAAGTCCGGGATACATTCGGTGCGCACGCCGTGGGTGCGGGCGAGCGCCTCGAGCATATTGTTCCTTTTGGCCCTTCTGTCGAAGGAAGTGGCATTCGCCGGCCTCGTGGCAATCGCGGTCGGGACGTGGACGGATTGGAGAGCCGCCGCAAGGCGTCTTTCGGTGTTTGCTCCGGCGCTGGCAACGTATTTCGTCTTGCGGCAATTGGCGCTCGCACGTGTGACGAGCGTATTGCCGGCGGCCGTACGCGGACCCGTCGATCGAACGGCGCTCGTCTTCGAGACCCTCGGTCGCTATACCGAAATGACGCTCGACCCGTGGCATCCTGCGAGCAGTATCGGTGTCGCTGGCATTCCCAATCGCGGCTACGTGGTTTTCGGTGCGGCCGTTGCCCTTGCCGTCGCCTTTGCCGCTGCGCGCTCATGGCGGCGGAACATCGAGCTTCGATACGACGACTCAAAAAACGTCTACGTGGGACTCGTGCTTGCGGGCTTTTCGCTTCTGCCTGTTTTGCAAATCGTTCCGCTCGGCATGAATGGCGCCGTTGCGGCCGATCGCCTTCTCACCATGCCGCTTGCCGGATTGGCCATCTCCGTCGCCGTCGTCGTCGGGCGTCTCGGGCGTCGCGGCAAGTTCGTCTCGATCGTCGCGGCAGCCGCTCTTGCGCTGACGTTTGCGCGCGTCACGTACGCGCGAAGCGCGATCTACACCAACGAACTCGTCTTCTGGCTCGACGCAGCCGAACGCGCGGCCGACGGTGCCACCGGTCCGCGCACGGCACTCGCCAATGTCCTGCGCGCGCGAGGCGAGATCCCAGTTGCATGCAAATTGCATGAATCTGTGAAGGACGTCCTCGAACGCACTCGGCGCACCGAGACCGCGCGATACGGGCGTGCGCTCGAGAACGTCGCGAGCTGCATTGCTATCCTCGGTCGCTACGAAGAGGCGCGCAGCATCTACCTCGCGCTCCTTGCGCAAAGGCCGCCAACGGCGCGCGTGATGATGGCGCTTGGTTTCGCGAATCTCCATCTGCTCGACTTCGACGCGGCAGCGGAGGCGTTGAAGCGCGCGCTCGACGCCGATCCGCAGGTGCCTCATGCTCGCGCACTGCTCGCCGAGCTTCCTCTGCTCGAACGCGAGGGCCAAAGGTTTTCGACCGAGGCGGCACGACGCGCGGATCCCGTGCAGTATGCACGATTCGTCGCGGCCGTTGGGCGGGCGCCCGAAGCCCAAACTGCATGGCTTGCCGTTGCACGGGATCCGTCCACGTCGCGTCCGGCGCGAATGGAGGCGTCGCGGTTTCTCGTTGTCGACGGTGACATGGAGTCCGCGCGCGCCGCCGTCGAAGCTTGCCGAAGTCGAGGCATCCTCGACGAAGCCGTATGGGCCCATCTCGTGGCGCGCGAGAAACAGATGGTGCAAGTCGACGCGGTGCACGTACGGCTCGACCGACTCGCGCAGACGCGGTGAAACCCACCACGTCATTAACCAGCCGTCGCGAGCGGACCGAGGCTAGGGCGGGCGCGAGCACCGGGCGGAACAGGCTTTGAAGCCTTTGAGCACGGAGCGCAGCGCCCAACCGACGAATCGGTCCGCGCAGCAGGCTGGGTACCGAAGGAGGGACTTGAACCCTCACGGGGGATTACCCCGGCGGATTTTGAATCCGCTGCGTCTGCCATTCCGCCACTTCGGCGTCGCCTCGTGCGACCGTTCGGCACCCTACACGAAAGCGGTCGAGTCTTCATCTTCATTGTAGACTCCGCCGCATGCTCATGTTCGTGCGTGCGCTTTGGCTTTCGATTCTGGTGGCAGGTGCGTTGACGCTCGGATGCAAAGACAAAGCAAAAATCAGCGAGGAGGCTGCCAGAGCCGACGTCGGAGAGCTGGTCACGCTCGCGAACGAAGACGTTGCCGAGATCGAGCGCGGTCTGCCCGAAGGCGGCCGGAAGATGGCCACCGAGCTTCGCAAGGATGCGGGCAAAGAGATCGATCCGCAGCGCGTGCGATCCATCTTGCGCAAGGTTCGACAGACCGTCCCCGATCTCGCCGTCGCCAAATCCACCTTCTTTGTATTCGCCGACGACAAAGGCATCGCCGTTCGCAACGATCTCGAGCAAGACACGATGGCGGGCAAGGATCTCGTCGGCGCCTATCCTGCATTAAAGAAGGTGCTCTCCGGTGACGTGTATGTTGCAACGAACGGCCAATTCCCGGGAGCGTCGATCCCTGCGGGCTCTGATAAGGAATGGGTAGCGGGGACTCCGGTGAAGAAGGATGATGGCGCGCTCATCGGCATCCTCGTCACGGGTTGGAGCTACCGGCGCTTTGCCTATCATCTTCAAGATTCGCTCAAGCGCATTTTGCAGGACCGAATCACGCGTGAAGGCGAGAACGGCAAGCTTCCTGTCTTTTACGTATTCGTCTTTGACAGGGAAGCGGTTTATGGCGCGCGCGGCACGCCGGCGGTCAATGAAAAGACGCTCGCGGACATGAATCTCGTCGACAAGACGGCTCAGGGGCTTGGCCACGGCACCGTGACGATCACCGACCGTGCCTTCGGTTGGGCAGCGGCGCGCGTGCCCAAGCTTGGCGACGACGTCGGCATCGCCGTTCTCCGCAGCGAGATTTAAGTGGCCCCAACCGCGCGCTCACTTCGTTCGCTGCGCTGCCTTGTATGAACCGTCTGGTGGAAGCGAAGGGAATTGGTGGTCGAAGCGAGGAGGGGGCGCGGGGGAAGAGACGAAAAAGTTGCAAGCCTTGTGCAGAGGAGAATTCGGCAA
>Ga0123357_10007729_pt1 | contig 13341 bp, 13 predicted proteins | sample TergutEmb28metaG_FD_89873 | JGI IMG/M metagenome (GOLD analysis project Ga0123357, IMG submission 89873) | Embiratermes neotenicus P4 segment gut microbial communities from Petit-Saut dam, French Guiana - Emb289 P4 | ecosystem: Host-associated > Arthropoda: Insects > Digestive system > Gut ...
GTTCAAAAAAAAAAAAAAAAAGTCTTTTTTGTGGGTCAGTTTTAAAAAAGAAAAAACAAAATTCCACAACCCCTTTACAAGGGGAAAAATGGGGGGGGGGGGGGGCGCAAATGCCCTTCCAATGTTTTTTCTACCTAATAATAATAGTTTTTTCAGAAGTTGAAAAGGGTCAAATAAAAAATATAAATAATTTCTAAATTATTATTTTGGTGGTATAAAGACACACAAAAATAAAAAACCTGCAAATTGAATTCTTGTGAATTAAATCCTACTACCCAAGGTTGATTTTGCCCCCTCATTGTAATTAGACAAGTTATGCCTATGGCACATTCTGTAAGAGTCAGGAGTCCCCCACCAAATAACATGCACATCAGTAGGCAGGATGTGCTCCTGTGTTCGTTCAGCATGAAATGCAATATAGCAAATGTCTGTAGCAACATGTAACATTGCACACATTCTGATTTCTCTGATGGGTTGGACAAGTGGCTTACATAGTAATACATTAACTGAGCCCAGAACCTTTGAGAGGAAATATTTTTTGGATAATATCCATTTTTGTTATGAAAATAAAAAAAGTAATATTGAAACGGAACTTAAAGAAGTGAGATTTGGGTGTGTGTAGACCTCTACCCACTACAACTTAGTACCCGCTAGACTTGTGGGAAAAATGCCAATGTTAGAACAGTAGCTTCAAACAGGTCATGACCAATTCCATTCTGATTCACAAACCAACCTTGTTAATCTTCCAGTTCCAACCACTGTTACATAATGCCTTATGTGGGCAAGCAAAAGTTCTGCTACTGTACATGCCTTTCAAATTTGTACCACAAAGTTCCTGCAAAAATGTTTACACACACCACATGCTAACAACCCACAATGAAAGAAACACAAAATGACAGTATTTTGCAGTTATGAATAAGAAATGATGCTAGATGACAAACATGCGTTGCAGTTAGTACTAGTATATTTCACTAGATGGCAGTATCAAGAGTAAAAGAAACTGATGTCCTTGCAATTACCATTTAAACAACATGAATGGGCTGTTAAGTGTTAGTGGAAAACACAGAATATGGGCGAGGTACAGACATATTAAAGAAATTAATCTGGAACAAGGGTTAAAATTATAAGTTTATTTGATAAGTTGGAGACTGGCAGAACAGCGCAAAATACCAACAAGGTCTATGTGTAAAGCCTAATAGTTCAGCTAAAAATGAAGGTGTTGTGACAATGTTACAGGTCTCAGCACAAAATCCACAGAAGTGTGTTAAGCTATATTCCCAAGAGAATGGTGTCCTATAATTAGCATTTGTATCATTTTTTGGCATAAGAAGTAGAAATAGAAGATACCAAGAATGTTCCCTGTAAAGAATAAGCACACTCCACATAAAAAATGGAACTTTTTTTTTTAATTGATGATCCTCTGATTTAATAGTTTGGTCTGAAGACGACAATGTTAAATGTATTGGTACTGTCAATCAACATAATTGTGTGGAATGGGTCAACAAAAATCCGTGTAACAGAGAATTTAGTAGTTAATCTACCAGAGGTGTCATGGTGGTACAGTCTGTGTTCCAGAATATTGATACGGCCATTTTTATTTCAAGCAACTGTCACTGGTACTGCCTACTTATCAATTCTGCAACACAACATCATATCTGCACCAAAATTTTGTTTTTGGAGAAGGATGATGTGCTACCATATTACCACAATGATGTGAGAAATTTTCTCAGTGTTCACTTTCCTACAAGATGCAAACTGCAGAGGAGCAGTACAGTGTCCACCCTTATCACCCATTAAGACTTTTACTGTGGGCTACTCTGAGGAACACTGCAGTACTTGAGACATGAAATTGAAATTACTGAGGACACCAATCCACTGCCAACAGTATAAGAACTATGCCACCCTGTTGCACATCATTGTCAGCAATGCACTTAAGCTGGTGGTGGCAATTTTGAACACCTGAGACATTAAGAGAAGCAACACAACTATGGACTAATATCTGTTCACTCTATTTGTTGATATATAGGTTAAAAAAGCATGCATACATTTTTTTGGGCATTCTGTATAGCTCCTACAATATGTCATTTTCACAGACCATTAGCACATGTGATTGAAAATAAAAAAATAGAAATAAAGAAAGTGTACACCAGTAGCAACAACTACCACTAGTTAACTAAATTACACAGACAAGCCACGTCCCTACCATATATGAATGCTTAGTGAAAATAAAATGCAAGGAATAACTGGATAACTGAAATCTGTGGCAGGCAAGCATGTCATTGCTAAGGGTTCCCAGTACTTGTCACAGTGATATTTCAACATAATAGATTAATAACAAAGAATAAATCATAAAAAAAAGGTAAAGTGATCCCATTGCAGGCCCTGTGTGGCCCAGAGGGTGGGTAGAGGTATAGTTCTACTCTTCCATGACCGCGGCACTAGAAGGGGGTGAGTGATGAGCAGCATGCCCTGGCCGCACTTTACCCCCGGGAAAGAACCAGTACCCATTTTACAGGAGGCTGGGTGGGCCCCAGGGCTGGTCTGGACTGGCAGAAAATCTCATCCCCACCGGGATTCGATCCCGGACCATCCAGCCCGTAGTCAGTGGCTATACAGACTGAGCTACACGGCCCACAAAGAATAAATCATAGGTACAAAAAAAACTTAATAGGCCCCATGATACAAACCTGTAGGCCTTCTGAAAGTAGTCTCAGTTCAATGCCAGAATGTATGCTTCATGCCATTTAAAGGACACAGGAGGATAATAAGCTTTGTAAGATATGAGGCTCTCCCATCGGTGAATATATTAAGACTAACATGTTATGAGATACTACAGTTTGTCATGAATTAGATAAAAACCAATGTTTTTAAGGAGTCTGCTGTTTCTGACATCAGGGTAGAAAAGTGAGTTGTGTAGGGAAAAAATGTTGTGAATGTAGTGAGCAGAGCAATTAAACATAGGTTATAAGTGAACCAACAAGAACCACAGATCATATGAAGGGATCACTTATGTCTTCTGAATAGCCACTGGTTCTTATTACTTAGCTCACAGCCTTGTCCACCCCTTCTTACATCCACAACATTTTTCCTACTGCAGCTAACTCTTCTACTCCAAATGCTGATATGCATCAACCACACTAGAAAGTGCTACATCCCAAACCATACCTTAATATACTAAAGGTAAAATTGTCCTTGTCCATACCATGAAGGCATAGAGTGGGGGGGATGTATACATCCATTCATTCTTCACCTTGGCATTACATGGAGGTGAGAGGTCATCTTCATGGCTCTGCTGCTTTACCCCCGGGGAAAAAAAAACACTGGTATCCATTGAATAGAAGGCTGGCTGCGCCCTAGGGACACTCTGGACAGTTTTAGAGAGGCTAAAATCTCTTGCTCCAGCCAGAAGTCGAATCCCCATTGCACAGCCCATAGCCTAGTCACTACACCGTCAAAGCTATCCCAGCTCCACAGTCTTAGTAAGTTTTTGTTTGATAAAGTTGTGGTCACAAAACATTACAAGTGTACCCACTTTCCATTTGTGCCATGTTTCACAGTACTTGCTACAGTTCTGCATTATATACATCTACTTCTGCAAGATATGCTACTTGTGAATGAGCATATTGTATAGCCTAAGCTGAATGCCTGTTGAACAACTCTCCAGCCAATGACTCCCATTCAGCAGCACCCTGCTGTCTAGGAACCTCTGGCTGGCCCACCTGACTCTGTGGTCCATGCCTCAATGATGCCGTTGTACACTGTACCTCACAATACACATCACACTGCAAACATCTGAAACTCTGACATACAATGGTATATCATCCTGATGAAACAATACTGAAATGAATAACAAAGTAGAGTATTATGTGAATACAAAACTGGTGCAACATTAACTTCAAGTAGTTTAAAAGATACCTGAGAATAGAATGATAATATCAAGAGAATGTTTCTATTTTGAACATACTGGGTTTCTAGATGAAAGATATGTCACTTTAGAGGTTGTCTGTCTGTCTCATTCATAGCTTAGAGGGTAGTGGGTACCTGCACTGTGAGGACTAATAGATAAAGCTAATCCATAGCAGTGGAGAAAACTGATATACTTCTTTTAAAAATAAATTTCAGATGATAACAAAGCAAAAGTATAGTGTTCTTCTAGGAAAATTAAAACTTGCTCAGAAGTTTATGTTACACTATTTACTAAGGTTACTGCGATCATTTCAAACCAAGCTGATATTTTTACACTAAGTACAAGATGCCATGACAATGGAAACTAAAACTGAAAGCGCAGCTGTGTTTCTAAGTGAGACACTTTTGAAATGCTTCTTCTGCATAATTCCTGTTTATGGTGTTGCTGATCTCATATTTCCTCACAGACAAGTTCAGTGAATCATGAGTTATTTCAGATACACTACCTTAATAACACAGGTAACATACACAGATCTGTCTCTTTTGTGCACAAAGTACTTACAGTACCAGAATAGAGGATGGTTCTGTGGGAGTATGCCAAATTCCACTGATAAATTAACCAAGTGATTTTGAGTAAAGAAGTTATATTAACGTGTGTCCAATTTGTAAAGTTGAAGCTGTCTTGGCAGTAAGGTAGATATTCAAGAAATGTGGTTTTTAATTAAGAATTTCACAATAACTAAGATGTGAAACTAAAATTAATGTCATTTAATAATGAAGTATGTTACACAGACAGTTCAAAGTATCCATCTGCGACTAAATGCACATCAGAGATTCACACAGTGTTTCCAGCTACCTAAATAATATGTCATAGTTCATTCTGAGACAAAATACTTCACTAGCAATTCTGAATTCCCAGACTTCTAGGTTTAAAAAAACTGTACAATGCAGTTGCTGCATATTCCGCCATAGACATACCTGCTAAAAGAACTAATTTATTTACAGAATATATAAGACATTAAATGTCACAGTTGTTGCACATGACAGTACAGATATAAAAAGTTAAATACAGGCACCAAGCATACCTCCTCCCACCTGAAACAGAAAAAGTAGTGAAGTTTGGAAATTGGCAAGCATAAATGCGAGGAACTGCTGCATTACTCCATCTGTCACACAGGTCATCATCTAGATTAGCCAAGTTTCTTTTCTCTCCAGTTGTACTACATCCACCTATTCCTATGGGCAATAATATGAAACATTAGCAATCAACAAAAAGTGTTTTAGCCCTCATGTTCTTGCTTCTCAGAGTGTACTTAAAACGAAACTACATTACACAGTAACACCCAGATAGAATTCTGCGTATGCGCACACGCATGCACACACACATACACACACACACACACACACACACACACATCAATTTTCCAGGCCTGCCAACAACACAAGCCTGCATTATTTCTTTGAATATTATTTAAGGAATGTCCAAGGAAATTGTTTGTAAAAAGGTGCAAAGATGGAATGATCTGGTTCTGAATCAGACAGAAGCAGCAGCAAAATACTTGTTACGACATTTAAGGAACACAACTTCAGTCATTCCTACTCATTCTCTAGTTTTCCTCTCATATAATAAAAATCACCAGCTTCCTGCAGATGTCATCCTACCTGTTTTGATATCTTGCAAGGACTGCGGCCACCCTTAATATCTAGTGCACTATTCCCTTCTGTCACCCCATCACGTGTTGCTGTTGAGTCTCGGGAATCCCCTACTTCCTACATGGATTAACAAAAGGCAGCTGGTGAATGTTTTATTCCACATACATATTTCCTTCATATCATGTTACATAGTTTAGTTTAGTTTTATTTTCAGTCCAATTTATCATACATACGACATCAGACTCGCCCACATCTAGCAATATAAATTTAAATATACACAAATCAACTTATTTACTAAAAGGTCACTTAGATTAACTCTCAACAAAGAAATGATTTCAGTTATTTCTTAAAGGCCTTAAAATTGTCCATTTCTTTTTAAGTACCAGGCATCTTATACTACAATTCAGTTCCTTTATTTATTACACTCTTTTTGTATAAATCATTTTAACATAATTGAACATGGATACCCATTTTCCTTCGTGTAATATACTCATGAACATTAGAGTTTAGCTCTAGAGACTGACAGTCTTTTTTAATAAAACATGTCACTTCCAATATATGTATAGACACCAACATGAGGATTTTAATTTCTTTAAGTAACTGCTTGTGAGATGTTCTCGCATTAACTCCAATGATTAATTCTCTCAACCTTTTTTGTATTCTAAATATTTTTTTATTTAAATCATCATCCTTTCCCCCCACAAAATAATATTCCAAACTGCAAAAGCAACTGGAACTTTTAAAAATATATATTATGTATAATAAATGGAATCATAATCTCCTTTATAGACTTAAAATAAAAGGATACCTTACTCAATTTATTCGCTAGTGACTGTACATGGGTGTTCCACTTTAATTTCTCCATAATATAGGCTCCCAGGAATTTAGTCTCAGCTGTATAGATTAGATTCGTTTTATTGAAGGTAACTTGAAGTCTTCCTGGATCCTTTTTTTTGTCTACTATGACACAACATAACCACTGTTTTACCTACATTTATTTTAAGATCATTCCTTTGAAACCAAGATTCTAACTCTTTAATTACCTCTTCAACATCAATGTCAGTGAGTAGCACATTAATATCCACAGCAAACACAATGAAATTTGCTCCACAAATGTTAAAAGAGGGTCATTTATGTATAATAAAAACCATAATGAACAAAGTACTGATACTTGTGCCACGCCATGGCTTATTTTCGTATAAGAGGACCTATACGTGTTTGAAACCATGAGTTTGTACTGTCCCTTATTCCAGAAGAGTATAGTTTCTCCAATGATATCCTATGATTCAATACATCGTAGGCTTTGGTTAGATAAAAAAACATTGCAATCAGTCCTTTGTCCACAGCCTCTTGTATTCTTTCTATGAATGACTGAATTGCTGTTTCAATACAATTCCCTTTCCTAAATCCATTTTGAGCTTCTGTAAATATCTTATTATTAGATAAAAAATGTATCAACCTATTAAATATCAACATTTCCAATATTTTTTAAAAAACAGATAATACTGATATTGGTTTGTAATTTTGAATATCATACCTTTTTATAAAGAGGCTTCACTCTTGCTATTTTCCACCCATTAGGGAAAACACCAGAATTCAAAGATACATTATAAATATGTGTTAGTGGTTTTTTGACCAACTGTATAAATTTTTTAACAAGATATGTTATGTCACTTGCTATTTTATTTCACTTCTTATGTGCTCAACATGTTTTGGACATTAATATATCCATCATCAGGAGCTTGCAATACCACTCCAACCCAACCACACTGAAACTCCAACACACATTGAACCAAGAACAATATGACCAATGTGGTAATTCAACAGAATAGTTGCAAGCTCGTGATGATAGATGTATTAATGTCCGAAACATGTTGAGTGCATAAGAAGTGAAATAAAATAACAAGTGACATCAAGTTGGTCTTTTATCCTTCAACTATCACAATGATGCACGGTCCAATAAACATTGAATATGTTATATCATCATAACCAGCAGAACGTTCACCTTTTAAGCTCCTAGTGAGACTTACCACTTCTTCTGCATGAATGAAAATGGTATTTGGGCAGAGACTTATCTCATTTTGTGAATTGTTACAGTTTCCTACATTAGTCTTTTGCTTTACAAGCTCAGCTCCATTACTTTTAGAGTATGAATGTATTTTTTCAGCCAACTCAGTAGGGTTGGTAATAATACCGTCCTATCCCCAATTCTAACCTAAGATCATGTAGAACAACTATTGTGGGTATGGTCGAAAGTGTTTTTGCAGTGTGATTTAATGGAAAGTGCAACGCAGGTTGAAAAGAGTAAGTACAAAACCTATAGCAACACAACAGCGCATAATCTAGCCTACACAGTAAATACACACACATAACGCAAACACCGCACGTATCTAGTATGCAGTGGTTTACACTTACCAGCAACTTTACCAATTTCTCTACTTCTTAACTGCTGATATCACTAAATTTCTGCATTTTTTCCACAAATTTTATGTATTTCATATGACCCACCAAATAAACACCAATTTTTTCACAACACAGCATTCATCAAATAGTAGTTTTAAATTAAAAGTACACAATGTTTTCTCTGAGTACAAAGTGAATCTTAATATACAATATAAAATACTTTTCCCTGACCGGCTTTCATTCTTCATTCATCATGGATAAAGCAACGAGTAGGTTCATTAAGCCTGAAGGTCAATGTGTACCTAACTGTCAGCTTTGCATTTTATCAACCTTTAAATCTCGCATAAAAATCAATTTCATTTTAAATATCGTTACATCTACAAGGAGGAGCATTTTCAATTGAGTGTAAGATCACAAGAAGACAGACTAGAAACAATAATGTGATAAGTATTACCTGTGATGGAGAGCTGGTATTGCTAAAGGAGAACTGAGAGTCTGTGTCATCTGTGTCAGGGCGCTCTGAGTCAAAGAACGATGATGCTCGTGCTCTCCTGTAACACCTGTCCCAAAATAAAATTACTATATAATGATTTGACAAATGCTCAGTAGGCCAACTAATTTTTGTAGCCTGTTAGATTATCTTCAGATTCATTTTTATACAGCTGAATACAGGGACACTTGAGCTTGGTTGCAACCCTCCTAGCAGAAGGACACTCCAAAATCAAACCAAGGGTAGACTACGCTCTGGAAGCTGTGGTGAAAGAAGTCACATAAGGGAGTAAAACCTGGTAAAAAATCCTGGCTCTTCAGGTTGAGGGTTTTACAATGGGCTAACCCCCCAGCTAAGTAAAAAATATATGGTTAAGAATTTCTCAAAGGAGTCTCGGAAGGAAGGGATAACTGATGATGAATGGATTTGGAAAAAGATTGGAATGTGGAATGTAAGAAGCCTATTTTGGTCAGGAGCACTAAAAGTGCTCCATAATGAATTGTCAAATTTAGACTTTGATGTAGTAGCGCTCGAGGAAACTAGGTTGGAAAGTGGTATCTAAAAATTTGATAACTCTATTCAATAGTGGATTAGAAAGTGAAAAACATGAATTTGGTTGCAGTTTTTATGTAAGTGAGAATTTTTAAAATACGTTAAAAATATCAAAATTATAAATGAAAGAATAGGCTGTATGAGATAAAAAGCTAAATGGTTTTCATGTACTCTGATAAATGTCCATGCATCAACAAATGAAAAAACGGAAGAGAGAAAGGAAGAATTTTAGAGTTTATTAGAGCAAAATGTAAATCAAATAGCTAGGTCAAACATTAAAATAATGCTTGGATATTTTAATGAAAAAGTTGGTAAAGAAAGCATAAACAAACCCACTACTGGCAATGAAAGTTTATATAATGAAACTAACAACAACAGAATAAAAATTATTCAGTTTGAGATATCTAATGGTTTAAATGTAACAAGTACAATGTTTCCACATAAAGATATTCACAAAGAGACATGGTATTCAGCAGACGGCAGGTCAGCAAACCAAATAGATCACGTTTTAATTAGTAATAGATTCAGGAGTGCAATAACAGACATCAGAGCACTAAGGGAACCAGATATTGGGTCAGATCACAACTTACTTAAGATAAATTTTAAAGTGAAGTTAAGGGTAAGAACTGGAAATAAATATAATGAGAAGAGAAAAATGGTGAATAAAGAAATTTATGCAAGTGTTAAAAAACCTATTATAATAGACAAAATAAGGTTACATAGATTATGTTGATTTGGGCATGTACACAGAATGGAAGAAAATAGAGTTCCCAAAAGGGTATATATATATTTGAATTTGGGAACAACAAGATTGAGAGGTAGACCAAGAAATAGATGGAAAGATGAGGTGAAAGAGGATGGAAGAATGGAGAAGGGTGGCAGGAAAAAGTACATAACAGAGAGGAATGGAAGAAGCTCCTGGGAACGGCAGGGAATCATCGCATTCTGCACATGCCAATGGAATGAATGAATAGAGAACTGTATATAAACAAAATCTATGGCCTTTTAGGGGCAGGTAATACACTATGATTTGTTACAGTTGGCCTTATTTTCTGAAATGACACAGCAGTTCATGATTTGAAAGGACTGAAGAACAGACTAATAGAAGTTTTCCCTTCTGTTAAAAACTCTCCTTGAAAATGGTTATGGATAGCTGAAACGTGTAGGAGATTGTACTATTGAATGATAACAGCAGATTATTATGTTCAGATGTGCTATAAGTTGGTAATAAATACAATTTGTTTCTTGAAACTGTGTCAAACTGAACATAACCTTATTTACACTGATATACACGAATGAAGGAACAAACACCTAGCTAACTCCATTGAGCAGATTCCTTCTTGAGAAGCTAACCTATTCTCAGCTAGTCAAGAAGTTCCTAACATTTATGGAACCTGAAGGTTCATTACCGCATTCACAACAGCCTGCCACATGTCCCTATTCTGAGCCAGATCAATCCAGTCCATGCCCACCCATCCCACTTTCTGAATATCTAACTTAATATTAGGTATGCCTGCTTTTCCAAGTGGTCTCTTTCCTTCGTGCTTCCCCACCAAAACCCTGCATGCATCCCTTCTGTCCCTCACACACGCTATATGCCCTGCCCATCTTATTCTTCTCGATTTTATCACCTGAATAACAATGGGTGAGGATTACAGATCATTAAGCTCCTCATTATGTGTGCTTCACTCCTCCATTACCTCGTCCCTCCTAGGACCAAATATCTTCCTCAGCACTTTATTCTCAAACACCCTCAGCCTACATTCCTCCCTCAATGTCAGCAAACAAGTTTCACACCCATACAAAACGAGAGGCAAAATTATATTTCCGTATATCTTAATCTTTATATTTTTGGATAGCAAACTGGAAGGCCAATGATTCTGCACCAAATGATAGCAAGCATTCCCTGAGTTCAATCTGCCCTTAATTTCTTCCTGACTGGGATTTTGATTTGTCAGGTTTGTTCCCAAATATATGAACTGTTTCAGCCTTCCAAAGAACTACTATGTATCTTTATATAGTGACTCCATCCTGCATTCTGATCTCAAGACATGTCCATGTACTTAGTTTTATCAGCACTGACTTCTAGACCAATCTCCAAACTAGCAACTACTAAAGCTTCCGTGTTTTTTTTTTTATTGTATGTATGCTTCCACCCAGTATATTAACATCACCAGCATAAACTAAAAGCTGATGTGTACTACTTAACTACAAGCCCACGTGGTTTACCTGCACCCTCCAATGGCATATTATAAAGCAAATTTGAAAGCCAATGGTGATAAAGCATCTCATTGTTTCAGACCATTCTTAACCCTTTGACGCCTAACGACCCCTATAGTTGTCGTACCGCAACGCTAACCTCTAAACGTTGCATTTTATATATTTATTCAACAAATACAGGTACTGAATATTTTAAGCATGGTATATACTCTCCGTTTTTCTCTCTTCAAAATGCAGTTTGTTTCATAATTCTAACGTATTTGGTTCCTGTTTTATTCACATTTTATATACAGAATGTGCTAAAATTAAAAAAAATAATTCCGGTGCCAAAAGGTTAATAGAAAATGTCAGACAAACATTTGCCTACATGGACTCTGTTATAGGTTTCATTTAGACAAATTTGTATAGCCTTACTACTTTCAAGGGGATATTAAACTCAATGAGAATACTGTACAAGATCTCCTTCCTAAATGAATCATACATGGGGATATTAAACTTAATGAGAATATTGTACAAGACCTTCCTAACTGAATCATAGGCTTTCTTCAAGTCTATAAATAGTTGATACACCACCTAATTTCATTCCAATTTTTTCTCAAGTATTTGATGAATGCAGAATATTTTATCAGCGGTTGATTCATTACATCAAAATCCACACTGATGATCCACAATAATTTCCACTGCATATGGAGTTAACCTTGACAGTAGGTTGTTGGATAAAATTTTGTATGTAGTGGACAAAAGTGATACAACTTTATAATTACTACGTTCTGTTTTATCACCCTTCTTATAAACAGGTACAACAATTGACTCTTTACACTGTTCAGGCAGTTTCTCCTTATTCCAGACCACTGAAGTATACCGCATTGAACAAAACTTCCTTAACTGTCATAGTGAACACGTCCAGGTGAAAATGAAAAAAGAGATATTGAAACGTACATTGGAATGTAAGTCATGGTCCTAACTGATGCATGAAGTTGCACTGCTATATCAAAAATCTTCTGGATGAGAAAGCATATGGTTTCACCATTTTTAGTCACTCTAGATGTATGTAATAAAAAGTCTATTCCAGGGTTTAACACCATGTTATGATAATGTAAATACATAAAGATATTTCTGTTACACAGGAATGAAAGAGGTATATTAGTTAGTGTACTTCAAGCTAATATCTGTAAAAGATTAAGTGAACAATTTTAAAACCTGGCTGAAAAGTGGGGTTGTTGCTTCATGAGGTCACTCTGTTCCATAAGCAGCTGTGCCTGTTTGCTCTGCAGTAGCTCCAACTGTTGCTGCAATGTGTGCAGTGCCGAATAGTCATTCAGGTCTCGCACCTGTTGAGCTGCTAACACCAGTTCTTCTGTTCGTTCACCCAGTGTACGTAGTTCATCTGCAATTTGCTCAAGCCGCTCCTGTTACAGTATAAAACGTGAATACAGATGTCTACTGTGGTGCATAACTTAAGTTATCACTGAGTATCTACAGTTCTTAAAGTGTGATCGGTAATTTGGAAAATAGTACCAGGAAAGCGCAGAGTTCCATGTGATGTCCCAAATTATTCATAAAGCGCAAATTCGTTCTTTATTATTGTTACTATTATTATTTTTTTGTTATCACCTTTATGCACAGTATTTACAATTATATATCTGATACAAACCATACTTCTAGGGTGTATAGTTTTGCAGCTGTTCTGTATTTATATTCTGTGTGAAATGTATTGTTTCATGTGTGAAATATGTTTTGTACTCTTATATTAGTATTTTCTGAAGTATGTGTGCAGTGCCCAACATGGCTGTTTTTTGTAAGTTTCCCACTATGTTGCTCAATTATTGTCTAAATGATTTTGAGATGGCTCCAATTGCCCCTATTATTACAGGTATAACTTTTGCTTTCACGTTCCACATGTGCTGACTTTCTATTAAAAGGTCTTTATATATATTAGAATCTTCTCAGCTTCTTTCTTAATCACATTTCTGTCTCCAGACATTGCAACATCTATTAACCCTATATAGACCAGTGTTACTTTCAGGTAACATCCAAGTTTAATATGTGTTCTGGCATGCTTTGGACTTTGATCCTTTAGAAACCGAAGTTTCTTCAGAGCTACAACCCTCTACTCA
>Ga0123357_10007731_pt1 | contig 13340 bp, 14 predicted proteins | sample TergutEmb28metaG_FD_89873 | JGI IMG/M metagenome (GOLD analysis project Ga0123357, IMG submission 89873) | Embiratermes neotenicus P4 segment gut microbial communities from Petit-Saut dam, French Guiana - Emb289 P4 | ecosystem: Host-associated > Arthropoda: Insects > Digestive system > Gut ...
CACGCCGTACCGCAGGACCGAGGCGTACTGTACGTACGCCGCAGGTCCGAGGAGCGCCGTACGCCCTTCGCAGCAAGAGGATCGGCTCTTCTAAGCGGAGTCGTCATGAATTATCCGGGCTAGTCCAATGGGAGACCCCCGGCTCTGCCGGTCTGCCGGGGAGGAGCAAAAGTTTGACGTTTCCGGGGGTGATGGAGAGGGAGTTCCCTTCATGAGCCGCCAAAGCACACGAAGGGAATCCCGATGGAGAGCCTCCAGCATACGAAATGGGAATGTACATACCACGTGGTCTTCATCCCGAAGTGTCGGTGCACCAGGGACGAACCCGAACGCGTCAGAGCGCGCCGCCGTGAAAGGGGCTGAAGCTGAGTGCGAGGAGAAATGCCATGAGTACGACACCGGCAAAAAAAACGCCCGCGTGGCCCCAGCGCTTCAAGCTGAATTCACCAACGCGCACCAGCAAGAGATAGGCAATCAAGAGGTTCACCAGTCCCCAGGCGGTGTTGATGTTCGCCGAGGATAGGCCCTTCCCAGGCGGCGAGGCGAACGGGCTCTGGAATGGGCTGCCCGAGATGCCCGCGACGAAATGAGGAATCGCGTTACACAGAAAAGCCCCACCCAAGAAGTACGACAGCAAATGATTCCAGCGCATGCAGATCTCCGTGGGCTGCGATTCTATCCGGCGTCGCGGAGGCGGGCAAACTACTGCACGCACCGCTGTTCAAGGGCGGCGCATCGGCGGAGCGCCGTATAGATCCGCCGGCGCGAAACGCTCGCCGCCGGCATCGCCGAGGCGAGGCGAGATCGCGGTGGGGGCCGCCGCCGGATTCTTGGTGGGCGGCGGTGCAGGCGAGGGGGCAGTGGTCGATCCGGAGGGCACGGTGCTCGCGTCCTCCGCAGGAGCGCTCGTCGAGGGCTCGGGCGATGAATCCCTATATCCCGGAGGAGGCCCGCCATACAGGGGAACGGGCGCTGTTGGCAGGGGTTCGGGTGGCGGTGGAGGCCCGCCATACTTGGCGCATCCTGCGATCACAATCGCCGAGCTGAGTGCGACGGCAGCGAGTCTCGAAGTCGTCCGCGTCGTTCGGCAGAACGGGCAGGTGACATCGTCCGCGCGGAGATGACGACGGCACGATTCACAGGGGACGAGCATTGCCCGTGCTTTTATCACGAAGCGGGCGGCGTTGGCCACGGGCTCGTTCGCGCCGACGTACTCCGACGAAGATCGCGAATTTCAGGGAGCAAACGCTGCGCGTGCCGTGCCCATGGGCAGGAACATGCGCCGTGGCCAGCCGTGGTCGGTCACCGCGACGAAGTCGTACTTTGCATAGAAGCGCACGGCGCCTTCGTCCTTCGCGTCGACGACAATGCCTGTGCAACCTACGACGGTCGAAGCATTCACCACGCGACGGAGGGCATCCACGTCGCGGCGAAGCCACGTAAACCCGCCCGATGCCAGCTTCATCGTTGCGGACAGCGTGGCGGGCGAAGAAATCGTCGAGCGCGTGGTGGCCACAGGAGAAGTCCGCCTTGGCGTCGGTAGGCTCGATCGGCGTCGTGACGTAGGCGGACTCGGTCATTTGTTGTGGCGCCTGGCGGCAGCCCGCAAACGCGGGCTCGGCGCAGGTGCCGCCTCAGTCATCGCCTGCATTTTCGCAAGCACCTCGGCGGGCAGCTCGAGCTTCTTCGGGTTTTGCGTCCACTCGAGCGCGGCGAGGGTCGGCGTCGCGATCTCACACGCAGGTGCCGACGACGACGGATCGAGCGTCACCAGGCGACGCCCCCGACGCACTTCGAGCACGACTTTGAGAAAGAGCGCGAGCGCCTCATCGACGAGCTGGCTCCGGCTCAGACCAAGCTCTTCCGCGAGCTGAACGACGGCGCTACCTCGGCTGTCGGGAACGGTGGCTTCGAATCGCATGGAAACCTCACTCCCTCACGAATGAGGGATATTTGAGGTATATTCCTCCGAAGCCTATTTAGCAAGAGGGGGCCACGGCTCGCGCACGATCTCGAATCGCCCGTGATCGAAGGGTGTACCCGGCGCAGTAGCCACGCGGACGATGCGTTCGCGTTCCCCCTGCTCCTTCAACGTCAGCGCGCGATGATGGCAGAGGGGATTGTCGCCGATCTTGCCAAGGAGCACGTGAGCGGTGAAGTTGCAGCCGGCGCGGCACTCGCTGGCGTAGTAGAAAGTCTTGCAGAAGCCTGAGAGATCGTCCGGGCGCTGATCGCGCGTGAACCGCAGCGCGTGCGCCCGCTGCCAGATGTCCCGCAGCGGAGCATCGCGGACGTTCCCGCCGACGTACTCGGACGTTGGGAGCGACGGGCACCCCTTGATGTCACCGTTCGCCTCGATGCCGAGGGCGGTGATGCCCGCGCCGCAACGACCGCGATGTCCCCCTGGAAGATGCCCGCGGAGGGCGTCTTCGTACGGCCCGTAATAGCCGATACTGTTGCCCGGCCAAAAAAGCGCGCCGGCGCGCACGCATCTCTCCTTCAGCCGCGCGAGCTCGGGGATGAGATCCAGCATTTGCCACGGCTGCAGGAGCAGATCGTCCTCGTCGGCTGCGCGACCCATGGCGGCCGTGAGTTGAGGCTGCCAGGCGGTCACGCCGTGCGCGAGCAGGAGATCGAGCAGCTCCGAGAGCTCGTGGACGTTCCACTGGTTGATCTGCGTGTTCGCGGAGATGCGCAGGCCTGCTGCGCGCGCATTCGCGAGCGCCGTCATCGCAGCGTCGAAGCTGCCGCTCGCCGCGCGCAGGCGATCGTGTATGGTGCCGATGCCGTCGACCGAGACGCTCACGCCTTCGAGCCCCGCGGCGGCGGCGGCGCGGGCGCGCTCGACGGTGAGACCGCGTCCACCCGTCGTCATTGAGCAAATCAAATCGTGGCGCGTGAGCCTCTGGATGATCTCGAGCCAGTCCTCGCGGAGGTAAGTCTCTCCGCCGATGAGCGTGATCTCCTTGACGCCGAGATCCACGATTTGCGGTACGAGATCGAGTGCCTCTTCGGTCGACAGCTCGTCGGGCCGCGCCTTGCCGCCGCGCGATCCGCAATGGCGACACGCGAGATCGCACGCGAGCGTGATCTCCCACACGGCATAGATGGGGCGGCAGGCTTCGTCGATCGGCCGGGCCGACTCGGCGAGCGCAAGACGCCGCTGCGACGGCGCAGCCGCGGGTGCGATCGGCAATCGTCGTGAGATCACGGTCAGCGCCACTATAGTCTCTGCCCGTCAACTACCCAGGAGATTGTCATGGCAGATAGTTTCGATTTCAACGGCAAGGTTGCCCTCGTTACCGGCGCGGCTTCGGGCATTGGTGAGGCGGTGGTACGAATGCTTGCGGCGGGCGGTGCAAAGGTCGTTGTCGCGGATTTCAACGGCGAGGGCGCCAACAAGGTCGCCAAGAGTTTGAAGAACGCGACGGCCGCGCAACTGGACGTGAGCGACGCGTCTTCGGTAGAAAAGCTGGTCGAGAAAACGCTCGCCACGTACGGTGCGCTACATCTGGCGGTCAACAATGCCGGCATTGGCGGCGCGAGCGTGCCCGTTGCCGATTACCCGCTCGATGCCTGGCACCAGATCATCGGCGTGAATTTGAACAGCGTTTTTTACGGGATGAAGTACGAGATCCCGGCCATCGTTCGAAGCGGCGGCGGCGCGATCGTCAACATGGCGTCGATTCTGGGCAGTGTTGGCTGGCGCGAGTCGTCAGGTTACGTGGCGGCCAAGCACGCCGTAGTGGGCATGACGAAAACCGCGGCGTTGGAGTACGCGCAGCAAGGCGTTCGCATCAACTCGGTGGGGCCGGGCTTCATCGACACGCCGTTGCTCAAGGGCCTGGACGCGCAAGTCTACGCAGGACTCAAGGCGCTGCACCCGCTCGGGCGCCTGGGCACCTCCGAGGAAGTCGCTGCGCTAACGTGCTTTTTGCTATCCAGTTCCGCCGGCAACATCACCGGCAGCTATCACCTGGTCGACGGCGGATTTACGGCGCAATAACACGCTTCCGGGCTACGGCGCGCATTCGGCGTGGCGCCAGCAATCGACGAAATGGTCGTTGACCATACCGACCGCCTGCATGAAGGCGTAGACGATGGTCGGTCCGCAGAACTTGAAGCCCTTCCCGGCGAGCGCCTTCGACAAGCGCCGCGAGACGTCGGTCTCCGCCGGGATCTCGCTTCTGTCGCGCCATTCGTTCTGCACCGGCTTGCCGTCGACGAAGTCCCAGATGAAGGCCGAAAAATCCTGTTTTCCGGCGAGATCGAGATAGGCGCATGCCGACTTGACGGCGCCCTCGATCTTGGCGCGATTGCGCACGATGCCCGCATCCGCCATCAGGCTCGCAATCTTCCTGTCGTTGTAGCGCGCCACGCGCTGCGGCTCGAATCCGTCGAAGGCGCGGCGGAAATTCTCACGCTTTCTCAGGATGGTGATCCAGGAAAGGCCGGCCTGGAAGCCATCGAGCACCAGCTTCTCGAAAAGCGCGCGCCCGTCATGTTCGGGTACGCCCCAATCCGTATCGTGATAGGCCACGTAGAGAGGATCCGTTCCCGGCCAGAAACAGCGCATGTGTCCGTCAGAATGCAGAATCGTGCTCATTGGTTCTCCTGGACGGGCCATCTGTAATCCCATACCTTCGGAGTTGAAATGAAAGAATCTCTCAAGCCTGGCATCAAATACGAGCACAAGTTCGAAGTGCCCCGATCCAAAACGGTTCCGGCCCTATACCCCGAGTCCGCCGAGTTTGTCGCCATGCCGGAAGTTTTTGCTACCGGCTTTCTTGTCGGCTTTCTTGAGTGGGCGTGTATCAAGGCAATCAATCCACACCTCGATTGGCCGAAAGAACAGACTGTTGGGACCCACATCGACGTGAGCCATGAGGCTGCCACACCACCGGGTCTCGAGGTTACGGCAACCGTCGAATTGATTGCCGTTGAAGGAAAGAAACTCCTATTTGCCGTTGAGGCCCACGACGGCGTCGATCTGATCTCAAAAGGCCGTCACGAGCGTTTCGTTATCAACAAAGAGAAATTCGATGCCAGAGTGGGAGCAAAAAAAGCCAGTACATAATATCCTGCTCCCTGCTCCCATCGAATACCAAGCGCAAGAATCGGAGTGTTTGCGATTGAAGTCCGGCCTATCGTGAGTCCTGTGAATGGGTGATTTCAGCGTTTTCAACGTGAACAACAAGTCCCTTGAAACCGAAGACAACCGCTGGGCGGCCGTGCAGATGCGGGATGCCACCGCCGATGGCATGTTCGTCTACGCCGTGCGCACCACGGGCGTGTACTGCCAGCCGAGTTCGACGGCGCGGTTGCCCAAGCGCGAAAACGTGGAGTTCTTCGATTCCGCCGAGGCCGCCGAGGCCGCGGGCTACCGTTGCAGCCGCCGCGCCCGAGGCGACCGAACCAGCGCAGCGGCCGAGCGCGCCGCACTGGTCGTGCGCGCCTGCCGCCTGATCGAGGCATCGGAGACGCCGCCCCCGCTTGACGATCTGGCGGCCGAAGTCGGCATGAGCTCGTTCCACTTTCATCGCCTGTTCAAGGCCGAGACGGGCTTGACGCCCAAGGCTTATGGCTCGGCCTACCGTGCCCGCAAGCTGCGCGAGGAGTTGAGCACGTCGAAAGCTTCCATCACGGATGCGATCTACGGAGCGGGCTTCAACTCCAACAGCCGGTTCTACGAAGCCTCCGATCACCTGCTGGGGATGCGTGCGCGGGACTACCGGGCGGGTGGCGCCGGAGCGGTTATCCGCTTTGCCGTGGGGCAATGCTCGCTGGGAGCCATCTTGGTGGCCCAGAGCCAGCGCGGCATCTGCGCCATCCTGCTGGGCGAGGACCCTGATCTGCTCGTGCGTGATCTGCAAGACCAATTCACCAAGGCCGAGATCATTGGTTGCGACAGCGAATTCGAGCAGTTGGTGGCCGAGGTCGTGGGCTTCATCGAAGCGCCTTCGATCGGGCTGCACCTGCCGCTGGACGTGCAGGGCACGGCCTTTCAGGAGCGTGTCTGGCGTGCACTGCGCGAGATCCCGCCGGGTACGACGGTGAGCTACGCCGAGATCGCCGCGCGCATCGGCTCGCCCAAGGCGGTACGCGCCGTGGCCCAAGCCTGCGCGACGAACCATATCGCCGTGGCCATTCCCTGCCACCGCGTCGTGCGGCGCAATGGCGACCTAGCCGGCTACCGCTGGGGCGTGGATCGCAAGCGCGAGCTGCTGCGCCGCGAAGCGAACGAGTGATTGTCCGGCAATTTATCTGGATTCGCACTCCTGCCGGAAGTATTCTGGCAGGAGTGCAAGCAAAGCCGCGGGAGCGGCTTTTCGGAGGGGTGAATTGCCCGCGAAAGCGGGCAAGAGGGGGCGCCGCGCCCCCTTGAGACAAGGGAACACGACGGGTTTCCGCAAAGCGGAAACGCGTAGCCCGGAACGAAGTTCCGGCAGCAGTGTTCGACAGCAAGAATCGGAGTGCCGTACCCATGGATTCGCTGCAAAGTGGACGAATCATCAACCATGGAGCGTTCACGATGCAATTGCACCTGCCCACGACTCTCGCCGTCGAACCGGCGGTTCTCTACTTCGGTACGCCAGTCGTCTTGCTCAGTACGCTCAATGAAGACGGCAGTCCGAATTTGTCGCCGATGTCTTCTGCGTTCTGGCTTGGCTGGCGTTGCATGCTCGGTCTCGACGCCAGTTCGAAGACTACAGAGAACCTGCTGCGCACCGAGCAGATCGTGATCAACTTGCCATCCTCGGCGCAGGTAGACGCAGTGGACCGTCTGGCACTTCTGACCGGATCCAATCCTGTACCTGGTCGCAAGCAGGTGCGGGGCTATACATATGAGAAGCGCAAGTACGAGGTCGCAGGTCTGACGCCAGTGCCCTCGGAGACCGTTCACCCGCCGCGCGCGCTGGAGTGCCCGGTGCAGATGGAGGCAGTGCTGGCCGCGGCACATGATTTGATGGAGGAGGATGATGCTTGGCGCGGCGGCATCAAAGTTTTCGAGGTGCGGATTCAGCGCGTACACGCGCATCCTTCGATTCTGATGCAGGGCAATACCAATCGTATCGACCCAGATCTTTGGCAGCCACTCATCATGAGCTTTCAGAAATTCTATGGGCTCGCGCCGGGGCAATTGCACCCTTCACGCCTGGGCGAAATCCCAGAGTCCACCTATCTGATAGGGAATCGTCTTGCTTGATCACCCCAAAGTTGCCAAAGGTCATCGCATGCGCCAAACTCACTCTGAAAATTCTGAAAATTGCGCTCCCTGATCGGCCTCGTCACCCAAAATCAGCTATAGCTCTTGCAGCTCGTGGATTCCCGATAAAATGGCAAAAACAACCACCACTTACTGGAACGCACTAAAACCAGAGAGCAATACTCGATGGACCTCCGTTCCAGGCTTGGAGGGCGTGGCCGAAGAAATCACGCACAGCATCGATGAGAACACCGGAGAATACACGAGGCTCACCCGATTTCTTCCAGGTGCGGACACCACTCCTTTCGGCGGAAAGACACACGCCTATCCCGAGGAAGTGTTCATCGTGAGCGGCCGTCTGCACGATGCAGCGGTTGACCAATGGCTTGCCGCCGGTGAGTATGCAAGTCGCCCGCCCGGCGAACTACATGGCCCCTTCAAGACTGACGAAGGGTGCATCGTCTTGGAGGTTTCCTTCCCGAACCGCATCCAGGGCTGAGAGCGTGTAGGGCGAAGATCAGGCAGAGGTCATGGAGCCCCATGGCCTGTCCGCGTTGATGGGTTTGACGACGGAGGAGGCATGTTGGCAGTTTGCACGCCGAGCTGCTCCGCCACAGCCGTCGCTGCGACGAGATCGGGCGCAATCGAAAGCCCGGGATGTTTGGCCTCGAGCTTTGCATTCTGGAAGATTGAATGGGGACGGGGCAGGGGACCCGCGAGAATGACTTTCTTTCCAGTTCGAAGAATACCTAAAATGGCTTGTTCGAGTGCCACGAGACCCGTGGCATCCATGGCGGGGACACGACCGAGGTGGATGATGAGCACTCGGAAACGGCTTCCTCGCGCTTCGTCCAGCACGCCCATGGCTTTCTGGGCCGCACCGAAAAAAAGCGGGCCATTGATCTCATAGAGGATGGTGTTTGGTGGCAATGCCAGAAGCCCCCCCTCCTGCGAGCTGTCGAGTTGCAGCGTCGACTCCGTGAGCTCGGACATGCGCCGCATAAAGAGAATCGCTGCCAGAACAAAACCGATGGAGACGGCAATCACCATATCGAAGAAAACCGTCAGCAAAAAGCACGTGACAAGGACAAAAACGTCACTTTTGGGAGCGATTTTCACGAGTCCAACAAAGTGGTGCACCTCGGACATGTTCCACGCGACAAGGAGCAGGAGCGCCGCAAGCGAGGCCATCGGGATGTAAGCCACCAGAGGAGCGAGAAAGAGGATGGCAAGCAGGACCACGATGGCATGCGTGACGGAAGCAAGCGGCGACCGCGCTCCCGTCCGAATGTTGGTGGCTGTGCGCGCAAGAGCTCCCGTGGCTGCGATTCCGCCAAAGATCGGAGCAAGGAGATTTCCGATGCCAAGACCCACCAATTCGGCGTTCGGATCGTGCTTCGTGTTGGTCATGCCATCCGCAATGACGGCGGAGAGCAGAGATTCGATGGCACCCAGCATCGCGATGGCGAATGCAGAGGGCAAGAGATCTCGAAGGAGGCCAAACGTGAATCCCTTAGGTCCCCACGGGAATGCCGGTGTTGGCATCACGGAGGGGATTCCAGCGATCTCAACCCCGTTCACCGTCGTGTGAAAGCGGCTTCCGATCGTCGCGACCGAAAAGGAAGGATGAAATGCGTGGAGCCCAGCCGCCGCCAACGACACAAGGCCGATCGCGAGGAGCGGAGCCGGAATCCTTTTGATCACGCGCGGGACGACAAGAAGCAGAGCAAGCGTGGCGGCCGCGACTCCAAGCTCGGCAAGGTGAAGGGTCGTTCGTGCGTGCCAAAGTGCGAGAATCTTCTCCATGTACGGATCAGGCATGACTCCCGTTTGAAGGCCGAGAACATCCTTGATCTGGAGAGTTGCAATGACGGTGGCAATGCCGGTTGTGAAGCCCGTCGTGACTGGATAAGGAATGTACTGAATAAGGCTTCCCATCCGAGCAAGCCCCATCGCAACGAGCATCAACCCCGCGAAGAAACCCGCGACCAGAAGTCCCGACAATCCATGCTTCGTGACGATGGGGGCGAGAATCACGACGAACGCGGCGGTCGGTCCTGTGACCTGGAACCTGCATCCGCCAAGCAGCGCGACGGCCATTCCCGCAACGATGGCGGTGTACAGGCCGTGCTGAGGTGGTGCGCCGATGGCGATCGCGAGAGCCATGGAGAGCGGCAAGGCCACGATGCCCACCACGATGCCCGCCATCATGTCGGCGCGAAGGTCGGCCACCTTGTATCCCTTCGCAAAGACGCGCCGAAGGGCGGTGGCGATGGGAACCGATGAGCGGTACGACAAAGCCGTGCGCCTCACGGCGTTCCTGCGTTTTCGCTCTCGGGGCTTGGCAGCACACCAATCGCGAACGCACCGGCGCCCTTTGGCAGCGTAGGCATCTGCTGCTCTCCAATGTTGTTGTCGCCGTCCCACTCGCGCATGAAGACGCTCGGCGAGCTCGTGGAATCGTAGGAGCCGGTCCCCGTTCGTGATCGCGCCAAGTCCTCGACGCGGAGGTGAAACGCTTCGACGCCGAGGCGCGACTTCGCGAGTTCCGGAGGCATGTCGAAGACCGCGATCTTCCACCCGCGATCGACATCGATCGTCAGCTTTGCCGTCAACGGATCTCCGTGATGATCGAGCAGCGTGATCGTCGTCGGCCCGGCGGACGCCCGCGTGCTCCGGATCGCGACCCGCCACTCGACCGGCCCGCTGGGAACCTTCGGTCCTGGGATCATCTCCGGTCTCGACTCATCGACGCCGCAGCGGACGATCCGACCTGCAAGTCCGAGCGCGGGCTCAACGCGCGGCGCGACGGCGTAACTCGTACGCCATCGCGCGGTCTTCGTGATGCCGTCGCCAAAGACTTTGTCGTCCGAAAGACGTCCTGCGATGGGCGCATTTGCTTCGAACCCTTTCGCGACCGGACCGACCATCGCTCGCGGCTCACCGCCAGCATCGACGATGAAGACGGCGAGGCGCGGACCTTCTGCGCCCAAGTAAAGAACTCGTTCTGCATTCGTGAGCGTGAAGTAGTCGGCGATGAAGGATGTTGCCTTGGTCGCGCCGTGCTGGCGATCCTCGAACATGTCGAAGTACCAGCCGGTCCACTTCGGCGGCTCTCCCGAGTCTCCCCCGTACCCGCCCGTCGGAATGTTCTCCGCCACCATCGCGAGCCAACGTCGCTCGGGTTCGCTGAGGATGCGGCCGCTCGTCTCGTCATGCGCGATGCCGGCAAGCATGGCGAGCACGCGCTCGAGACCGTTCCAACCACGTGCCTGCGCCTTCATCGTGCGAACCTGATCGAGGAGCCTATCGAACACCGCGGGTAGCGGCTCGACGAACGCATCGGGGATCTCGCAGCCGTATGCGTCGTAACCCTGCGCGGCTTGCAGGACGAACGCGTGCCGGAGCTGCCCGTACCCGACGAGGGCGGAGTTGAGCCGGTGATCGGCGTAGGCATCGGTTTTCATGAACGACGGCACGACGCCTTCTGGCCGGGCCCCGAGTGCCAGGACCGATTGCAGCCAGAGGCCGTAGATGTCTTTCGATGCCGCCGCATTCTTCTGCAGCTCTTCGCGCGCCGTTTTGAATTTGTCGGGCAAGCCTGGGAAGCCGTCGAAGTCGTTGATGAACGCGCGAGCGCGATCATGGCCAAGGATGTAACCGACGTCCGCCGCCGTGGACCACTTGCGCTCCGGGACTTCGTCGTGGACGACACGCGTGAGCGGCGCCACGTCCGGGACGATGCGCGGCCCCATCATCGTGAAGATCACCGGGAGATCAGGGGCACGCTCGGGCGTGAAGTGCGTGCGTGCGGTGCGCTTGAAACCCTCGCCGATCGCCGCTTTGAGCTTCGGCGCGGCCGACGCATCCGTAGCTCTTATGCCATTCGCTTTCGCCAGCGCGAGGAGCTTCGCTGGGGACACGTCCTCACGGCGCCCGGCAAAGGTCGAGTAGACTTCGTCGAATGCGCGAAGCTCCGTCGACGCGCCCGAGCGTTCGATGAGCTCCGCGAGCGCGAGTGCGTCTTTCACCTCCCGCGGCGTTTCGCTTGGATCAATCTCCTCGTTGCTGCTCCGCGACGAGCGCGAGACGAGATTCAGCTCCAGGCGCGAGAGCCACATCGTCGCCATGAAGTAGTTCGACAGGGGCTCGATCGCCGAGCCGTCCGACGCGTAGCCTCCCCCGACGTAGTGCCCGCGCGGCTCGAACTGCGAGAAGTCGATCATGCGCTCGCGGCCGAAGAGATCGACCTTTTCCAGCGCACGACTGTCGGTTGCCTTCCCGCGGAGCGTCCGGATCGTCGCGTCGCTCGCCGGGTTCTTCAGCGACGAGAGTGAGGACTTCGGTTCGCCGAAGTCGTCGAACTTCGAATCAGCGAGCGTCGCCGCCACGCCGAGATAGATGTCGAGGTCTGCCCGGGTTTCGGCGTTCATCGTTGCCGCCGATGAGACAAGAGACGCACGAAGCTTCTTCAGGAGCGATGCGAGCGCAGGAACGAGGCGCTTTCGCTCGACGCGCTCGAGTGCGAGCTCGGTGCCGCGAAAGACGGCGTGGAGGATCGGATCGACCCCGACGAAGAGCGGAAGCTGCTCTTGGAAGACTTCGTGGAATGCGCTCGCGTAATCGGCGAACGCGAGTCGATCGAGCACCACGAAGTGATTCTTCCGGAGCTTGTCGTGCTCCTCCGACGTGAGGTGCAGATGCGCATCGATTCGATCGAGATACTTCGGCGTCGTCGTACCGTCCCAGTCTGCCAACGTCGCTGCCGCCGGACCTCGCCGGCTCTCTCGCTCGGCGCGGGCGATGTTGTCGTTGGCGACGAAGCACGTCGCCTGCGGATCGGGCGTCTTGTCAACGACGTTGCAGAAGGGGTACTCGCACTGCGGATCGAGATCCGTGAACGACTTTTTCCCGGGCAGGCTCGCAGCATGCGCGATGGGCGCCCGCGTGCAGATCTCGTCCAGCGACAGCGGGGGCCCGACATCGGCGATTGCCGCGGGCGGAGACGCGTTCCGAGGGACGACGTTGGCGTCGCTCGCGCCGGTCGATCCTACGAGCCTCGTGTGGGAACACCCTACGAGTCCGAGCGCGCAGGGAACGACAACAGAAGCGAGGTGCCGGCGGATCGAGTACGTGTGAATCACCATTCTGTTACTTCGTTCCTGCACTACTGCACCGAGACACTTGAAGGCACGGGAGATCGTGCTCGCTTAAGGGGCTAACTTCGGTTTAAGGTCGTTCAACTGTGAACCGCTCGGATCCGCCGCTCTCACCCATCGCGCTTCTCGAGGCGGGCTCCGCGCTCGCGTTCGGGACCGCCAATCCGGAGGAATGGATGCAGCCGCCCGTCGAAGCGACGGCGAACGCGCTCGCTCGAGAGATCGCGTCGGGGCCCGCGCTCGTCGTGCTCGCTGCGATCGCGGCTGTATGCCACCCGAAGGACTACAACATGTTCCCCGTTCGCGACACTGCGCTTCGCCTCAAGGCTGCGCGCGTCCCGCTGCCGGCGGATGAGCACGTCGATGGGAAGGCGTGTGACGAGATCCTCGCGCTCACGGCTGGTGCCCAGCTCACCTCTGGATCGATCGAGCACGAAGTGAGCGAGCTCCTCGACAAGATTGACCACCGCGGCGGCCGCTTCCTCCTGACGCGGATCGGCTTCGATGCCGCCTTCACCGAAGATCTCGAGCTGCGCGAACTCCTCCAACGGCAATTGCGCAAGAAGATCGAATCGGCGCCTGCGTCCGTTCTCTGGCTCGCTGAAGTGTCGGGCCTGGACGTCGCCGCGAAGCTCGACGCGCGCGTCGCGACGTTCGAACGCGCTTCGCTGTCGACGCTGGTGCCGTTCTGCCGCGAGCATCTCACCGGCTCGCTCGTAGACAGCGAGCGCACACACTACGGCATCATGGCGTACCGTCAGCTTCGCGGGATCGAGCTTTTATACGAGTGGCTTCCGATCTTGGCGCGCACACTCTCGAAAGGCGCCGCATAACCACCGCGTTCGAATCTAAGAGCATGTTTACCAGCCGTCGCGAGCGAATCGAGGCTAGGGCGGAGCGCGAGGAGCCCGCGTAAGCGTACTTTTCGTACGTGCGCAGGCACCGCAGCGCCCAACCGACGAATCGATTCGCGC
>Ga0123357_10007733_pt1:0-10000 | contig 13338 bp, 8 predicted proteins | sample TergutEmb28metaG_FD_89873 | JGI IMG/M metagenome (GOLD analysis project Ga0123357, IMG submission 89873) | Embiratermes neotenicus P4 segment gut microbial communities from Petit-Saut dam, French Guiana - Emb289 P4 | ecosystem: Host-associated > Arthropoda: Insects > Digestive system >...
ACCCACCGCGCCCCACCAGCCCCACCCCCCCCCTACACACACACACACCCCCCACACACACCCACACCCCGCCCACCCACACACCCCACCCACCCACCCCACACACACACACACACACCACCACCACCACACACACACACCACACACACACACACCACCACCACCACACTCGGTAGGACTCCTCTGTAGGAGAAATCGGCCCTTCGCAGAAGCCTACCTGTACAACACACAACATTCACAACAGACAGACATCCATGCCCCGGCGGTATTCGAATCCTCAATACCAGCAAGCGAACGACAGCAGAACTACGCTTTAGACCGCGCGATCACTGGGGTCGGCAAGACGTATTTACTACTTTCATATAAGAGGGCTTACTTTTTTTTTTACATTCATATCGTACATTTTGATTAATTTATATTTATTATTACACAAACACATGCACATATAATTATTATAAAATTATATTATAAATGCTCCAACATGTTTCGGTGCCCTCGCATCATCTTCAGGGAGTTTATAGGTGTATTAGCTAAAGTTATAAATGATTAAAATAATAAAATTAAATACAGCAGTACGCCATTGTATACTAATTGTGCGTGCATTTGTTGGTGAAATAATAAATATTAATAAATGGAATTTATTTATTTAAGCTTCTCTTTTTATGTGCCGCAACAGTCCAACTCAGGCTTAGGTCTCTAGATCTCACACAATACGACACACACACACACACGCACACACGCACAGAGGCGGTAGGACTCCTCCGCACGGGTGATCAGCCCGTCGCACAAACCAACACGCACGACCATCGCAAGAGACAAACATCCGTGACCCGCTATCTCAGCAACCAAGCAGCGTCACAGCTACGCCTTAGACGGCATGGCTACCGGGAGCGGCTTTCAGAATCATAGCAAGTCCTGTCGTTACATTCATGCTTAAAACCAGAGAGTATGTAACATTAGGCATCTTGCAAATTTGTGGCTCCCACCGCGTTGAGCGTGAGGTTTCGACTCTTCTGGATTGATAGGCAGCGTCCGTTGGAAGCGGTTTACTGCCCTGCTTAACCCTCCACGATGAGACCAACAGGCTATCCAGAAACGTCGGTAAACTACCAATATACGATGGGTAAAAACCCAGAAGAGCGAACAGCCCTGCTCGCATTGTGTCCACAGCTTACTGACGCAACCCTGCAGTTCAATCGCTCTGTGCCTTACACGACAACAAAATTGCGACGGACGTACATAAATTTATAGCTCAAAACTTAAAACAGCTTTTGTACGATTATTTCTCTCCGCCAGGAGAACGTTTAAGCTCCTTTCCCACATGCCAGACGCAGAAACATTCGTGATTTTAGAGTACACAAGGAAGCGGAGGCGCACCAGCCTTCACCAACAGCTCGACGATTGATTGGTTAGAAGTTTTTTTTTTTCCATGACAAATAAGAGTCAAGTAACATGAACGAGAAGTCATCAATTACACACCACTTACCGTCCGAACAGAACGTTTGTGGATGTTCCGATTATCAAAGCAGAGACAGAATAATGTCATAAAATAACGACTATCAGAATCTTGCGACATACTATCAAGAAATATTCAGCATCGGCTTAAAAACATAACTTTAAGTGACACAAAGTTAAAATTCACAGATCATTTTAGTAAATCTTAAAGTAGTTTCAGTTCGCCGCATGACAAAACCAAATTGGTGCTGATTCCATCTACGCTTACTGTCTCTGCAGATAACTCTCCCATTTACCCATCATTACATATTTCAACCCTTGAAGGCAACTTTTAAATCAGAGATTCACAGAATATCACGCTACATATATTTCGGCAAAGACTGAGACTGCAATACCGACGGTCGATTATTGACACATATCATCCTGTGATTCCACTCTTAACCACTATTAAAATTCCGTATCTATGAATGACATATATATAGTTAACCACAAACGGTACACCACTACTGCCCTATACAATTCCCGACTTCGTGTCCAGAAAAGAGAACGCATGAATCTTGGTCTGAAAATTAACCACTCCTCGGATTTTTGTGGTTTTGTTCTCCTAAAGAAGCACTCTCTTAATTCAATACAAGTGGACATGACATCCTTCTTCAGCATCCTTTTCAGTGAACCTGACACGTTTTGCTTAAAGGTCTGACCGCGTGATTGAATCGGCGTTCTAATGATTCAGGCAATAATTCCTACAAGTTTACACGAATTTGAAAGAAGCGATCAACGTTTCAATGTACTTCCCAAAAAAAAAAAGACGCACCAGGACTTTGGTACACGTAAGGAAGCAGCCTTAACTTATCCAGTGGCCTAGATCTTTTTAAGTTCACTCGATCGATTACTTGTGGACCTGGAACAGTATCGCCTAGCTTATAGATCAACGAACTTCGAATTTCTATCTGGGCAGTTTATGAACATAAACTTTCAAAAAAAAGTTTCACAAGCCCGGCCGTTAACTAAATTTCGACAAGAAAGTAATGTGGCAGTATGTTACAAAAATTAGTCGTTTTTTAATTAACATTATGACATGAGTTTTGATGTTTTGCTGAACGTGCATCTCAGTATAATCTTAGTAATTAACCATTTGACGCCTAACGACCACTATAGGGGTCGTACCGTAACCCTAATCTCTAAACGTTTCATTTTATATATTTATTCAAAAAATATAGGTACTGATTATTTTAAACACCGTATTTACTCTCCGTTTCTTTCTCTTCAAAATGCAGTTTGTTTCATAATTCTAACGTATTTGGTTCCTGTTTTATTCACATTTTATATACAGGTGTGCTAACATTAAAAAAAAATAATTCCGGTGCCAAACAGTTAACCAATTTAACACACAAATTCTTGTTTTATAATAAGTTTATTATATGCCTCTACATGTTTCGAGCACTATGTGCACATCATCAGGAGGTCGAAATTGTAATATACAGCATCCGGTATCATCACACCTGTAGGTGGCCGTCCGGTGCGTAGGTTGAGACTACGACATGAGAATTATTAGAGCCTTAAATTTTTAACAGTTTACATTTTCTGCGGAATTTATGCGGATGTTGACAATAAAAAGACGATTTGATTCAAGAAATTAAGATAAGCTTCGGCCTTACCATTTCACATTTCTTTTAATTAGGACGACCGACCGTTTATCTTCATAGAAATTTTCAAGATAAGGTTTCAAGTCTTGCATAAAACGTTTGATATTCCGAGACGTACACTACGATACGAATCAAATATTATGTGACCTAATGTACCTAATGTAGACAACTGTAGAATAAAAGAAACCAGTCAGATGCCAGTCAGAAACATTTTAGGATGAGAACAATGCTTTCTGCTTTCTCGAATAAAATTCTTTTTCTCTGTCAGAAGTATTCTGTATTCTCTGAAGGGTCTACATGTTTAACAAATCAAAATTTCAGGTATTTATACGTAAGAGATTCTATCCGCCATATTAGCATCACACAGTATTACAGATAGGAATCTCTTAGCTTTTTGATTACTGGTAAAGTTATAAAAATGTTTTCGCTAAAATGTCCAGAACTCCCACCGAATAACTACAGTGGAATCTTCCCCTACAGCGTGTTCACTCTATCTGTACACCTCTGTCACTACCACGCATCAACGGACTGGACAACTTTCCTTTGCATTATTCCACAAGGTTAGTTTTAAAAATATAGACGTCTGAACGCAGATACATTTCAATTTATAAAATTGTAACCAGTACGTAGGCTACTGATAATTACACATTTTAACTTTTTTTAATGTTTGCCATCCCGAAGTGTTTAACACATATATAAATATACAATGATGTATCAAACACAACAAAATTTATTATGTTTATTATTGTATTAGGGCAACACGTTTCGATTCTTATAGAATCATCTTCAGGCCCTTCTAAGATACAGATCCTTACTTAGCAATGTTTAAAATGCGCTATAGGATCCTAAACGCTTACATTCTTGATATAACTATGTATAAAATGCGTGTGTTGTTATATTCTTATTATACAATCAGGATACTTATTTCTAAAACTTTAACCGGTAAATATGAAGGAGGTTACAATTATGTATTTGAGATATGTTGTTATTGAACTTTGGATATTGTTTTATATATATATATTGTTGCTAATTACAAAATATGTATACAAGCAATAAAACGTTAAAAACATTAAAACAAACTAGGCAGTAATGTTGCGCTTGGTAAGTGATATCTTCTCTATGTTGATATTATATTCTTGACGAAAGTTTAGGCTCTTATCTCCAGTGTTGAGTGGCTGGATTTCTGTAACACTGGAAATAAGAGCCTAAACGTTCATCAGGAATATAATATCAACATAGAGAAGATATCACTTACCAAGCGCAACATTACTGCTTAGTTTTTTAATGCTTTAACGCTTATATACATATTTTGTAATTAACAACAATATATATAACAATATCCAAAGTTCTATAACAACATATCTCAAACACATACGTGTAACCTCCTTCATATGTACCGGTTAAAGTCTTAGAAATAAGTTTTCTGATTGTACAATAAGAACATAACGACACATGCATTTTATACATAGTTATATCAAGAATGTAAGCGTTTGGGTTCCCATAGCGCATTTTAAACATTGCTAAGTAAGGATCTGTATCTTAGAAGGGCCTGAAGATGATTCTATAACAATCGAAACATGTTGCCCTAATACAATAATAAACATAATAAAATTTTGTTGTGTCTGACTGACACATCATTGTATATTTATACACATTTGAACCCTAATACAGCAAACACTCTACCAACGAAATGTAGACTACCGCAGAGTAAGAATAGTTTTTAATTTTAATCTTAATATTTTATGTACATATATAAACATTTGAAGCTGTGAAACATTGAACCTGGTCTACTAAAATCTAAACTGAACTATGCTTGACACCATTGAATCCGTCAACCAAATAATGTAGCAGATATTACGAAATGGTGTCCATGTTGCATTCAGATTCAACGTGGGTAAATTAGTTCCGCAATGACAAAACAATGTATCAGCACGCTGTCTGGAACGCCAGGCGCCCATTACTTGAAATGATTCTTATGCAATGGCCTCTTTTACTTGCGAACAAAACATAAATAAAGAGCATTCCTGAAGCAATGAGTTCAAAAAGCGTTATGATATTTGGATTATTTACCGGACATTTCAGTAAGAGTTTAAATGACGTTCATTAATAAAGATGATTATTAAACAATGGATTAAAAGAGATGTAGGAGAGGGCGGTTATGGACTAATTTAAGGCTTTATCTGAGTGTATACGTGCAGAAGCTGAGGAAGATCAAGAACACCTAAGCCAGGATGATGATAAAGAAATGAACCCAGTACCTTCTGAATAGAAAACAGGAATGCTAGCCAGTTAAAACTGGTATTCGGTAACACAGCTTTCCTACGCATGCTATGAATCAGGTAAATTACGTATTAAATTACACGATGAAGTATTCTGTAAATGTACGGCAAAAACATTTGTCAGAAATAAATTCAACATCACTTACGCTTGTAAAGTCACAAGTAAGGCAGACTAATTGGACGATGTATGTCTCAAATGTTGAGCAACACTCAGCAGTCTTCTTCCTATCACTCATTACGCTAATAAGTTGTACAATTAGCAAGAGTGCTCGTTCTGTACTTGGCCTGTCATGAAATTAAAATGTACTGAAATAAAGAAATTTTCTCAAAGTTTTTTATTACCAACTGATGCACGAGAGAGTTGTTTTAAAGGAGTATTAAAATTTACATTAAAATTACAATAGCAGCAACATGTTTCGTTGTGATCACAATCATCAAAGAGCGTACTGTGTGAGCTTCTTAAAGTTATAATGTTAAAACATTTGGTTAAAATACATCATTGTGGTTAATTTGGCGGTGTGGCTGCATGTGGTATCAGGTCCTTATTGGTGTATGTCTCCTGCACTCAAGTAATTTTAATGTAAATTTTAACACTCCTTTAAAAACAATTCTTTTGTGCACCAGTTGGCAATAAAAAAATTTGGTAATAGCAGGATGCACGGTAAAAAGGTAAAGCAGTCCCATTACAGGCCTGGAGTGGCCCATAGGGTTCCAGGAAGTTAAGGTTCTCAGATTTCGTGACAATGGCACAGGATGGTGGTAGGTTGTCAGCCTTACGCACCGGCCGCCTTTACCCCCAGGAAATACTCCTGGTACTCATTTCTGTTAAAGGCTGAGTCGACCCCAAGGCCATAGTGCGATCGGAAGGATTTTATGTCAAGGAAAAAGTCCAATGACACCAGCTGGGATCGAACCAGCGACCTACCGATCTGTAGCACAGCACCTTAACCAATGTGCTACCGCGGTCCCCCAGGACGCACGGTACAAATGTGAAAAAAAAGAAATTTTCTCTTTGTTCTGACTATCTTCTGAACACAAGCTATACAGTATTCCTGTTAACAATAATTGCTGAAACTTTAAAACGCCTCAATTCGCTTCCCGGTCTTTAGTGGCAGCCGAAAAGCCCTACACTAAACAAATAAACATTATATTTTTGCAACAAGTCAAATTCTGAAAAATAAATAGTGTTGCGGTGGTCCGTAACCGAATTATGTGTTGCCATTTCAGCATAACACAGCAAAAACTGCTTGTTAAAGAGTTTTGCATAAGGCAATTTATATGCGAGAGGCAATTTATTCCTTCACCATACAACAGTCTCCTGAAATCGACTGTGATTCATTCAGTAGGCCTACGCTGGCGGTTAACACGTTTCACAGAAAGCCAGGTCAAATGCTTAATATTCCCGGCAAGGAATGGTCTGAAACAGACACACTAAAGCCAGTGAAACTAGAGGTATCGGGAAGCAAACGTCTGTCAGACGCACCGCGGTCTCCATCATCTGATAGAACACTCATTAACGAATGCTTGGAAGCGAACAAACCTCGTAACTGACATGACAAAGGAATGAAACATGTGTAATTCTGAGACTAACCATTACCTTGTCAGATTACCATTTCTAAGAAGCAATAATGAAATTCTGATGCCATGAAACAGGCACATTACAGAAAGGTCACAAGATCAGTCAATCAGTGGACAGCTTCCGCAAAGTTACGGAATTTAAAAAATAATCCATAAACAAGCAGCTATTTGTGGATCTTGTATTTATTTAACATTATTAAAATAGTGAGTATTTAAACAACTGGCATTACCACAACTTGAAGATTAGTTCCAATTATTTAGTCCCAAAACTGACTTACAGGTCACATTCCCACACAAAACTGCAATTTTTTTATTAATTTTTGACCTAACAGTCGCCCTGTGGGTCAGGGCTTCCTCATGCACGAGGTTTCCAGATTACACACAACTACGCATCACAGTCGGTAGGACTCCTCTGGACGAGTGATTAGCTCCTCGCAGAAACCTCTACCTGACAACACACAACACTCACAACATACAGAAATCCATGACACCGATGGGATTCGAACCCAAAATTTTAGCAGGTGAGCGGCCGCAGTTCTACGCCTTAGATTGCGCAGCCACCTGGACCGGCACACAACTTCAGTATGAAGCTAAAAACGTTTATGCTCCCTACAATTACAGGAAAGAACATTCTTTTATGTGTATGAAGTGCTTCTAGTAGTGTTTATCAAACCGTTCGATGCAGACCGCTGCCGATTCACTTTTATTACAAGATAAAGGCTATTATTTCCACACAGTGTTTTAGACTGAACACAGTTTCAATTTTCGTTAAGATGGAAATAAATTTACAGTAATTTTTGTTTTAAGAACTCCAATTCGTTGTTATTGGCACATGCTACTTTTGTAACGGCGGCGATTTTTTAAAACAAGTGTTGTACAGATCCACAACACGACAAGCCTCAGCAACCTGTCTTAGAAGACTTAACGTAGGCGAAGGAATTGAAGTACCGCTGAAGACTAAGTAAATTGTAAAGTTATGCCTGTGCCTAAGAATCCAGACACAAAACCCTCTAAGGGAACGGGATGTAAGTTTCCGTGCATTCCTTTTTGGCCTAAGATAGGGGCAAGTGGCTGGTTTCATGTCCCTGTCTCTTTACACCTTCACATGACATTCTGGAAGAACAAAAGTCTACTTTAATATGGTGACAAAGAAAGTAGGGTCCTGGACATTCAGTCCAAAATCGCGCCTACATTATTACATCAAACCGGCTCGCAGTTAGGTACAGAACTGAAATGACATCGATTCTCAATTCTTAGGATTATTCAGCCATGAAACTAGAAACGACAATGTAATTATAGCCTGTTTTGAGGAGAGGTAGTACTTGATGAAAATTTTATTGCATTAGCCTTGAAAACATGAAGTAAGAAGAAAACCAAATTAGAGCGACTAAAAACTTTAGGATGAATTCCGATCAAATAAACCTTTACTAAAGAAGGGGGGAGGACACGTTACAAATTTCTTTTAAAACATATAACCTATATATGTATTTACAGACGGTATGTACTTATATCAAAATTAAGCGACAGGGCGTCGTTGACAAGCTGTTCCTGAAATTCAGGGACAGTCCTAAGAGCGATTCCAAACATTCGTTTCCAGCGTTGTCTCTAGCCGTGACAGATATATTCGACCTGTCACATAAACTCGGTCGGAAAATAATCTGAACGGCAAAACAACAAGCAATAACATTTCGCTACTGTCTCAGTCCGGGAACTTTTGAATACGCCCACTTTCATACACTAGATAAATGTAAACTACGAACGTCAGTACACGTAAAGAATTAACAGATTTATTAACTTAAAGAGATTGTTTTAATTGACGGTGTTGCAATTCAGTACGAGGAGCTAAGGACATGAAGAGGTGTAAATGAAGAACAATGTCATAAACTTTCCTTTTTCAACTAGGCTAACAGAACCCAGTAATCCTAACACCTAAGACACAATTCTGAATCAGAGCTACCCCCTACGCTCAGAACGTCTCTAAGACCTCCCCTGCAAAACGGGATACGTATCGGTCACAGATGTGACAGGCTACAGTCTGAACAACCTGATTCCGACTCCCGGAAGACGCCGAGGTTTCCTCCTTCATCAGCAACACTATTCAACTTCCAGGCACTCTTACAAATTTTATTCTCGAATTTCCCATTGACTCTGTAACATCATCACATCCGTCATTCTCTACGACAGCATTGCGATCATCTTAAGGAAAGAGTTTTCTGTCTTCTCTGTTCTACCTATTTGTTTGTTGTCCTAGTAAATCAAGGTGACTGCACTTTCTGTACGGAACTTAGTAAAGTTTTCTTCATAAAACTGTACACGTGTACTGAACCATTGTGATAAAAATATAATGGAACGATGTTAGAGGAAGGCTACGGTAAAACTGTCCCTGTGTATGATACGAACTTACTGGAGTACTGGAGGTACAGCTCCACTCATTCTTATATTATACACAAGATGGCCGTGAGTAGTCATCTTCACGCATGCGGTTGCTTCATTTCTGAGGAAAGAACCCCTGCACCCACTAAATAAGAGGCTGCGTGGGCACCGACAATAAAGGACAACCCGCTCAATTATTTCATGGCAAATACGAAACGTGGCAGAAAGAGACAAGACACACAGTGCACAACTACGAAACGTGGCAGAGAGAGGCCAGACACAAATTGTGGTTCGTATTTATAAATACATTGAAGTTAGAAATTACATTTAATGGTCCAGCGTTATGGAACATGAAAATGACAAATATTTCCGACTGTTTACCTTTGTAGGAATTATATCCAGTTAAGACTTCCCTCAGGTTCATTCCTTGATATTCACGAATGCGAGGTAGCTCCCGTGATGTCAGGCTTCCGCTGCGAAGTATGTACATGTAAACTGCGCTCTTCTGGGTTATTACGTACTGAGTAGCGGTAATTCCTTACAGACGTCTCGGGACGACCTATCGGTCTCGTCTTCAAGGATCAAGAATCCAAATAGGTAATTCTGCTTATATTCGTCATTTTATTCGATGTAAATTCTTTGTCACGACTGTCCTTCGATTCGTAAGGA
>Ga0123357_10007734_pt1 | contig 13337 bp, 8 predicted proteins | sample TergutEmb28metaG_FD_89873 | JGI IMG/M metagenome (GOLD analysis project Ga0123357, IMG submission 89873) | Embiratermes neotenicus P4 segment gut microbial communities from Petit-Saut dam, French Guiana - Emb289 P4 | ecosystem: Host-associated > Arthropoda: Insects > Digestive system > Gut ...
GTAAGTAAGTAAGTAAGTAAGTAAGTAAGTAAGTAAGTAAGTAAGTAAGTAAGTAAGTAAGTAAGTAAGTAAGTAAGTAAGTAAATATGTAAGTAAGTAAGTACGTAAGTAACTAAGTAAGTAAGTAAGGTAAGTAGGTAAGTAAGTAAGTAATTAAGTAGGTAAGTAGGCAAGTATAGGTAAGTAAGTAAGTAAGTAAATAGGTAATTGGGTAGGTAAGTAAGTAAGGTAAGTAGGTAAGGTAAGTAGGTAAGTAAGTAATTAAGTAAGTAAGTACATAAGTAAGTACGTAAGTGTATTAATATTACACAATTGAAAAACTCACGTACATTTTTGAGTGGGATAAAATGTAAGCGGAAAAACTGGAAGAGAAAATTTACAAGAAGAAGCAACAGATGGTACCTCATACTGTAAATGAACTACATCATAAGCAACAATGTATGGGGTGTGTAATGCAGAAGACATGTTGTTAGCAGTCACATCTGACATGTGTACTGCAGAACTCAATAAATAAATACATTATTACTGTATTTTTAAATTATTAGAACCGAATGATACCCGCTACTGCATCGCAGGCTGCTCGCCATGTGTCAGACAGTGTGGTAGATATTGCACGGTACGGCATGAAACGCTGTTCCAGGAACAAAACATCAATTTATAACATGGTGCTTCAAGCAAATAACGGTTCTACTTAAGATGGTTTGCTGTGTAGCCGTCATCCAAGAATCAACTAGACCGCAGAAGCGTGTCACCTATGGGGGTCATCTGCATAATATTTTTTAATACATCTGACAAACTGACATAAATTGGCACTTGCCAGAAAACGATGACAAATGTACCAATATTGTTAAGTTCTTTTATCTGGTGTATCTGTGTAATGCAGTACATGACAGAAGGCACTGTACCAGCAACGTGCAAGCAGTCGGCAATTATATATTTCTGATATTAATCCAGAATTTGTCTGTGTCACATGTAACAGAAATTCTGAGCCATGCTGCAACACTGAAGATACATCACCTTGGATTTTCATAAAACTGTTAACAATAATAAACATGACAAACAAAATGACTATCCACATACACAAGTTCAAAATGACAGTGCATTTGTGTTGAACAGGCTTTGTACTTCAATTACCTTGCTTAATTCATGTTAATATAACTTCTGTATATTTTGATGTTCTTACAGGAAATAAAACATTTTTCTAATGTGAACCATTACTTTTCTTTAAACACAGCTTTTCATCAAGTTTCAAAAGGATTTTATGCACCATTTTCCATCTCAGTTTCTTCCAGTTTATTGCATTCATGAAAGCTGATCAACAGTTCTCGTTTGTACTAAGACTTTGATGAACACAGTACAGACACTCCTTGACTTAACGCAATTTTAAGTTACGTACAGTTTTAGGCTTACATAATTTTCGAAAAAGAAAAAGTGAAAATTACAAAAATTTTTTAAATAGAGCATCAAATTTTTCCTTATGATAATGTAAGAACAATGAGATGAAGGTGTTAGAAGAATAACGCTGGGCGATAACATAGGCCGTAGGGTGGTCATGCTGCGGCCAATCAGGTTCCAACATGCCGGATTTTACATGGACTTCCTTGCATATACTTACATATTTTACGATATGTATACTCCATTCTGACTTGCGTAAGACCTTCTGGGATATAACTACTGCATAAGACAGCAAGTTCTGTAATAGTATTTCCAATAGCATAGCCTGTTTCTGAAGGTCGGTGGGTCATGTCTCCACAGAATGCATTAATACAGGGTGACACAAAAAGAACGGGAACTTTTGAAATGCGTAGTGACAGCCATGTACAGTTGGCAGCACTGCAGAAAAGGGACCTTGAGCTACAGACAACCTCGCCATTTTAGTAATCATGGATCAGCTCTTAAAAGGCAAGTAATAATGGTTCAATTTCTGTCAATAATTATTTTTTGTTGGATTTCTTCAATTTTTGTTGGGTTTTTCAAAAGTTACCGTTTTTTGTGTCAATCTGTACATGAGCAATTTTGTTGCTGTTCTGCAATGCTCTATACTCTTTCTTACATGTGGTATGTTGATTCAAGATGCTGTCTATGTGCATTACATAAGTACTCTTGAATTGTTTTTAAGTTCTGTCTAGTTACATTATGTAAGTATTTCATTGATTGTATATTCTGAACTGATCACATTTCCTTGTATAAACTTGATTTGATACTCATGTATCATAATCACAAATCAGTATCATATGTATCTTACTGTCAAGACTCATTCTGTACTGTGCCTGTTGTTATCTAATGACAAGTTCTATATCCACTCTGATGGATCTCTGGAATACTAAACAAATGAATGTCTTAATGAAAACTCATATCAAAAGGCAGAGGGATCATGAATTCAGGCCAATTATGTAGAGACAATGGAAAGGAGTCCCAAAGATGGTGGTGATTACAGCATTTGTGACGTAGCTGAAGCAGAGAAACGCAACTTCATGTCAGCCAAGGCATGCTGACCAAACACCAGAGACCTTATGGAAGTAATGGTACAGTACCTATCAATTAATTACAGTTCATTTTGTCATTACAAATGAATGTCTGCCAGCATTACACCCACAGCTGCTATGGCTATACTACAGGATTACAGAAGATAACATGCATTGTTGAAGAATAAGAGACCAACTTGATGTCACAATTTATTAAGTTTTATTTCACTTCTTCTATGCTCGACATGTTTCGGACATTAATACATCCATCATCAGGAGCCTGTGACTTTTCTAACATATTACCACATTGGTTGTGCGTTCTTGTTTCGATGTGTGGTATCTGTGTGGTAGGCTGAAGCCTGCCATACGGATACCACCCCAACCAGCCACACCGAAACTCCAATACACATCGAAACAAGAACGCACAACCAATGTGGTAATATGTTAGAAAAGTCGCAGGCTCCTGATGATGGATGTATTAATGTCCGAAACATGTCGAGCATAGAAGAAGTGAAATAAAACTTAATAAATTGTTACATCAAGTTGGTCTCTTATTCTTCAACTATCACAATGATGCACGGTCCAATATACATAAGATAACATGCATTGTTTGAGACTGTATGGTATTATTCTCTTCTCTTGCTGGAAGCCATCTCTTTGGTGTGCACTGTTGTTCTTCACAACTGTTATATAATTTTCTCTTCGAAGTGACATTTGGTTTGAAATTTATATGTTTTGAGCATTGAAACTGGCAGGCCGGTAATCCAGACAGATCGTTAGGGTCAGGTTTATCTCCTAGGTGCTTCTGGTGACAGTTATTCACATATAATTCTACAGGGCGTCCCTTTTTTCATGTCGTTGAACACAAAAGCTTAATCACATAGAAAGCCTTCATCTGCCAGGACATACCATGACATTTGTCATGGTCAGGGATGCCATAAAAGGGACACCCTGTATCAAAACAAACATGTTATACAGATTACAGTCTTCTGGAAATCTGATACCACATAGTCCAGCATTTCAAAGGAACCACAGCGCACTCATGGACTGGTTAACCCAAAATTGCAGTTGATTCGCAGTATGGGCAAAGCTCACCTGCAAATTATACCGACTAGCTCAGAGGCCCCACCCAGCCTCCTATTCAATGGGTACCGGGAATAAAACAGCCGGAACGTGAAGATCACTACTCACCTCCATTTACTGCAGAGGCTAAGAATGTGTATTTACACCATGGTGCTTAAATAAGCATGGCAAAAAATCTGCCTTAGCTGCCATCTTCATATATGTCACACAACTTCTCTTGCCTTGGAAATAGGGGTAGTTGGCCATCTGTGTAGTCACTACAGTGAGAATCTGAAGTCGTTTTACTGTCTGAACATAATATTGCCTGTGACAACACTGCAGCAGACAGCATGTACTTGAGCATGAGGGAACAGGTGGAGGATGAGGCTCTGTTGTTGGTGTACAGTACAATGGCAGGTTTGATGTAAAGCCTTAAAAGATAACAGCTCCATCATTTTACTTACACTATGAAACAATGGTAGCCCGTGGAGGAAATGAAACTGCTGCTAAAAATAAGTGTTAGAAGTGTTGGACGGATACTATCCATTGCTAGAAGAAGATGAAACATGCCTGGATGGCTTAAACCCTGTTGCTGCTGCTGCTGCTGGCACATGGAGAAGTACATACATTTTGAACATTTAAAGACAGTCTGATAATGACATAATTTCTGTGACATATGTATATATACTCATAGCAATAATACCTGTGAATTTCACCTTACATTTTGTTAAACCATTGTTTAGGAATGTCGGGTGAGACCCGTGGCAGGTAACGGCAGTCCATACTTGGCACTAACATGTCTGGTCCATAACAGATTTCAACAATCCCTGGTGCTTTATATTCACTAATCATTCACAGATGGCAGGTAGGTTGCCTGACTCTGCATTTATACTCTTTGATTTCAAACGACATGTGCTAACAGGCTGTGATAATGGCCGATCGTAGGAGCCGCAGTGCAAATTGTAAAGGCCACTTTACTTGCAGCTGCAGACCATTTCAGGACACCCAAACAAGGTGGGGGTGGGGGTAGACTTTAAACCTGGAGACAACATTACAACTGTCAGTAGTAGAACAACTGAGTAACGCAGTCAGTCGGTGGTGTGATGTGACAGAAGTACCAGCCACAGCAAACTGTCATCCAATCCACACTCAATTCTTCAGTTCACATTTGTGTCACATATAAAAAAAGATTCTAGTGTCCACTGCTAGGTGGCACTAGAAGCAGTAAGTACGTGTACCAGGGCAGATGCCACTTGATGGACCGGGAGCCGGTGGAGCGGGGGGTGGTGGCGGTGGCAACAGAGGACCGCCAGGCAGTTCTGGTCAGCCATAATAGTACTGATTGTTTCCACCTCTGTTTAGACTCCTTGGGGGGCCTACATCCTGGTCCACCTGACCACGCCGTAGAGTCCCTTGGGCCCCACTGCCATACCGTACCACCTCAGAAACACTCCCAGGGGGCGAGTGTGCTGCTACAACTGGTACTGGTACTGGTGTAACAGTCAGATCAATGTCAGCGTCTATCTCACTGATGTCATCTGCGAAGCCATTAGGCAGCGTGTGTTCTGCAGCTGCGGTGGCATGGAACTTGGCCTCGCGGCGAGCCCGATGTCGCTGAACCAATAGTCGCCCAATCACTAAGCCCAGAAACAGCAGCAGTCCTGCTGTGATGCTCAAGATCAGGTAGAGGTAGAACCTCTCTTGGTTCTCTGTAATTACAAGCAGCTGCTCTATAGAAATACTCTCGCTTATAAAAAACACAATATTAAAAAGACCTCTTTCTTTTCATCAGCATATTTTGTGTCCAAAACTGCTCATAGATATTGACAAAATTTAGCATTTTAGGTCAACAATACAAGATGCCAGGCAAATTTCATTTTGGTCTGGAGAGGTTTTACATAAATCCAAATAACTGTGGAACTTATTTCAACATGTTTCAATATTTAAAATATCCTACGAAGTAAAAAGAAAGATTTTAGATTTGTTTGGTCATGAGTATTGAGTGAGACTGGTCTTCTGAGATGTGACACTGTGTAGTCTGTTAAAGGTAAAGCATTCCCATTACAGGCCTGGACAGGTCCAGAGAGTTCCAGGAGGCTGAGGCTCCCAGATTCCAAGACAATTGGCACATGTAGGTGGTAAGATTGTCAGCCCTATGCACCGGCCACCTTTAGTCCCCAGGAAATATTCCTGGTACTCATTTCTGTTAGACGCTGAGTCAACCCCATGGCCAGAGTGCGGCTGGAAGGATTTTGTCAATGAAATATTCCAATGACACCATTGGGAATCGAGCCCGCGACCTTCCAGCTTGTAGCACAGTGCCTCAACCAACTGTACCACCAGCAGCGTGCCCACCGTGTCGTTTGTTATGTCAGTACAATTATGGAGGAACATCCTGTATCTTCAGGTTTTAATCTTGAAGATGGAGACATGATGCAACTACTACTACAACTACCAAACTACACGGCCTCATTTCCCATAAGACTGCTCTTAACAAGTGTACTGAACTTTGATGGCACTGCAGTCTGCACCGACTGTACTGTTCATTAGCTCTGTAAACAGGTAATTACATTTGCAACTGCTTCAAACGGATGTGATTTCATACAGTGCAGCTGACACTGTGCATTCCCCATGTCTCTTTATGTCATTAATGCACTTTACATTTGGTATGGATAGAATTATTTGTGTCTTGCATATTCATGCTGGAAACTGACATAAAACTTTCATCCATAGGTGTATCAATACAATAGACCTAGTATAAAAGTGTAATTATTGGTTACAAGTTTCAATGTCTGTATTTGTTTTCCAAGCAAACACAACTTTATAAAAATAATAAATTAACCAGCTACATGTTTCGACCCTCTAGGGGTCATCTTCAAGCTGATATTTGAAACATACTAGGAAGAATACAGATCATGTCTGGACGGGAGATCTCGCTTCTTACAGGTTTTTGTTACAAGGCTGGTCTTTACATATAATTTAATATCGAGATTAAAACTGAAGATTTAAACCACAAGATTAAAATTAAATTTAAATTGTAATTGTAATCTTCAATTTTAATCACGAAATCAAATTACATGTAAAAACCAGACTTGTAATATTAACCTGTAAGTAGTGAGATCTCCCTTCTGCACATGATCTGTATACTTCCTAGTAAGGTAAAGGTAAAGGTAAAGCAGTCCCCTCACAGGCCTGGAATGGCCTAGAGGGTTCCAGGAAGTTAAGGTTCCCAGATTTCATAACAACGGCACAGGATGGTGGCAAGATTGTCAGCCTTACGTACTGGCCGCCTTTACCCCCAGGAAATGCTCCTGGTACTCATTTCTGTTAGAGACTGAGTCGACCCCAGGGCCATAGTGCGATCAGAAGGATTTAATGTCCAACCAGCGACCTTCTGATTTGTAGCACAGCACCTTAACCACTGTGCTACCACGGTCCCCGTATACTTCCTAGTATGTTTCAAATATTAGCCTGAAGATGACCCCTAGAGGGTCGAAACACATAGCTGGTTAAGTTACTATATTTATAAAATTGTATTTTGATGGTTTGTAAACTGGCTTTATTTATATTGCAACATAACAGTGTGCATAAAGTTAAGACAACTCTTAGAACACTACGCATTCATTTGTCATCTACTACATGATTTGGCTGTCTTTGGCCACCATTAGATAGATATTACAACATACATGGAAACGCATTCTGACATGGAAGTCTCTCCGTCACAGTTAAAATAAAAATAAAAATAAAAAAAAAAAAACATAAAAGTTTTTGCTATTATTCCCTACAAGGGTATAATACAATATACACACCAGTGGTTAAAATTGGTTAAAAATTAAAAATTTATACTTATTATTAAATTTTTAGATAAAAGAGATCTCATTATCTCCTTTGTTTCTGTTCATGGGGTTTATAGCGGACGCGGTTCATGTACCTGGCGATGTTTGTCACAAAACTTATGTATTTAATGCTCTTATTCTTCTAATAAAACCAACTAGATGCACTAATTTCTCAAATTTATTTTTGGAATAAAACTCTACATGTTTCGGACAGTTCCTCTGCCCATCATCAGGAGTTTTTCACTGTACACACAGCAGCAGTATATGTCATACAGGTTTTGCTGTGTGTACAGTGCCAAACTCCTGATGATGGACAGACAAACTGTCCGAAACCCGTAGAGTTTTATTCCAAAAATAAATTTGAGAAATTAGTGTATCTAGTTGGTTTTACTGTAACAATACATCATAGTGCATGGTCATGTGAACATCAAATTCGTATTTTAAAGCATTAATGCTTCCACATCGCTACATGTTTCTATGCAATGTTGTTGTGAATCTGCCTGACAATGGCCAAAAACGGCTGAAACATGTAGCAGATGACAAATGAATGCATACTGCACAAAGAATTGTGTTCATTCTGAAAATAAATACAGACTTGATTAGCACGCATGACAGGATGGTGATACCAACATTTGGTCACAAGTTTATTGAGAATTTCAAACAAAATTTTCCCAAAATCTGTTGCGAGAACATTCCAGTTGTTTAAAGCATCAATCCTGTATGTCAATTTGGGTCAGTTTTTGATTTACACTGTGCCCCCAACTGTTCAATATAGTACCTTTGTTCTCTACAAACACTGTAAGTGGGGGAATGATAGAACATATAACAGAAATATGCAACGTCAGAATGTCGTAGCTATTAGTGCAATGTGAATGTCAATTTACTGACAACTGTGCATATGGGACACACAGTATGTGTGTTTTATGCAATATAAGCTCATGGACAGACACATAGACATGTTAACAAGGAGCCTGAATGTGTAGTTCTGCTCATGGCCTTACCAACACTGTGGTCACAAGTATTATAACATTGGGTTACTTTTCCACAGTAACGTAATAAATATTCGTTGAAATGCTGGCAACAAAATTTGGGTAAGCAAACTATGTCATGCAAACAACACCCAGTAACACTGCTGACGATATGGTGATATAGGGTGTAACACAGATCCATCTAACAGATACTGATACAATATGGGGATACTCGAAAACCTCAACTCAGAGACACACACATACAAAAAGAAATGTAAACAGATCGCACTACTAGGATGATAATAATAAAAACTACAACATGGATTTTAATTGAGGTAATTTATCTACTTACAAATCAGAGCAAACTACGGTAAAACAGTAGAAATGCATGGATTAATCAGGCAAGAACTGTAATCTGATTGCTGACATATTTTCCTCCTGTTCAATACGTACACAGTCCTTATTTCTTCAGACAAACATAGTTCCTTATACAACAAAATGGCTCCATTGCTATTCTTCAGCCATCAAATATTTCAGATCACCAATCAGTATTTCTTGTATTAAATGTGACAAACACATTACTCCTGTTTATGGTCACATGTTCGGTCTCACATTCAAATTAACAACCAAACTAAGTAACTAAAATTCTACTAAACCCAATACATGAAATTATATCACAAGTTCTTATACTAAAACCAACTATATGCACTAAACCGGTGTGTAAGGCTGACAACCTACCACCATCCTGTGCCGTTGTCATGAAATCTGGGAACCTTAACTTCCTGGAACCCTCTGGACCTGTCCAGGCCTGTAATGGGATTGCTTTACCTTTATATGCACTAATTTCTCATTTATTTTTCGAATAAAACTCTGTATGTATCGGACAGTTCCTCTTTCCATCATCAGGAGTTTTTTTTACTGTACACACAGCAAGCCTGTATGACATATACCGCTGCTGTGTGTACAGTGAAAAACTCCTGATGATGGAAAGAGGAACTGTCCGAAACATACAGAGTTTTATTCGAAAAATAAATTTGAGAAATTAGTGCATCTAGTTGGTTTTATTATAAGACTTTTTCATGATGCACGGTCACCTGGACGTCAAAATATATCACAAATATTTATTTTTGCAAGATGTAAGCCAGGAATTTCTAGTATCACATGAACATGTTCTGTTCTGTCACTTCTGATTTTGACAACAACTAGTCAAAAGAAACTTGTTGACAGCAATTTGTGATAATAAGTAACAATTTGCTGTCACCAAGCAGAGTTTTCCGTCACACGCACATTGTACCAAACTGGCTATATGAAATATTTGATACCATAAATGCAGTGTTACCTTCATCCGACTCCAAATAATTTATATGACACATAACTTGTGTTCAACCAATACAAATGACCCTCATTTTCAACAACAGGTTTTATCAGCAGAAATAATTGTAATGATTACAAAACAGTTGTGTAGGAAAGGCTCTAAGAGTACACAAGTAAGTCGGTAAGTTTCAGTGTGTCCTGCAATCTGGTGCCCAACCAGTACTGAACTATGAAGGTAACTCACCTTCACCTACAGCTGAGATGAATGATATGTGGAGCTCTGACTCCACTTCCATACACATTCATGGTGTAGTTCTTAAGCATGATGACAACTTTATCTATCTGGTTAGGAGACAATTTGTGACACTATCAGGAATACTATGTTTTGGGGTGTGATACCATGCAGTCTTGTAGCCATTAAAGCTTCACAGGAACTTGCTGCTTCCATCTTCAGGGTAAAAGAACTAAGCACCTGCAGACCTCAACACACAGGCAGCTGATTTCCGTGAAATGTCAGAGAGTATCTTCAAGACTGCACGGCTTCACACTAACTCTTAATCCAGAATACAGCCCTGCTAAATGAGTAAAGACGTCTCAGAGATAACTGCAAACCGATACAATCTGGCAGAGTCACATCCCAGAAGCCTGTAATCTTAAGACACGAGTATTCTGATGTGTTCCTGTGCTACATTCTGTCCAGAACACATGACCTTTTCCTCCATATTCTCACTTTTACCTTGAAGATGGAGGCATAGCATTATAAAAAGTACATACAAGTTATTTGTTGGATTCTGGCCGGGGGAATTTTACAGCAGAATGCTGGGGGTGTAGTTCACTTGAATCAGCAACAGTGACATCAGTCTGGCAGACAAAACAAAACATATGCCCTGCTGTTGACACCTCTCGTACAGAGTTGGTCTGTACACAAGCTCATTTAATTTTGCTGGCCAAGAACGAACAAATGGTCTATATCATTACAACCCTGCAGAAATACAGCATATGTGTGGATTACGATACACACTCATCTCCTCTTACCAAAAGCCTGTGACATGTATTCAGCAGGTGCCTGGCTTGAACCTCACCTGGGATAATAGTTATGAAGACCGAAATATTTAATGGTTTTACTAGGTGCCTGCAGGTGGCTGTCATAATGGCCCCTTGACAACTGCACTGCACACTCTTTCAAGGCCAGTGAATGTGATCATCATATCATTTAAGGTTAAATAAGCTGCTGCAGTTGACTAAATGTCATTAAATAATGTGATAATATTCACTCAGAAACAACATGTAAATCTGCTCACCTGCTATCAATATCAGAAATGGTAGGTGACTTTTATATGGTGGCTGGATAGGGTTGTATAAAAGTGAACACAATTCAAGGAACTTCACAACAAAAATTATAACATAAAGAAACTGTTAGTAGCCCTCACAGATTGTTACTAACTAAACAACTGTACTTCATACCTGAACAAAACTGTAGGAGAGTAACATTATTAATAATTAATCCGTACATGCTATAAATGTGACGTTTGTATAGAAGTGAGATCCACACTGTGGTCTTCTGGGTTATGAAATGGTGGGGGACAATGTTGCAGATAAACATAAGGCCTCCATCTTCAGGATGCAAGAATGAGGTGGTACATGAAAGGCTAGCAACTATCAGAGTGTATGGTCCCACAGTCCAGAAGGCGGCGGCTATAATGAATATCTCTGACAAGCGACAAAACACCTGTGTAATATGATATTCTCACAACAGTGCTGCTGAAGCTTCCAAGTCTTATGGGATGTGACACTGTGTGGTTGGGTGGGTAGTTCTGATGTTTCAAAGAACAACAGTGCCTTCACCTGCAGAGTCAGCAGCACAAGATTATTATTATTATTACATGATACTCTATTTTTGTTTGGTATAAGTAAAGAAACAAAAACATTAGTTGGATGTACGTGACCATGGCTAAGATTTGAATATGATGTCCTCTCAGAGTGGCACTCACCGCAGCACAACACTGCCAGTGCACAGTTGCCACTGTAACATGACACAACAGTAATTCACCTCATAAAAACTGTGTGACTTACTGACTTTGCTTTTATGCCTCTGTCGCCGAACCTTTCCTGCACGGTACTCAATTCAGTGACAAGCCGTCACTGTGATAGCACCAAACGGAATCTCTGTGTTACACTACTACCCATCTACTTACGTGAAAGGAATTCATATGCATTTAGCCATTCCGAAACGAAGCCGATCGCTCGAGTTTTCTCGTTGGTATAAATGGTGATGGTACAGTTGGCATTTTCGCGCAATTTCTCATCTGAGAAATCATCTCCTTGCATGTCTTTGGTTGTAGCAGGGTCAGCAGGATAGTGAGAGGGGACAAACCGATTGTTATATAGGGGCTGAGGGGTGGTATATGGGCCAGACTTCCCTATCTCTGCAATGGAAACAAATCAAGCCCTTCATAAATCAAAATCCCAAAATCAAAACATTCTCTGTCTGTCCACAATGAGTCTAGCAGTTGGAGCACTGATACAACTAAACTCCTGTGTCACGTGAGTCAAGCCACATCAACACTCCAGCCAGAAATGTTCATAACTGCTGCTGTGCGAAAGATTCTTACTGCGAGTCATCTGAACAAAGTACAGGACTGTACATGGCATCTCAAAATCCTGGGTTAGTGTCAAAATGTGTTTTCTTCTAACAAAATATGTAAATACAGGGCATTATTAATAGAAAAGCATAGCAAATTTTTGGGCATGCAGACACTGATATGCCTACAGTCCATGCCACGAGACTACTGCGGAATACACAGACTGCTGAAACGTGACATTCGCGATCTCGCATTTCTTGTTCAGCTTGATTCCCATACATAACAAACACAATGTGATCTTGATACTATATATATGTTACTACTTACTGTTCCTTCATGTTCATTTAATGACTCTGAATACAACAGACAGCACAGCTTTGAGTGACAGTTACATCAAGAAATATGAATATTTTTGCAGCACATTTTAAATGCAGGAAACTATTATGGGAGAGAGACCTTCCATTAGCACTGTGCAAGCCACTGTATCACACTGACAAAATTCCGCAGAATTAACACTATACCATATCTAGTAGTAGCCTGCTGAAAACACAAAGTTGGCCCTTCCAGTACATGTAACATGACAGTAAGACATGAATATCTGAAACACAACTGTTATATACAATACTGTCGGCTATTGCGTGTTAAGTAAGCAGCAGAATGTGAGCACAGGATGTTAATAAACTTGATAAAAGCAAAATTATTTACATTAAAGTTAAAAAAAGTGAATAAAGAACATTAATGGTTTCCATTTAAGACAGGAAATAAATAAGAAGGAAATACAAGAATTGGATGCTATGGCTTATATACATGTACAATTGTCACATCTAAGAAGCTGCTACTATCTGGATGTTTGCATGTTAACATGATGCAAGAAGTCTTGGGTGAGTAGCACTGCTGCAGAAGTGTTAGATCCTGCTGAAGAACTGCACAACAAAACATTCAGCATATGTGGAATTCATAAGTACAGCAGATTTAATCTGCCAACAATCGTGAAGAAAGAATACCAACAAGATGCAACAATATAGATGATTTATTGTCAATTCCAGATGTTGATTATTGACTAATGTCTCGACATGTTTCGAGCATCTTTATGCCCATCATCAGGAGAAA
>Ga0123357_10007735_pt1 | contig 13336 bp, 9 predicted proteins | sample TergutEmb28metaG_FD_89873 | JGI IMG/M metagenome (GOLD analysis project Ga0123357, IMG submission 89873) | Embiratermes neotenicus P4 segment gut microbial communities from Petit-Saut dam, French Guiana - Emb289 P4 | ecosystem: Host-associated > Arthropoda: Insects > Digestive system > Gut ...
AAATTATTGGAAAGTGCAACATGTCCTTGCAACAAGGGAGATCAGACTACGGACCACCTGCTATACCATTGCAACCTACTTCAACAACAGAGGGAAAAACTCGTGAAGGATACATTAAGAAAAGGAATCTGGCCAATAAGCAAGCACGATCTAATAACCAAACATTTGAAAGCATTTATGAAATTTACAATTTCAATAGATTTTGACAAACTATAGCGTCGACGGTGTAATTACAGAGTACTAAGAGATTTCATGCAATGGTTATACATTGTAAAGGGAATGCAGCGGCCGACTTCTAGAGCAGAGACAGACCCTGCATCCCCTACCTATAACCAAGAATAGATAACTAGTCACACTATAGTATGTAGTATCACCTCTGGGTGATGGAGCATACTTAATAATAATAATAATAATAATAATAATAAATACCCGTTCACATACCCCACACTAATAACCTGTACTATACATAACATGATCTACTGCATGTTACAGCAGGTGACTCTCAGACATGCTTTAGACCTGCTGAAACTTTGTTAAATTTTTATCGAAGTTCTTGTCTAGAAATTGTCGATACTGCATACCTGATGATTTGTTTTCGTTTGTCCTGTGTGTGTGTGTGTGTGTGTGTGTGTGTTTGTGTGTGTGTAGATTGCTTGCGTAAATACTATCTTTCAAACGTCTCCACAGATAACAGTCACGTTTCATCAGATCAAGTGATCGAACAGGCCACAACAGAGGACTAATTATTGGGTCAGCAAATGTGTTACGTAAGGCGACCACTGAATTCCGGATTTCAGGAGCTGCTGAACCGTCCTGGTGGAATAAATTGCACTCCTCACAACTTTCGACTTCAAAAATGGGAGAATGTATTCAAGTAACCCAACGAATTCTATGGGTCCGAAAATAAGATGAATATGATTATTCTTACCGCACATATAACACACCATACTCCGGCTATTACGCCATGTAACGGCATCTCGTCTGATGATCTGGGACTGTCTGCTGACGGACATCTTTTACTTTATTTACGTGACAATTAGTAGTCCCGTCAGGAAAATGTGGTAACAATGAATCCAATTCTTCGATACAACCCGTTTCAAAAAACCAGTTAAACAACCGTACTTCTTGCAACAAAGTTTTTGGTGGTCATGCTTCTGAACGCCTCAGGTATTTTCTAGTGTTGCAGCTTAAATAACACGTCGTGGACGGCCTTGCTTCTCTAACAAAAAGTTGGCTCGAAATTTGTTCACATTTTCATACCCTGTTGATTTCGAAGGAACTGGACACAAGGTAACCGACTGGTAGTATTTCTACAAATTTTAAACGATTCCTCTCGTATAATATTTTCAGGCAAAATAATTTACATCGGGCACAGTTTAAGAAATTGCCTTATTAATACACTGGAGTGTGACTTTGGCCTCCGGATAACGCATTATCACCAAATGCGCTGGATCGTTCTACAGGAGATGACTCATATAGTGCCGGAAAAAAAAAGCCACTAGCTGGTTTCTCTTTCGTACGGACACTCTGTAGAATCCCTATGGAGCTTGTGACGGAATGAGCCTCATCTGGGTAGTTTCTTTTTCTCCGAGTTCCACGGACTGTCTACCAGTGAACCATTCTCATTGTCCTGCACGATATGTGCGACAGATTTCACCATCCGACAGGTAACAATATCATCGGTCGTTATATGGCGTCTCACCTGTTACTGGCACTTTACTGGTCTCACAGTCAAGATGGCGTCTTGTTCGAGTTTCATGATTTAATTTATGACAGATTTAATAATCTGTATTTCGTTTGTTGTTAATTAAGGAAAAGGTACAGCTGCCCTGCATACAGTAGGGGATGTCTCATGCCTCAGCCTCTTCATCTCAAAAGGAAATAACCCCAGGCAGGCTTTGAATAGGAGGCTGGATTGGCCCCAGGGCCTGTCCGGACATTTTGGGTACGACTAGGACAACCTGCCTCTGCCGAATTCGAACCTCAGATCTCAAAGTTCCTAGCCTTGCGCTCATACCCACTACATTACTAAATTACCCGGCTATTCGTACGTAGTTAACTGATATTGATATTTTAAGTACAGTTATCGTATTTAAATAAAAATGCCATAACATAGTACAGAACTGATAGTGACAAGAATTACACACGAGTACCAACATAATTTTACGGGGAACTCACTAAAATTCGCGACGGATTTTGTGAGAAAAGACGCTGTGTCGTCGGGTAAGTGGTCCCCGACGTATCGACGAAATGAAGATCACTTTCAAGGACCAAGACTGAACAAAGCTTAAAGTAAAGAATGCACGGCATCACATACATAAGATTGTCGGCTGCAATAATGAGTAACTTTGTACTCAGTCAAACCTTACTTGGACTGCTAGACCCTAGGTTCGTACTAAACGTCGGGAACCACTCGCTGTCACATCCCAGAAGTCTTGCATCCTCAGTACATTTGTTGCAATATTCACCTCACACGCCAACTGTAGATCTAGACCAACACAGTACAAACATGAACAATAAATATAAAACAAGAATACCGCATGGGCTGAACTATACGCATTCAGGACAGAGAAATGTGTAGCATCAAAGAGAAGATGGAAGAGGCAATAATGCGTACTGCATGTAGCCGATGTTTAGACCAGGTGGTCGTAGAATCGTGAAAGAATCGGCGTGTGCTTTATTGGATTCAGAATGCTTTGTTTCGCCGTTTAACGAAATACTGCGAACGGCTAAACATTCTTTGTAACTAAATTAAACACAGTTTGCCAGCTCCGTTCCAGTCTCATTCCGTGTGGAGCTAGCAGCCAATGCGGTAAATACCAAGTGCGTTAATACTGCACCGCCCGGCTAGACAACCATAACAACACACTGTTACACGAATCAAGCTGTGTGTGTGTGTGTGTGTGTGTGTGTGTGTGTGTGTGTGCGTGCGCGCGCGCGCGCGTGTATGTATATATATATATACTGTAGAGGATACGTAGTGCATGAAGAACCAATCTCGTCCGCACCTCTACACAAGTACGCAATTGACAATCGGCGCCTGCAAACACAGGCGCTTGTCACAAAGGAGATTGAATGAATGAACGATAGGAGCCATTGAAAGTGCAGTACTGTTTGACCTTATTTCACGCAGAAACGTTCTTGTTAAAAGCTAACAGTCCCTCGGCTGATCAAAAGAGTCCCTGCATTTCGCTGTACCTCTGAAGGCCGAGAGTGTATTCCCAGCCACGGCAGTGTGCCCTGGTGTGTCCCTAGCTGGCCCCGTGCGGACACAAGGACACACACAACCCACCACAATACTGGGATTTAAACCGGGACAGCAAGGAATACGGGGCCTTCTAATATTCACAACAGTCCGCCTTGTGCCTCTAACTTGAGCCACATGAATTCAATCCACGGCCTTCCATGCTACTCCTCTTGAAATCCGTCTTCCCACCTAAGTTTAGTTCTTCAAAGCAACGTTCTCTTTCCCTCACATTTCCAACCAAACCACGTGGGCCTCTCTCTTTGTCCAGAGTACCTCATGCCCTGCCCACATGACCTCATGTGATATGATCACTCCTTCATTATTTGGCAATGAGTACAAATCATGGAGCTCCTCATTATGTAACACTAGCCTCCTCAAGAAGCATCCCCCTCTCAAACACCCTTAGCCGATGTTTAAATGTGATAAGACCACGTTTCAACACAATACACATCCAACCCAAAAAGTAACATTTTTTAATAAGCATCACACAGAGACAACAAATGTCTATTCCAGCGTTAATTCAACGACATGTTTCAGGTTGATAAGCCATCATCAGGCTGACCAGGAATACAAGAGTATGTACACAGTTATACGGAAAGTGAGACTACTTCTTACAGTTTATATTGAGTATACATATATATATATATATATATATATATGTTATATGTACTCAAACATATCAACACAAACTGCAAGAAGCTGAGGGCTCAATTTCCGTACAACTGTGCACAGACTCTTACATTCATGATCAACCTGACGACAGCCTATCAGGCCGAAACTTGTCGGTTCAATTAACACTGAAAGAAATTATCTTTGCCTTTGACTGGATTTACTGTCATTCTTATTATCTATAACGCAACAGGATGAATCGTCTTAAGTTAGCATTTCAATCCGTACGTTTCTAGAGCGTCGGTGCTTGGTTTACGATATCTCAAGTTTGCGTGACGTAGGGTGTGACGCAGTGTTACAACACACACCGCACTAAACGCCCTCTTTGTGAGGTTTTCATTCAGATAAGAATCCAGCAATTACACCTGTCATATACAGAGATTATGTTCGATTTTTACCACACCATTATCTCAGTCGCTATACACACACCAATGACTGGCAAATAGGCTAATACTCACTATTACAACAACTACTACTACTACTACTACTACTACTACTACTACTACTACTACTACTCCTGCTGCTGCTACTACTACTACTACTACTACTACTACTACTGCCACCACTACAACCAATAATAATAATAATAATACCATTCAATATGCGGTAATAAGGCAAAGGACGTACGAATAGCCTAGTACATCGTGTGCAGTAAAACAAGGAAGTTCAGAGTTTGTAATTTTTTCAAATACTATTATAGCCATCTGTGAGTGAATAATATGACAATTTAGAAACAGCCCTTATTTAACGAGGTCATGACGCTTTGCACTAAGTCTCACGGCAACAGTCAGCTCTAGTAAACACTGCAACGAATTCTGGTATTCCGTAACAGGCGGGCGAATTGAGTGTCTAACTAAGAGAATGTAAACTTTTACAGGCAGGCAATACTACAGTAACAACACTAATTGCATTATACTTATGTTTACCGCAATAATAATTATGATAAAAGTAATTGTCAAGGCACTGGGCCAACTGGCTAGGAACTTCTAAGACTTCAGGACATGTCTTTAGATTTCTGCTCCAAGTCCTCCTTAGCCTACGAGGAACGGACGGACAGACTAAGAAGACAAATATCTACTTTTCAGCCATGACACTGACCACATTAAGCGAGGATTTTCGTGGACGTCCGACGAAGGCAGGAAGATAACTTGGCACTGGGACCTGGGCGTCCCAAGTGTAATTCTCAAGTGTGTTGAACATCAGAGCTACCGGCGGTTCATCAGCTGCGCAGTTACAAGAGCGCAATTACACAATCCGTCCCGGAGGGCACGCAGTTTCCAAATGTAATTTTTACTTCTTCTGTCACAATTTCCACTCCCATGCTTAGACACATTACAAAGGCACACAATGCTACTATGGTTACTGTCTTTAGTTAGGGTAGCCATACAAACGGTACCGTAGTAGCGGCGCTAATGTCGCCCTCACGTCAACAATCCAAACATCCATCACATTGCTGTTCAACATTCTGGGAAGTGAGAAGTGAACTCCCATGGCATGAATTTCAAATAAAATTACATCTAAAACACCATCGTGTTTCTGAAGCTGAAACACGAAATTGCAGGAGAGACGGACGGACAGACAGACAGACAGACAGGTAGGTAGGTAGGTAGGTAGGTAGGTAGCCACACTGAAAGATGGGTTGGTAGGTATGTAACAGGCAGTCGTACGGAGGGCCACGATTATTCTGTACTGCACGTAGAATCGGCGATCACGTATGAAAAGGTTACGATCGCCTGCGAACATGTCAAGACCAGCGGCTAGGCGATGTGGACGCGTCACGTCAGAAAGGGCGTCTATATCACCAAAATGTAGCTGCATAACACAAATCTGCATCGATTCTTCCGTAACTTGTCAACTGGAGGGCTTGGCTGTCATACTGTACGTACGTACCATCAGAACGCTCAGACAACCTTCCATTCAGATTACATACGCTATATGGAAGGGTTAGTAACGTAAGGAACCACCGCAAGTTCCAACATTATTAAGGTCTTGAGATGGTTAGTATCTCACCGTACGTTACGAGCGCACTTGCAACGTCTAGACAGAGGGGATGAAAACAGTGTTCGGAATTAGAGGCTGGCAAGGGAGGTCTGAGGTATTTTACATTTTGAGGGCATCAATAATTTATTAAATACTTTCACTATCTTTCTAAAACACCAGGCCACGTGTTTAGAATCGAGTTTCATAGACACCGGACCAAATGTACTTTTTGCATTCGTAGTCCCAGAGAAGCAGTCAGCTTTATTGCGATATATTTTTTAACCTATGTAATTAAAAGTCGGGAAGAGAAAATACGTACTGGTTGTGTTTATTAAGTGAGGAAAAAACAGAGGAGGAAGAGGAACAGGCAAAGACTCTAGGCGCATACCATCTGCATGAAAACAGTGATTCATGCCGAGCTGTTTATATTATATCCGGGCGGATTCGAAGACGAGACACAATCTCTTTAACGTCTTGGGACGGCTCACCAGAAAGTTTATGACTCCCTTGAGATATCTTTGGAACTAATTTACCAAGGGAAACACATAATTTCAAGATGAGTTCACCAATGTCTCGTCAGTAGGCACCAGCTGGACGGAAACATGTTCTCGTTCAAGTATACGTAACGGAATTCCAGGAAACCGTTGTGTCCGATGGCAATCGGCGTGCAATGTCACATAATTAACAAAAACTTTCTGTCCACGCCATCCCGTCCGATACGCCCCCACTCTGCACTACTAAATTTGACGCTAAGTTCTCGTAAAATCGCCGTCTTCCATACGGAAGCGAATACCGCCGGCTCCTCTTCTACAATATTCAGTGCAAAGTCGTGATGTTAACGGAGTTTCAATAATGGCAACGAATGCATTTAGGAGAACTCACTTTAAATCTCGCGGCTGCTAATTCCTTCTTCAAATTTTTTCCTTAGAAATTAACGTTTAAGGAAATAAATCATGAATGTTTGCAATCAAGACTACCCGACTCTCTTGGCCGAAGAAACAAACAAACAAAGAAACACCCCGGCCACACTACCCTATACACAGCAGACCAAACAAAGCCAGATTAGTCCAAGAAATGATATACGGAAGTATGTGGTTTTACGTCCTACCATAGCCAATCAGACCGGACACAACCAAACAATTTATGAATCCATCGCCTAACGAACGAGACTCGAAAGAAGTAGATTGTTCTCGACAAGGCTAGACGAGACCGGCTGGAACTAGATCAAGTGAAGTAAACAGCTACGGACCTACCGACCGACCAACCGACCACGGAGTCCTCTGTATGATGTTCATATTTTACACTTCCCCATTTAAAAAAGCACAGGGTTCAGAAACGTGCTAACGAAGGATAGTCCATTTTCTTACACCTGTTTTAATGTTTTCTTTCCGTGGCGGAAGAGCAATATTACGAATATTTTATAAAAACAAGCTGTAAAATTGTCAACTAAAATGACATTCCACCGTGTGTGGCAGTGCACTCTCTCCGCAGCAACAACGAAGTCAGTGTACCAACAGCTGTTGGCTAATTAAGGAAGATACTGCACTATCACGTTCTGGCCTGACAAATAACTCATTTACAGAATCTAAAAGCAAAGCACTCTCTAGACAGGCCTTGAGGGTTTCAGAAGTTTGATGCTCCCATATTTCAAGACAATCAGCATATGAAGGTGGTAAGGTTGTCAACCCTACGCACCGACCGACTGTACCCACCAGGAAATATCCCTGGTACTCATTTCTGTAGGAGGCTTAGTCGACCCCAGCACCATAGTGCGGCTGGCAACAGTATGGCAATAAACAATCCCAATGACACCATTGAGAATCGAACCCGCGACCTTCCTGCTTGAAGTGCAGTAATTTACAGTCTGCAAAGTCTTTTTTGATGTCAAGTCGCAGATCAGGGCAACTGCAATGAGAATAACGCAAATTAGTTGAGTTAAATATTTATGGTAAAGCATCCGATTAATGCTTTGTTCCAGTTGCTGGATTTCTGCTGTATTGGGGGGGGGGGGAAAGGCGTCGTGACGTCACACGACGTGTGCAGCCATGTTGGCTAGTGACGTCAGCGAGCTGCAGGTCGATACAGCAGGCGAGCCGATGCGACGGGACCCTGACTCGCTCCCGTTCAATCTTTCATAGTCGGCAGTAGCAATAACAGGATTGCTAGGCGGTCGATCCAAAGTCAAAACACAAGATCCTAACGTTCGGCTTCTGAATTCATCCTAATGTTACTGGCTGCATCACGAAATCACTGACTTTGTCAAAATGTTCTTGGCTTATCCTAATCTTGTTGACTCTATCCTAACATATCTGACTTCATCCTAATGTGCTTCGTTGCATCACTAAGTTCCTTACTTCGTCCTAAAATTATGGACTTACGAATATCGTAATGTTCTTGACTGTGCCCTAATGTTCTCAACTGTATCCTAATATACGCGGCTATATAAAAATATTTTTGACCTGTATATTAATAATCTTTATTGTGTCCTAATATCCTTGGAAATAATTGGATATATCTTAATATGACTGGTTGTATTTTAATACTGACCTATACTAAGATTCCTGTCTGCATCATAGTATTCTTTACCGCATCCTAACATTTTTGGCTGTATCGTAATAGTCCTGACCGCGTCTTAAACGTTGACCTTATCCTAATATTACTGATTTTTTCTAAGGCTCTATGCTATTGTTCCTGTTTTTCGATCCTTAAAATCACAAAACATCTTCCACGTTTTCAGAAGGGACTATCAGTAAAATCTTTTGCGTCTTTATTGTCCTCCTTCAGACTGGTTTACTAAAATCGTCAGTGCTTTACTGCCAGCAGCGTCTTCAGGCAACACGCTTTTTTTTGTTTCTTCAGCACACTTACGGAAGATGTAAATATTAATGTTAAATTTCATAAGCCTGCCTAAGAAAGCTTAGACACAAAGTGAAGGATGTCATTCCAGAGTCAATTCATCTGGATTTTACTGTACTCGTAGAAAAGAGGGTTTAGAATATTCCACAGAAACAAGTCTTTTCGTGAAATGAAATAACATATAAGTTTGTTACGAATTTAAATGACATTACATTATTTGTATTATATGTCAATATAAGCTTAAGAAAGTGTTTCAAAATTATTAGAGACCGAATAATTCTGAACCACTACATTCCAGGAAGGGCCTTAATGACATGTGAATGGAAGTCTTGAAAAAAATACAAGGGTCAAAATACGAAAATTGTTACTGGAGCACAAGAATATATCAAGAAATTTGTAAAAAAAAAACTGAAATATGCTCATACTCTGTTATTAAAACACGTGGGATGGAATGGCTTGGGCACGTTGTGGTGAAAGGACAGCAGTATACGGAAAGGCAAACCAGGAGGGAGAAGTAAGATCTTGTTGAAGGTAGCTGGACGACGTTGAATTGGACTTAGGGGATATGGGTGTAAAAAGGCGAAGAACAAGAGCCGTGGACGGAACAGAATGGGCACCTGTCGTGAGGGCAACCAAAACCAAATTTAAAGGGCAGTAGGAGTGGTGGTGGTGGTGATGGTGGTGATGGTGGTGGTGGTGGTGGTGGCGATGGTGGTGGTGGCAGTGGTGGTTGTGGCGGTGGTGGTGGTGGTGGTGGTGGTGGTGTTGGTAGTAGTAGTTAGTAGTAGTTAGTAGTAGTAGTAGTAGTAGTAGTAGTAGTAGTATAATATGAAATTGTTGCTGCATTTAATGTGACTGTGTACTAACACTCTTAAAAAGAGTATATGTAAGTGTTTCTGGTTACTTTATTTAATGAGGCTTTTTAACTCCCAGGCTCACACGCCTCTTGGAACAATACGGTAAGAAGCACTCCAATGCCAAAAATTTTATTCTGATTTTGGTATCTATATGGCAGGTGAGTATCAAATGGCACACATCAGATATCACTCTAGACATTTAAGCATCAGTCCAATTACGGCACGAAGGTTTGCAACCCCTATTTCAAAAATGGTGCTAAACGTCTCTAACTAGGAGATGACAGCCAGTTCACACTAGCGTCTGTCGCAAATGGCTTGCCAGCTAGGCGCTTCTTAAGAAGAGTCCTAAGGGTTGGAAATCACTGGGTTCCATACTGCCACCCGGATTTGTGACTGGTTACGACACTACAGTCGGAAGGTTACACGCCGTCTTCCCCGTAGTCCCAATCTCTCGCGCAATGATTTCCATCTCTCTCGGCCCCTTCAGAAGTGCCCGGCTGGCAAGCGATTTGAAACAAACGCCGACGTGAATCAAGCTGCCACATTCTGGCTACATACACTGGGCACCGACATCTGCTATACCGGGGATACAATCCTTGGTATCCACGGTAGAAAAAAGGTTTAATGACAATGGTGACTACGTGGAGTCTGGTGTGTACCATCTGCTATCCATTTGCCATGTGTACATCACAGGCAGAATACAGCTGTCAGCATCAGAGTGTTACCTCACTTGTTAAAACTTGTTTGGGAAAATAGGGTACGAATATGTTACTTCACGCAAGAGTACTGACTGATGGCAAAGTAAAATGACATATCGTAAGAGAAATGAGCGATATTTTAAGACGATAAAAAGGACGCCAGGCAAGGATATGAAAGTGGCCTTGACCGGAACAACGTTTTTTTTTTAAGATTCTTCTATGAATGGAATGACAATCGAGGTCACGTGAACATCAAGAGTTGTGGACTGGACGGCTGGTGGCCATTTGTACTGACACAGCAGGATGAAGTTAATACGGGAAATAAACTGTTGTGAACAGACAAAAGAGGATCGCGTGTCGGTGTACCGGGTTGCGGCAGAATAATGTCGAAGTCAGAAAAGTGAATTTTCTGAAGTGTAATTTCGGTCAAACCGACGTTTCGAAAATAACTGCTGGTCTGAACCAGGTGAACTGAGGGTGAATTAGGTGAATATTAAAAAAATAAACTCACTGTGTTCGGCAGTTGGCACCTGCCAACTCTACAATGCGGTTTCCCGCTGAACACCGAACTACCCCTTGATAGTTCCAGTATATTTGCAGGAAATCATTATGGTGAAGAAGTACGACGCTTCCACGTCACATTTTGGATTCTGCGTGTGATTCGAAACCTAACCAAGGGACATTTTAATTGCTATCGCGTGGTGGGGCGCTTAGGCGCGTATGTGCTAGCACCCCGTTAGTTAGTGTGACGGTCACACAAATTCGAACTCGGACGCTAGGACCCGAATCCTATTGCCCATCATCGGCTGGCCACGTTGCCCTCTGTGCGGTCGCAGGACATTCGTTTCTAGAAGCTAAGCAACTCGATGCAATAGTAACAAGGAAGTAAGCCTGTGTTTTTGGACTACTGAACGAAGCTGTTTCATTTCAATTCCCTCACTGTTGGCAATAAGAAGCCACTCTCTTATTTGATAAGTACTGGTTGCTATTGCTGCTGGCAAATGTACAGTACCGACGTAGTCAGCTCACCCGCGCTAACAACAGTACCCACAGGAATACTGGTAAGCGGTGCAACAAAACTGACACTCATGGTAATCTCTCCAACCATAGAAAAGTTGGTAATCCTGGTAACAAAAGCAACCATGGTAACGGTTATAAATATATGTAGGTCTTCACGTAATATGCCTGTAATTTAATTACATTTTAACCAAACTTAATTTTCTCAATACATTTTAGCTACACCCTCAAATTTTAAAAGTTGGAGCCGAGTTGTTCCATACTAATTGGCGGACAAAAATGTGGAAGCTCAAGGTCCTTTCGGGAACTGCGAATGCGCATAAAACATGCAATTAAAGTAATGAACATGCGCAGACCAAAATTCAGCGACACGGAACATTACTTATTATCACTATTATTACTATCATAATCATCATCATCCACAATACGAAGGGCAATGACTGACAGTAAGTTTAAAAGAAGCAGTTCATGTTTCTGCGTCTCTTCTCATACGCTCTCTCTTCACTACAGCCTGGAGTCTTTCTCAGGCAGGCAGGCAGGCATTTTGTCACACGTCACGGAAACTTCACGAACACGAACAAGAGCGCACGGATATGATAACTACGTCAAACGGTATCGATTTCTTTCCCGGCAAAAACTGTTACGTAAACTATGATATGTCATTTGTTGCAATAAGTTTACCACGGTCGCTCTACTAACCAAAAGACGCAAGGTACGCCAGACGCAATACACATCACGCTGCTTCATGTCGCACCGACATCTGCGCACGCGTACCGCAGAAGCAACACATCTGTAGTCTTAGAATCATCACCGACTACGTCACACATTTCGAACAGGTTAATGTAGCGGTCGTGATCCACACGAGATGCCCGAATCGAATCTGGGCCACGCATATGCCTATCCCGACAGATTATTCGTGCGTGATTTCTGGCTTCCACCGCGATGTAGACGAAGTAAACGGGATCTGCGATTTTGTGGCTTTTACGCACCACAGAATGGTAGATTTGCACAAACATTTCGGGCAGCCCGTCTGTCCCATCTTAAATAGTTAAACATTCCACGAAGAATTCTTCTTGAATTGCTTGACCCTTTACGATAGGACCGATATGTTGCCCAGGAACGGCGATACAGATATACCATTATGCGCTGCATAAGAGACTAAATGACCGCAAATCTCATATCCTTCTTTGTGCTTTCCTCTAGTCCCTCCAGCAAAATCCGGGAAAGTTCCGTTATTGGACAACGGCAGACTCTTTCCAAATTCTTCCCTATTCATTATTCAAGAATCATCTTACAGTTTGAGGTTACTGACAGCTGCGACAATAACCCAAATTACGAACTAACACTGTAGTTCCTAATGTTTACCTCAGCCGCCAACCTTTTTGGTTCACATGATATACTGTCGAACATAGAAAACAAGACTAAGGCTCCCAGATTTCAAAACAATCGGCACAGGAAGGTTGTCAGCCTTTTGCACCTGTGCTCTTACCCCAGGTACTCATCTCTGTCACAGTTTGCGTTGACCCCAGGGCCATATTACCGCCATAAGGATTATATAAATGAAAAATTCCAATGACATCATCAGGAATTGAACTCGCAACCTCCCGACTTGTAGCGCAGTGGCTCAACCAACTGCTCCACGGCCTGTCCATGAATGGATAACAACAGTGCTGGCTTTATGAATTTTGTGTCAAGCGTAAGGTTATGGCAGCTGTGCTGACTAGGATTCAAGTTTGTTTGCACCTGCACACAGCCAGTCAGCTGCAGCATGGTAGAGTGAAAACGGAATGTGACGGCACAAGCGCAGAAACCAAATTCGGTCTTCCAGCGAAACGGACGAGTCCATTTGTATCGGCGGGGATGTCAGTTCAGTCGAGTACTGGCTTTTTTTGGAGTGCGGGTCGGCGGAGAACGATTGTAGTAACACTGGATGGACTGTTCCGAGTCAAGCTGAAGACTGCTGGCTACCCACTCCATTCGCCTCTTTCCCCTTCACTTCTCCTCCCGTGCGT
>Ga0123357_10007737_pt1 | contig 13336 bp, 12 predicted proteins | sample TergutEmb28metaG_FD_89873 | JGI IMG/M metagenome (GOLD analysis project Ga0123357, IMG submission 89873) | Embiratermes neotenicus P4 segment gut microbial communities from Petit-Saut dam, French Guiana - Emb289 P4 | ecosystem: Host-associated > Arthropoda: Insects > Digestive system > Gut ...
CCGTACAACAGCTTTTGTGTGGTAAAGCATCTCTTCCATAGTAACAGGAAGGGTTGTTTCATAACCGGCAAATACAACACCAACGGAATCACCAATAAGAATCATATCAATTCCTGATTCATCCATGATTTTCGCAGTTGGAAAATCATAGCAGGTAAGTACTGCTATCTTTTCACCGGTCTGCTTCATTTTTTGTATATCAATAACCGTCTTTTTCTTCATCATTCCTCACAAAAAAAGCGCTCTCCAGACAGACGGAAAGCGCTTTAAATATAAAACTCAGGTATATCCTGATTAGTTTTTCTATTGCTTTCCGTCCCAGTTCTGATAAGAATCCAGGCGGTATCTGAAAAACTTCTTGGTTACAATAAGTTAGGCTCTGTTTACCATAATCTAATATTCTTTGTCGAGAAAATTTTAACATACTTGCTACAGAACTTTATTAATGCTAAATTAGCCAACACTATTAATTTAAATGACTTTACATTTAGAGAGATTCAAATGAGGATTATTGATTGCCGAAATATGGCATGCCCTGTTCCTGTTATTGCTGCTAAAAGAGCTATGGACGAGTCAGAAGGGGAAGCCATACAAATTATAGTTAATTCAGAAGCGTCAAAAGAAAATATTACGAGGTTTGCCAGTAGTAGAAGGTTTACTTCCGAGATAATAAAAAGTGGAGACGAATATAATATTATCTTAAGCCATGATGCAACTGAACAAGAGATCCGGAAACAATCTGAAACTGTTATTTTGGTAACGTCAGACTCTTTGGGAGATAATTCTGAGGGGCTGGGGCGTATTCTTATAAAAAATTTCTTTATTACTCTTCTTGAAGCTGATGAAATCCCAACGATAATTTTCTTTGTAAACAGAGGCGTACTTTTAGCTACTGAAGATTCTGAAGTGGCTGAAGCTCTTTCTAAATTGGAGAATATGGGTGTTTTAGTAATGTCTTGCGGAATATGCGTTGATTTTTACAATAAAAAAGATGAATTAAAAGCCGGAAGAATTACAAACATGTTCACCATAGCTGAAACGCTTCTTAAAGCAGATAAAGTCGTAACATTATGATAATACCTCAACTTAAAATATCTGCTGGGAGGGCGTTGAATACTATTCAGACACCAGTAGTTACTTTTCAGTGCCATTTCCGGATATTGTCATGAGTCTTCGATTTAATCGGCTGCTTTTGCTGTTAAGTGCCGGAACATTCTTATTGGTTTCTCCGGCGGCTCATGCAGCAGCCAGTTTCGATTGCGATAAGGCTACTTCCGTCACGGAGAAGACAATCTGCGCCGATGACAAGTTGTCAGAGCTAGATGAAAAACTTTCAGAGGCCTGGGAAAATGTCCCTGGCATCAGCACCGACCCTATCGCCATGAAATCATCTCAATTGAAATGGCTGAAGCTTCGGAATGCCTGTGGTGCGGATACTTCGTGCCTGACTGCGCGTTACAAGGAACGACTGGCTGCACTTGTAAATGTGCAGTTTCCAGTAGGTACGGATCAGGCAGGTAACCGTATGGAAGCATTGATACCAAAAGAGGAATCAACTGATGCCGATGCAAGAGGCTGCACTGTTGACAAGCGGTTCTGCGTTCGACTCTACAAACCCGACAATGCTTCACCACTGATGCAGATTGACTATAGGGGGGCAAACCAGTCCACCCGGCGCTTTACGTTGCCAGATACCGAACCAGACCCAGATACAGGATCAGACGTTGATGTCATACTATGGCCACGTTTGCTACAACTCGCTAACAACAATAACACCATCATTGTGGGTGCTATGTATAATACTTTTGTTGGCTACTCGGGTGGCGGAGGCAGCGCATCGGAATTACGGTTGTTTATGGTAACCCTTAACGGAAATGCATCTGATGCCAACGAGGTATTGTCTGTTCCCATTAACTGTGGGTTGGCAATTCGCGCCTGTTTTTCTGATCAGGATTGGCAGCGACGGCTCGGCGTATGTCACGATGAATACAATTTCAACACAACACTCGGGCTGGATCGAACCGTAAAGTCGGGCTTTCCGCGCTTTGTCTACCAGACACGTGCCACGAGCTTTCCAGGCAAAGTTTCACGTTATAAGGATTCACTGGAAATGCCGCCGTTGCGCAAGCAGGATCTGGTCGTTGCTGTGGATCCACGCTGTACCTACAAGCGTATCTTTCAGTTTAAGAGCAGCTCTGGCAACTACACGCCAGACCAGTCGCTTCCGGATTGCAACGACTACACCAGTCCTTGAGCCTGGAGGTTGGACTAGAACTCATTCGTGGCGGCGTAAATTTCAAATTAGGACACTATCAATATTATAAATACGGAGTGATTTGTGATAAAAAAGTTTAAAGGAACGGAGCCGGAAATTGACAGGTCAGCTTTTATAGCGGAAACAGCCGTTATAATCGGCGATGTCAAAATCGGAAAAGAAAGCAGTGTATGGTATAACGTTGTAATTCGCGGTGATGTGAATTTTATAAATATAGGTAACAGGACAAATATTCAGGATATGTCCATGCTACACGTAACTCATAAGAAAAATCCTGAAGACCCAGGAGCGCCTCTTATAATTGGTGATGACGTTACAGTGGGTCACAGTGTGACTTTACACGGATGTACGATTGAAAATAAGGCTTTCATAGGAATGCAAGTTATGATAATGGATAAGGCGGTAGTGGGAGAAGGCGCTCTTATTGGTGCTGGTTCTCTTGTAACCGAAGGTACAGTTATTCAGCCTTATACCTTATGGATAGGCTCACCTGCGAAGTATAAACGAGATTTAACTGAAAAAGAACGAGAATGGCTCTTGAAATCGGCAAATAACTACGTCAGATATTCCAGAGAATATATAGATGAAATTTAAAATTTATTATGTAATACTTTTGCAATAAAAAATAAACGATCTGAGAGAACATAGTGGCTTCAATAGACAAACTTCACAATAGTGCGCAAAAATTTATCCAAAAAGGCCAGTTTGATAAAGCAATTGGTGTCTATAACAAGATAGTTGATCTTGATCCTGATATCCGTAATCATCAAAAACTTGCTGAGCTACTGGGAAAAGCGGACAGAAAGACTGAGGCTGTTGAAGAGTATAAAATTATTGCTGAACATTATTCCAGTAATAGTGAATTTTTAAAGGCAATCGCCGTTTACAAGCTGATGCAGAAACTCAATCCTGAAAAGCCGGATATTGCTTTATCCCTTGCTTCACTTAATAACAGATTAGGATTACGCGGGAACGCATTGGCTGAATATACAGCGGCGCTTACAATTTTTGAAAAACATAAAGACAATTCTAAAGCCCTCAAAGCCCTAGAAGCAATGGCAGAGTTGGATAATGAAAATCCAACTACTATGTTACGTCTTGCTGAAAAATATTTCTTACTTGATGAAAGCGATCAGGCCTTTGATACATTTGTAAAGCTGGCGAAGCTTTTAAAAGAGCAGAAGAACGAAACTGTATTAAACCAAGTATACGAAAGGCTTGAAAAGCACTTTCCGGACCGTGTTGAAGAAGCCCACGCAATGGTTAATACATCAACTGCACCTGAAGCTGCTGAGCCAGAATATGGCGAACAGAGCTTTGAATTTTCAGGAGGCGATGATACAAGTTATGAGCTTAACCCAGCAGGAACCGAAGGAAGCAATGAGAGTGGGTTCAGCTTTAGTGAAGATACAAATTCAAATTATTTGCAATCAGAGCAAAATGATGATGCAAAGTGGGAATACATTGACTTTGACCTAGGGGGTGGAGATAGCCCTGCTGAAATCCCAACACATGCAGACAATACGCCGGAATTTGATCCTTTAAAAGATATAGACATATCACATAATCTATCGACACCGGCCAGCAATGTACAAGATAGTTTGAATAATAATAAGTCAAGTAACGAATTTGTTGATCTTGTTGGCGAATTTAAAGCCTTGTTCAATGAAATAGACTTTGGAACAGGAGAAACAACACTATCCGGAAATACACAAACTTTCAATGATTCTCAGCAAAATTTGGATACCGAGTCACACTATAGTCTTGGATTAGCTTACAGAGGAATGGAGTTCTTTCAAGAGGCAATAGATGAATTTATTATTGCAGCCGGGTCAAAAAAGAGATGGTTTGAATGCATTCTTTTACAATCTATCTGTTATCGTGATATGAACGACCTCAGACGGGCAGAAGAGCTTTTTAAAACTATTTCAAAATATCCACACATCACTCCTGATCAGTATATTGGAGTTATATACGAACTTGCTATATGTTTTGAACTTCAAGAAGAAAAGTCAAAAGCTGCGGAACTGTATAATAAAATACTATCCATAAAACCTGATTTTCGTAATGTCGCAAACCGCCTGGCAGCACTAAAATAGAAATTTTATGGCTTCCGTTTTTTGTACCCAGGGGCAATCATTGAGTACCTATGTTGGCCGCATCTTCATCTGACGCAAACTGTGCGTCCTTACGACCGAAATAACATATTTCTCTTTAGCTAATCGACTAATTCAATTTTTTGCATATCAGCTCAGGTAATACCTGAGCTGAGCTATATTCGACTGATTTGTTTTGCGGAGCGCCCGGTGTGCGTCCCCTACATAATCAATCATATCTTGCATTGCCTTCGCCGTGTCGTTTTTGCGTAGGGGCGGCAACCTGCCGCCAGTTTCATTGCCATTTAACTATCCCAAATCATAGAATGGTATGGTGGTTCTGACACACACTGTGCGCTCCTTCCCTCAAGACGAGGAAAGCTAGAAGTGCAGCAATAATTATTGCCTGATAGACGATTTATTCTAGCAACTGAATAATTTCGTAATGATTGTTTATATTAGCAAAGTTTGAAATATTTGTTTTATATGATACAAAAGGTACAGATGCCGCTTCCGCCGCTCTTTTATCCACATCAGCATCTCCGATGAAAAGCGCCTCAGCCGGTTTTATATTATAGTGGTCAAGAATCGCTAATAACGAATCAGGATGAGGTTTTGGATTTTCCACCTTTGACGAAGTCATAACAAGACTAAAGTACTTGTCAAGTTTGAATCTTTCCAAAACAGCCAGCATAGATTTTGCCCGGTTAGTGCAAACAGCCAGTTCCATAGATATTTTTAGTGTCTCAAGAGTATTAATCAGCTCATCTTCCATCTTCATAAAAGGTATAAATTCCAAATAATCAATTGATTTCGCATAACTCAATGCCTTGCTTTGCAGGGTTGTATCTGAAAAAAGATAAGCAAAAACCTCCTGGCTTGAATAAGTATGAAGTACTTCCATTAACCGGCTATCTTTACGATCAAGAGCGCCTCTACCCATATAGTTCATTATCTTTTGATAGAACGCAAAATTGGCTTCAAAAGAGTCAAACATAACTCCGTCACAATCATAAATTATCGACTTATATTTACTCATTATTTTTATCCATCATCTCCAGATATTCATTCCATTCAATCGGCAGAAGATACTTTTTCTTGCTGTTGCAGCTCTTACATGCCACAGCAAGATTACCTCTTGTACTTTTGCCGCCTCTTATTATGGGAAGTATATGATCCATTGTAAGCCCATCAGGATCAAATTTCTTCCCACAGTAATGACATATGCCGGTTGCAATACGATTCTTCCACCATCTGCTTTTACGTATTTCTCTGGCCTTCTCTTTCTCTTTGAGGATTTCTGCTTCAGAAATATTTATTTCAAAACTGTCTAGAATCATCATTTTATAACGATTTTTTCTATTTCTTTTCTCGCAAGCTCATCACAACGTTCATTTTCAGGGTGCCCATTATGCCCTTTTATCCATCTCCACTCTATTTCATGCTCTGTTGAAAGTTCCGCAAGCTGCTCCCAAAGATCACGGTTTATAACTTCCGCTTTTTTACTGTTTAACCACCTTTTTTGCTTCCAATTTATAAGCCACTCATTCATACCTTTCACAAGGTACTGGGAGTCACTTGTAACTATCACGGAACATCGCTTTTTAAGCGCTTTTAAACCCACAATAGATGCTGTCAATTCCATACGGTTATTGGTGGTATTTAAAGCACCCCCGGAAAGTTCCTTTTCTTTTCCTGAGCTTCTCAGTATTACGCCGTATCCGCCTGGGCCTGGATTACCACTGCAAGCGCCATCACAGAAAATTTCAACTTTAGGTAACATAGGCATTCTCTTTTTTCAATAAATCCGCGATGGAATCCATTACCCTGTCAACAATAAGCTGATGCGTAGTTTTTGTGTCTTCTAAGAGAAAAAGATCTGAAAAATCAATCGGCGGTCCGAAAATAACAGACGCTTTCTGGAAAAATCTCGGAAATTTCCAGTGATTTAATCCTATCAAAGCCGTTGGAATAACAATAGGCTTTACATCATATATAATTTTACCTACACCCCTGTTTCCCTTACCTAAAACACCGTCTTTATGCCTGGTTCCTTCAGGAAATATCATAACTTTTTGATCAATAAGCAAATCATTAATCTTTTTACCGGCTTTAACATCCCGCCCCCTTGTTACCGGAAACGCTCCCCATGAACTATAAAGAGTTCCTGTAATACGATTTTTAAACAGCTCTTCTTTTGCCGGCGCCCATAGCATTTTAAAAGGCCGATGTCTTATCACAGCCCATGGAAGAAGTACGGTTTCATAGGCTGAAATATGGTTTGAAGCGAGAAGCGCCCCGTAATTTGAGGGTATATTCTCAGCGCCTTTTGACCGAAATTGATTAAAAAGCGACGCGTATATACCGATCACATAAGCTGAAACAGTGACCCAAACTCTGCGCAGTAAAGTAATCCGCATTTTTATCCTTTAAGTCGAGAACATAAAGCGTCTCATACTTATATTAAGTAATATTCCAATGCCTATCATTGATGTAAGCATTGATGTACCGCCATATGAAAATAGTGGAAGAGGTACCCCTACAACAGGGAAAAGTCCTATAACCATTCCGATATTTATAATAATATGCCAAAAGAGCATTGCAGTTATTCCAACTGCCATAAGGGAACCAAAGCGGTCATTGCAGCGATTTGCTACATTAAGACCCCAAAGTATCAACAGAGCATACATGATCAAAAGAACAAAACATCCGATAAAACCCCATTCTTCTGCAAAAACAGAAAATGCAAAATCAGTATGCTGTTCAGGTAAAAATCTTAATTGTGATTGAGTCCCGTGCAAAAAACCTTTACCCCAAAAACCACCTGAACCAACAGCAATTTTACTCTGAATTATATGGTAACCACTTTTAAGCGGATCCCTTTCCGGAGAAAGAAAGTTCAGTATCCTGTTTTTCTGGTAACTCTTCAAAATATAATGCCACCCTATGTAAAGGGTAGGTATAACAGCCAGCGCCATTGTTATAATCGTGCTCCAACGTATACCTACTGTAAAAAGAATGGCAAACGCAACAAGAAATACTATAACAGCGGTTCCCAGATCAGGTTGTTTCATAATTAAAACAGATGGAAAAAGAATCATTATAAGAGGAATAGCTATTTCTTTTAATCCAATGGAATCCAAGGGATAATGATCAGCTAAATAACGGGCTAACACCATAATAATGACAATTTTCATAGGTTCAGAAGGCTGGATATTTAAGAAGCCCAGATGAAACCACCTTGTTGCTCCCATTGACGTTCTTCCCAATACGAGCACAAGCAGAAGCAAAAATATAAGAATGCCATAGATCCAGTATGCAAAGTCTTCCAGTATGTGATAATCAACACTGCATATGAGCATAGCTAATGATAAGCCGGCAGCAGCCCAATATATCTGTTTTATAGGGTATGAAGTACCTTGTACTGTATAAGAAGCGGAAGCGCTGATAATATTGATTACACCTATCGCAGTAATAAAAACTACAAGAATAATAATTTTCCAGTCAAAATTGGTAAGAAGCCTGCGATCAATCACTCCTCTTCCTCCCCAGTTGGAACCGAATCTTCTCCTTCCTTTACAGTTGGAGCCGAATCTTCTTCTTTTTCTTTAATTACACGATTTTGGTGAGGCTTGCTAGGATGTTTTCCTTCAAAATAGCTTCTTAGAACCTGAGCGGCAACTGGAGCCGCGGCTGATCCACCATGTACACCATGTTCAACTACGACAGCAATTGCGACTTCCGGCTTTTCATAAGGCGCAAATCCCACAAACAAAGCATGATCACGGTATTTATACGGAATATCACCCTTTCTCGCTCCAATTTTTACTACTTGTGAAGTTCCGGTTTTACCCGCAACCGTTATCCCACTAATACGGGCTCCTTTACCTGTACCGCCAGGTTCGTTTACTACAGCCCGTAACCCATCTTTGATTAACTGTATATATTCAGGTTTAAAACCTGTGTTTTTGAAAATTGTTGGCGTAAACTCTTTTATTGTTTTGCCATCCGGATCCAGGATCCGTTTTACAAGATGCGGCTGGTATAATATACCATCATTGGCAATACATGAAATCATTGCCGCAAGCTGAATCGGCGTCATTGTTACATAACCCTGCCCTATGGCTACCGGGATAGTCTCTCCTCTATACCAGCTTTTACCAGTTTTTTGTAGTTTCCACTCTGCAGTGGGAATTAATCCGCTTTTCTCATTTTCGAGACCGACCCCCATTGGCTCTCCAAGGCCAAATTTATGAGCGTATTCAGCTATTTTATCAACCCCTAAACGATCTCCGAGTTTATAAAAGTAAACATCACAGGACTCTTTGAGGGCTTTCCTGAGATTTGTTATCCCATGCCCATGTTTGTCCCAACAATGGAATTTCTGTGAACCAACAGTGTATGCGCCGGTACAGTCGACCGAAGTATTTGCGTTAATTAAACCTTCGGAAAGACCTGCCATAGCCGTAACAATTTTAAATGTTGATCCAGGTGGATATTGTCCTTTAAGAGCTTTGTCCTCCAAAGGATGGCGCTTATCATTAAGGTATTCCTTCCACTTATCCGGCGGCATTTTCCCGATAAAAAGTGAGGGGTCAAAAACCGGAGTACTGGCAAAAGCCAAAATTTCACCGGTTTTAACATCGATAACCACTGCGGCTCCGGCTCTGTCACCCAACGCTTTTTCAGCAGCTTTCTGTAAATTTACGTCTATTGTCAGCTGAACACTATCTCCGGTAGTTGGCATATCTTCACTTACTGTATCAAGATAGCGCCCTCTTGCATCAACCTCAATCCGTTTACCTCCATCCATGCCATAAAGATAACTTTCATAACTCTTTTCAATCCCGCTCTTGCCAACATAATCTCCGATGCCATAACTGCTGAAACTCCCTGATGCCAGCTCTTTATCAGATATTTCCCCGATATATCCAAGTAGGTGAGATGCCAGATCACCATATGGATACTGGCGTATAGGTTTTAGCTCAATATCCAGTCCAGGAAATCTTATACTGTTTGCAGCAAAATACTCAACCTGATCCCGTGTTATATCTGATGCAAGCACAACAGGCATATATTTTGCCCGGCCTTTTCCCATGTCCCATCTTGCCAGTAACTCCTCCTTGTCTATGTCAAGTAGTTTAGAAAGCGTATCTATTAAACTATCTTTATCTTTAACGTCATTGGGAATTACTGCAAGACTGAAAGAGGGGATATTATTAACAAGAACATTTCCGTTTCTGTCCAGAATTGTTCCTCTAGGAGCTGCTACAGGAATAAAACGAAAACGGTTGTTTTCTGACATTGCCTGTAGTTTGTCAGTATCAATTATCTGAAGAAACCAGAGTCTGCAAAGAATTATAAAAAAAATAGCTGTTACAAAAAAGGATAGCCAGATTATATGCTTACTCAAACCTTTGCTAATGTCCTTATGAATACTCATCTATATCTCAACCTTTTTATCAAAAGATAACACCCCAAACAATATTGATGCAATAAGAGCGTTAACTAAAGCTTGTTGTAATAAATTTACCAAAATCGACTGGTATATATCACCCGCGACAGAAAAAAGAAGCAATAAAGTAAGAGTAATTAACCCGTCAGCTATGGTTGCAAAAAATACTATTACTACCATTAGTTGACCACTATCGGCATATAATTTTTCACTCATTAAATTTAGAAATGTGAAAATCAAAAGAAATGAAAATCCGCTTAATCCAAGGTAGATACCACTAAATACTCCCTGAATAAGTCCAAGAATATACGCGGTTATTCCAAAAGTAAGGGTAAGTGAAGCATCCCCCCTTAGAGCAAGATACGAAACGAAAATTAACATAAGATTAGGTGTAAATGGATATGCAAGGTATTTCGGAAGAATTGTTACCTGAAGCAGAACAATTAATATTGAATAAAAAATAATTTTTGATATACGGAGCATGTGAATATCACTTATATGAAGCTTTTTACTAGATTATTTTGACCGTTTTCTTGTCCTATAAACCCTGATAAACAAGCCATTACAACGCATTTCCAATCGCCCACAGTGGTAGGTTTAGCAACCAACCTTCATCCTTATAATCCGCCATACTCGTCCGTATAGAAAGCTTAGGATTGAATTTATCGTGGTAAGCCTTTAAGCTTTTAGCTTTTAAGTTAACCGCAGCTTTTACTTCTACTGGTATTACGTCATTTCCGTTGTCGATAACAAAGTCAATCTCGGCACTGCCTCGGTCATTCGTCCAGTAATAGGTCTCGATATCTTTAAATGTTTTAAGTTGTTGCAAGACGTACTGCTCTGTCAGTGCCCCCTTAAACTCATTAAATAGCTCATGACCATCAAGCAGGGTATCATGCCGTAATCGTGTCATACAAGAGAGTAAGCCTACATCCAGTAAAAATAGCTTAAAGGTTTTTAAGTCTTCATATGCTTTTAGGGGAATCCTTGGAGCTGTCACACGATGCACTTTATGGACAAGCCCACAATCCGCAAGCCATAGTAAGGCTAATTCGTACTCTTTAGCCCGCGCTCCCTCCTTAATCAGACCATAGATGAACTTTTTATTCTCTTTAGCAAGTTGTGCCGAAATGCTGTTCCAAATCATACGGATGCGGGGTACTGCATCGTTAGGCGCATGCTTGGAAAAATCCTGTTCATAGGATGCTAAAATTCGCTGCTGAATTTCCCGCGCTTCATTGAAATCTTTACTTTCGGAAAATGCCTGCACTACTTCCGGCATACCGCCCACATAATAGTAATAGCGTAATAAATTAATATACTCTTGTTTAAAAGTGGTTGCTAGTTCAAAGTCGCTTTTGACGAGTAAATCCACATATTGTTCTTTACCCATAGCCTGCATAAACTCAGAAAATGATAGTGGATAGAGATCTAAAAACTCTACCTTACCAACTGGAAAAGATGTTCCCTGATGCAAGGCCACGCCAAGCAAAGAACCTGCGCATACAATTTGATACTCCGGCGCAGTTTCGTTGAAGTATTTGAGCGAAGTTAAAGCCTCCGGTACTTCCTGCACTTCGTCGAAGATTAGCAGGGTGTTTATCGGGTCAATCTTATGACCGGCATATAGTTCCAAACCAGTAATGATACGCTCTACGTTCAAATCAATCGAAAAGAGATCTTTCATTCTCTGGTTATTGTCAAAGCTAATATAGACCATCTTTTCAAAAGCAATTTTGCCAAACTCGCGCATCAGCCAAGTTTTACCTACCTGCCGTGCCCCTTTGATAATCAAGGGTTTTCTGTTTTTACGTTGCTTCCAACAATGTAGTTCTTCTATAGCCGATCGGTACATACTGTTCACCTCTCAATACAATACAGGTGTACTATATCCCATATTTACAAAATATGCGACGATTTTTTGTAATTACACTACACTTTTACATAGGGAATTTTTGGAAATGCAATAAGATATTATCTGTTACTTGTAAGCAGGAAACAAGAAAAATACTTATAGGACGTGCTACGCTGCCATCGCATTATGGTTAATCCCATCAATTACCGCCCGAAGATTCATGAACATCTTGGTGTCATCGAATATTTCGCTTACACTGCCCAAATCCGAGAACGGACTTTCCTGTAGAACAGACAGGTCTTTTAGCATTCCGTTTTTGACAATATAGTTCACAATCTGTTTTACAAAATGCATCTGTCGGCTGTCCAGTCCAGCGTCATTCAAAAAAGAGGAAAATGCCTCGTTGGCCGCCTGCATACTCAATCCAACGATAGAACGTACTAATTCCCCTAGCGGGGTTTTTCCGTATTGGTCGGTATATTGTTCTTTGCTTCCAAGCTCATTCCAGAGGATACTCTCCAATGATCTGACATCCTCCGGCATAAGCGGCCGATTTCCTTTGAGTTTTGCAATGGCCGGAATCTCCTGATGCTGCAAAATGTAGTAACTTACTTTCTTTTTGTATTGTGCTAGATCGCCATTATCAAGCTGTGATTCGTTCCACTCTACAGACAGAATATCATCAGTAAAATTGGTGTCATAGCGACTCCGCTCATTATTAGGAATATACTTGATAAGGCTGTGCAGTTTAACGCGGACATCCTCGTAATCCTTAATCCCTGCCCTCTCCAGATAATCGTTGTGCAGGATTTGCTCAATAAGTTCCTGCTCAGCCGCTATAGCTGGGATTGTGGCAAAATGCGACAATTCCGCTGCCTTTTTCATAAGATCGTTCTTTGCCTTTTTGTAAGTCTTGCCGCTAAGCATGGCAAGCTCGATCTGATAAAGCAGCATATCAAACCGCACGGCGGATATATCAGCTTCTATGGGCGCAACATAAGGCGCTATATGTTCGGCAACCTGCATTGTATTCTCATATGACAGCGCATAGAAATCACTCTCATGCTGGAACTTGTCTATGACTCTCAAATGCTGCTTAACAGCAAAATTGTCACGATTGAGTTTTCCAATATCATACACCAAATCATTTACCAATTCAGCGCGGTAGCTTTTGAGCTCATCTGTCTGAAAAACCAAATCTTGCAGCTTGTATACTATTTCAGCCTTTATATTAAATATTTTCTCCTGTAAAGTGGCTATAGTTCCGGTTTCACGCCCTTTTGTACTCAGACGAAAGAAAGCGAAGTTTCCGCACAAATCTAAAATATAAAACTGCATCTTATCCTCGCCATCCATCAGGCCGGGGCAGATGCGCGTACCGCGCCCGATCATCTGCCAGAACTTTGCGCGGCTGAACACCTTTTTGAAAAACACAAGATTGAGGATTTCCGGCACGTCGATACCGGTGTCCAGCATGTCCACCGAGACAGCAATCTGTGGATACTTCTTAGGATCGGAAAAATCGTCGATGAGGCTCTGCGCATAATTCGCGTAATTGTCGATCACACGGCAATAATGGGGCGGATAATCCGGGAACTCTTTGTTCCAAACCTCCAGTATCTTTTCGGCGTGATTATGGTTCTTGGCAAAGATAA
>Ga0123357_10007738_pt1 | contig 13336 bp, 10 predicted proteins | sample TergutEmb28metaG_FD_89873 | JGI IMG/M metagenome (GOLD analysis project Ga0123357, IMG submission 89873) | Embiratermes neotenicus P4 segment gut microbial communities from Petit-Saut dam, French Guiana - Emb289 P4 | ecosystem: Host-associated > Arthropoda: Insects > Digestive system > Gut ...
ACATACTGGTACTTTATATATGTTGCACATCATTCTGTAGCGTATGGTATTACATACTGGTACTTTATGTATGTTACACATCATTCTGTAGCATATGGCACTACACACTGGTACTTTATGTACGTTGCACATCATTCTGTAGCGTACAGCATTACACGCTGGTACTTTATGTATGTTGCACATCGTGATTCAGTATACAATCCGTAGCATACAGCATTACATACTGGTACTTTATGTACGTTGCACATCATTTCGTAGCGTACAGCATTACATAGTTCTACAATTTCATATTCATATAATCTGTTTAAATTATTTAATAACTCAAGAGCAATACAGATGCAAAATATGAAATACTGCTTCTGTTGCTATATACGTTACCAAGCAGCACAAAACTAAACTGTTGTACTTCAGCCAGCAGGTGCCCAGATGCATTCCTGCAACTGTCCTGAACGTGCTAACACCTGACATTTCTTAACAGCTTAACATCAGATGCTGTGTGAGGTCAAACTGTTCAGTCAGAATTAGTTTGTGGACTATCCGAGTACTCAGATCAATAAATGTTTGGCAGCAGACAGTATGTGGATATACTCTGATATCACTTCCACTTCTTCTTGAGAAGCTAACACTTCCTCAGCTAGTCAATAAATTATTTTCATTTTATGGAATCCAAAGGTTCGTGACCTTCTTCACAACAGTCCCTGTCCTGAGCCATGTGACTCCAATCCGCACACCATTCCAATTCCTCACTACCCATTTCACACCGCTCTGCAATCTGGTCTCCTTCCAACAGGTTCCCCCCTCAAAATTATGTATGAATTTTTTTCCTTCTTCACATGCGCCACATACCACACTCAACTCATCACCCCAATAACACTGGACAAGTACAAACTTCACTGTGCCACTTTCTCTCCAATATGTCACTTCCTCCTACTTAGGCCCAAACATCTTCCCCAGCACCATGTTCTTGATTATTACCACATGTTCTGCATTCAGTATGACAGACCAAGTTTCACACTAATACAAACAACACACAAAATTACAGTTCTGTACATTTCACAGTTTATATCCTTTGACAGCAGACGGGGGCACAAAATATTCTGGACAGAAGGGTGTGGGGCATTACTGGAATTTAGTCTACTCCAGGTTTTCTCCATGTCTGTGATAAGTATTGGAATGGCCTGTCAGGATAAATTATTGGTGACAAAATGAAAAATTTGTAGACAGTGCAGGTTTTGAGGTTCTTGCAGTGGTGTATTGTGGATTATGGTCTTCTGGGGAATAATGCTGTGTAGTGAGATAAGTAGTTCATTATATTGTCAAGTGAGGTAAGTGGTTCATGATGTTGTCAAGTGAGGTAAGTGGTTCATGATGTTGTCAAGTGAGGTAAGTGGTCCATGATGTTGTCAGTGAGGTAAGCAGTTCATGATGTTGTCAAGTGAGGTAAGCAGTTCATGATGTTGCCAAGTGAGGTAAGCAGTTCATGATGTTGTCAAGTGAGGTAAGCGGTTCACAATGTTGTCAAGTGAGGTAAACAGCTCACAATGTTGTCAAGTGAGGTAAGCAGTTCACAATGTTGTCAAGTGAGGTAAGCAGTTCAAGATGTTTTCAAGGAACATTAGGCCTTCACCTTCAAGGGTCATGTAGACTTCTGATTCTGATGCTCTATGACATGGTGCACTGCTGTATTTACTGTGACATTCCAGCAGACTGCTGAAGGAACTGGCTTAAAATTGACAGTGAAGTAATTAGGGTGTGCACGTGGTCAAGTGGGGAGGGGATAGGGCCCAGTCTGTGCCAATGGAAACTGAGGCACAGAAGAATACAATCTGAACAATCCTCGCTGTGAAAACTACAAACTGCAATAAGGTGAACAAATTTTACATTCTTTCTGCCGTCCGTATTCTTGCAATCAATATGCCCACCAACAAATGCCCTTAACAAAATACAATTCATAACATTTATTAAAACTCCTACATATGTCAGCACTGAGGTGCCATGCTCAGGGATTTATAGAACAAAGCAGCATAAGCACAGCACATCAGTCTAGATATTACACTGCCTGTGTTGACACACTGAACTCACATAAGGTTTGACCAAAGGTTCTCCTATAGACCTTACCACTCAATAGGGGTGTACATACTTGCAGATGTTCTGTGATGGCCCGGCTTAGCAGATTGTGGTCTTGTCACTGCTGGTTCCTGAAACAGTACATGTTTTGTTGCAATAAAAGCTACGTCATGGGTGTGCTAACTGCTCTGATGCCACCAACCATTCTACTACTTACAGTCACATGTGGGGACTCTGCCTCCTGCTGCGCTTTCACTTCTGTGTTGTTTTCTGGCACTTCCTGGAGAATGGGCTGGTTCTCTGCTTCTTGAACAGGCTGCTGTGCCTCTTCCACAGGCCTGCAGTGAGAACAACTGCTCTATGAACTACACGAAGCATCAAACAGACCAGAACCTCACAGCCATGACATGCAACTTACTCTGTCTTCTTGCTCGTCTCATTCTTCAGCTTAGAGCTCTTCGTGTTGGCACCACTTGCCAAACTGCTTGTCTTTTTCTTCTTCTTCTCTTGCTCCTCTGTCCTGGCCTTGACCTGTGCCACCTGTGATGTTGTCTTTGTCTTGGGGGCATTCTACAACAGTGACAGAAGAGGGCCTTAATACTGAACTGTCACTACCTTCCGGGATATTACGTCACCTGGTCTGGTAGACAGGTACCATGATTTTGGAGGAATGTGCTGCTCCAGCTTCAGGACAGACAAATATCCATTCTGCAGCAGGAGGCAGCACATTGCTCTGCAATGCTTGTTCCACTTCAGCAGACCAGATGGTCTCACATCCCTGTTACTGTCATCAGAACTTCAACTGCACTCCCTCACCTGTTTGGTACTTGTCTTGGTTACTTTTGTCTTCTTGCCCACCTTCTGCACGGACTCAATGTACTCCACGCTACTCAGCTGTAACACCAGAAATGTCCCAGTAAAAACTTTGAATTATGCTTCCCTAACAAACATTGTTTCAATTTAATGCTGCCAAATTATACTGACCTAACTGTAAATATCAGTCAGACTACGATTAACGTTTTGTTTGGCACGTTAAGCAATTCTTATCGGGAAAAATTCTCAATTTTGTGTTATTTTGCTGTATGGTGCAATTTCACAGAAAATACACAAACACTTCAACTTGTCCAGTTGTCATCACTGTCATCATCGTCATCATCATCGACAATATAACAGTGCAAAATAAAATCAACAGAATCATGAGACTCATCTGCAGCTTCACAATACACACACCACAAATAAGCTATAAAGACAGACTGGACATGGACAGTACAGCAAAATGCACAAAGATAAGTAAAGACACAATACAATGGAACACAGCATTAAAAGTGTACTTAGTGTTAGCAGGTCTGTCACAAGATGTGATCCTTCAGTATGACAATGTTAGCCCACACTGTACAGTCAGACACAAGAGTTGTTGCAGTCACTGCAGCAACATACGTCATACTGTTTGGACCACTGCAGTGACACTTGTGAGCTGCTTAATGCACGCTGCTGGGGAAGCAGAAATGGCTCTATGTGAATAAATGGAAATTCAAGAGCTATTATAACTTGTGCCAAGATGGAACAAATGTATCACTGTTGCTGGGGATTACAATGCAAAAAATGCCAATTCAGTAAAATCAATGAGTACCTTTAAAGTTACCATGGCATCTCTTAACTTTCACAACGAAGGAAACATTACTTATTGACCGTCTGTTATAACTGCTGACATAACTGATCTTGTGTTATGCTTGGCCCTCACCTTTCTGTCCAGTGCTGTGCCAATTGCTTGCAGCAGCTCATTCGTCTTGGTGGGTTCATGGCCTGCGATGATCTTTGTTGGACGGACAGTCAGACTGATACCTGTGATGACCTCTACAAGAGACAACAGCCAGCAGTCACTTGGAGGGGCGGAGAAAGCAAAGATATCACTTATAAGGAATCCAGAGCAAGCAATCACTTGGAGGGGCAGAGAAAGCAAAGCTATCACTTATAAGGAATCCAGAGCAAGCAGCGCTTAGAGGGCGGAGAAAGCAAAGCTATCACTTAGGGTGAAAAGAGAGAAACCAACAAGATGCAACTAATCTGATGTTTATTGTCAGACATCTGTCTCAACATGTTTCAGGAATCATCATGCCCATCTTCAGGAGAACAAGACTGTGTACTGCCGCATATGGTGTTCTGCACTGGTTGTGCTGGCTGTGGTTGTGTGGAGCTGGAACGCGAGCTGTCACAGTACATACAGCTCATGTTTCAGCTCCACACAACCACAGCCAGCACAACCAGTGCAGAACACCATATGCGGCAGTACACAGTCTTGTTCTCCTGACGATGGGCATGATGATGCCCGAAACATGTTGAGACAGACATTTGACATTAAACATCAGATTAGTTGCATCTTGTTGGTTTCTCTCTCTTCACCCTACGTTCATGATACAGGGTCATAAGAGCCTAAAATTCCCAAAGCTATCACCTATAAGGAACCTAGAGCAAGCAGTCACTTACAAGGAGACCTGGCCAACTAAACCATCCAATTCAGCTCCAGTTTTGCAGTATGTCAGTGGTCTCTCTATGACTTGACTACCAACATGCTACACATCAACACTCAGTGTCTTTGTAACAGACAATTTTACAGTACATTATTCACAGAGATGCATGCGCCATCTGCAATACCAGTGGTAGTCACAACTTTGCACATAAATCTTGCAAATGTTTTTAATTCTTCTCATATTCAACTCATTTTACAAACGATGCAGTTTCTCCACTTCACACACAGTTCTACAAAGTTTGTGTGCAGAAGAATCTGTCAGGAGCAACCTGAACTGCAGCAAGTAACAGAGACTTACTCAGCTGCCTGTCCATCTTGGAAAGTGTCAATATACTTGTACACTCTAGTGAAATGGAAGGTGAGCCTTCAGCTGCAAAATACCATGCATCAACTGTGTGTACTGAATACAACCCTAAATGTGCAAGCCAAACTGGCGATGTCAGTCATTCTACGTCACAGAACACAGTCTAGAGGCAAAACCATGGCCTCTCAAACTAAAGAAAGATCCCACAATGAGGGCATTCAAGGACTGGGTGCTAAGAAAGACATGTGGGCCTAGCAGACAGGACTAACAGCAGATAGGAGGAAACCACACTGTGAGGAGCTGCATGATTGATACCGATCATGGAATGTTATTAGGGCAATCAAATCCAAAAGTATGAGATGGGCGGTGCATATTGCATACGTGCAAACGGAACAGAAATCCACAGTGTTTTAGTAAGAAAAGACAAATTGGAATACTCTGTCACAGACGGCAGGACATCACAATGTGTCTGAATGAAAAAGGATGGGAGGTCTACGGCTGAGTGCATCTGTCTCAGCACGGGACAGGTGGCAGATGGTTGTGAACTTCCAGGTTCCATAAAATGCAGGGAAATGTTTGACTAGCAGAGGAACTGTAAGGTTCTCAAGAAGTACTCTGCTCCACTGAGTTATCCCAAAAGTAATACACAACAATTTTTAATGTTTAAAAATATTTTACTTACATAAAAACCTCCAATACAGTCAGATTCATGCCTTATGACAGGTTCTCACAGCCCTGGCAATTTTTGTGTACCATTTGACTACCAACAAGCCTTAATCTGTCTGGTACATCAGAATATGGCTGCATGCACCGTTTCTAAAGACTGCAATCATTGGCCACACAGAGACTGAAATCAGGAGGACTCGTTCTGCGATTGCAAGCAGGATGAGGGAGTGTGAAATAGTGCCTCGCACTTGTAGTCAGTGAAGATGGTCTTTACAGTTTGTGTGATACGAGGTGTTGAATTGTCATGGGGTGGGCAGTGACCTTCCACCTCAGTTTAAACATGGTGAATGGATCATACTGGTATTCTAGATTCCATAGCTATCTCTTCACAGGTCATACAACTGTCTCGCTCCAAAATGGTAGCAATAATGACCACCATCGTGTTGTCAGTGCAAGTTCTCAGTCTACCAGAGTGTTCCTTGTCTTCAATAATGTCCTGACCTTGACAATACCTTTGTGACAAACATGAATTGTGCTACAGTCTAATCTCATTATGAGGAAGCACACATTTCCTGCAACAATTCATAAATTTCTGTTGATGAACAATCTTTGATCCAGTACTGTAATCCAGCCTGAAGCAATTTCATCACCAATTTTAAGTGGTTCTACACACAAAATAAACACACCTTACTATATTTGAAGTACACCAATGAGGAGAGAAAGGTTCAGACTACTAACAAGTACATCATTACCTGCGTCGGCATGTGGAGCAGGCATTGCATGCACAGTGTCCGTTACTTTGGCTTCACCCTTCCAGTTAGTCAGAAGCGAACTTTTCCTGACAATCATTCTAATATAATTCTACAGCCTTGCTGGGTTTCATTAGGCAGTAACATACACAAAATTTTACTTCCTGTGTTCACAAACTGCACATGTATTGGATTTTTAAATCTGAAGTTTTCTTTAAATTTTCCTACATTCTGATTCACTGGCACTCTTATAACTCTGGCATTAACTGAGACAGACAGACAGACAGCTCTATTGTGTACCAGTTGAAATCTCATTGCAATGCTTCCAATGGTATGAATTTATAACATTTTAAGGAATGCTGTTTTGACCTTGATCTTTACCTCAATAAATACAAAACAAACACCAGATTTGTGCAAGCTTTCTTTCCACAACAACTGCAATAATTTCAACACTTCTTTCTAAAGTATCTTCTCTGGACATGAAAGTGGTGAGAAGATGCAACTATCCATCAGTGGCCTACTGCTGCACTGGATGGTTAGACACAATGAGCCTTTGTTTCTGACATTCATGGAGTAAGAATAGAGGATGTAGAAATTAAAATGATTAAAATGGTGTAACAAAAATACTGGAGTGTCAATACGTAACATTTTGGAGCAGTAGTCATAGGCAGAGAAACTGCTAAACTGCCATTGTGAACCAAAATTGGACAACTTTAATTGACCTGGTCCCCCTCTTAGTTGGAAACAAGTCTATTCTCCTGTTTCTCACTCATACTTACTGACGGCATCAATAACTTTCTGTAAAAACGCTATCTTGCTGTCTCGATCTTTGATAGTCTCATGATTCAGCTCCTCAGTGGTAAACAAACCCTGCAGGAAGCCAGTTTCTTGTATCACCTAGAAATCGGAATTGCCAATATACATACATTTCTTTTATTTTAATCTACTCCAATTCCAAACATTTCAGGACCTAAGCATGAGGTTAATACAGTGCTCCTAAAATATGGTGTTACAACACAGTGAATAATATGATTGCTACATGGAGATTACATGCTTATGTTTGATACTCAGAGAACACAACCAGTGAGGCAGACATCACATCACCGTCAGAAAATACCTCGATAACATCGCAAACTTACATACCATATCCCAAAAACTAGTTACGTCGAGAATTTTCACACATCGCAACTGCATTATCGGTACAATATTACTGTATAAAAATGCAGTAAATAATTACCGCTTTTATGATGTCATGAAGAAATCTGAAAGGTGGCTTCTTAAGCAGTTTCTCAGTTAATGGAGGCTTCTTTATGTATTTTCCAAGCGTGTCTTGTGTTCGTTTTATAACTTCAGGTCGTATATCATCACTCATTTCTGATTATACATACATATGTAGACACAATTTCAAATCAAACTACTCACGACTTGAATCAAATTTCGCAACCAAACATTCCGAGGACATACTGTGTCAGGTGCTTTCCATTCAGAGGGCAATTACTTCACTTGTATCAGAGTAAAGCGAAGATAATACGACTGTTTTCGGCATGAATCGGTGGACACGGTAGTTCTGAACGAACTCTTTGCGGCCGTGCATTCCAGGATGCGTGATAGTTACTGGTGTGGTTACTGGTGACTGTAATTATCAGTGTAGCCAACTACATTGAAATAAGTGTTTGGAATTGAAACAATAATTCGTCACAAACAATATTGCTTGAATCAGCAGTGTGACGTACAATGAACTTTGTCGTTATGTATAAGGTATTGTATGTTTTATTGTAACATAATATGGAATATTTTATTCAGAAAATTATTGAGTCATTCGAAATGAGAGATGGCTACAATGTCCGTTTGGAGCGCCTGGAAATTAGTCCGCTGGTGATGTAACGGTGACGCTTAGGTTGACGACTTTCAGGGGCGTGTAGTAGTAATTTGATATTAAGCAAGATTAATTAACTGAAATTTAAGTTTTCGAGTAGGTAAGTTATGTGGTGTTACATGTGCTGCTGTTACACACGGTAGTGTGATATGTGGTAGGTATTCTTTGCGTTAACAGGATAAGATGGTATAGGCTACCCGTAGCTGTTGGTGGGGGAAGGGGTGGTCCATTCACACGTTTACGCGATAGTGTCGGATACTGACTGTAGTTTGCTTACGTATTAATATTTGATATTTCGCTCGATAATGCATAAATATTAGTCCTTTAATGCTTGAAATTTATCTAATCGGTATTTAAAATTCAAGTTCATACCTCACAGAGAACTTGTCGCTGACGTTAAGAAGTTCAGTCGGTTAATGCTCGGCAGGAAATCAACGATGTAGTGTGATTCGTGCGGAACACATAAATAGGGTAGCATGCAGAACTTGTTAATGTTAAAATAGGCTGTACAGTGCCAATGCCCGTAACTCTATGTTGGGTTGCAGAATACGAGAGTATAATACGGACTGTTCTATTCAGCAACGCATTCTGTATATAATGTTTATGGTGGATGAATATGAGTATGTAGCATTGATGGATTTGTATTCATGCGAGAATCTTCTGTGCTTGGGGTGGGGAAAAGAAAAAAAAGTTACTTCCTCCACCATCAATTCTTGCTTTGGAATCGAACCCGGGCCCCAGCTGTGAGAAGCCGATGAGTAAGCGCCATAGCTGTGGCGCGGTCAGGTTGGTTGTAATTAGATGAACGTGATATTTGTACACCTATAATGTTATAGTTTCTATACATTAAGTTCATATAATATTATAAACATGAAGTAACACATTGGGTCTATCCACCTGTTTGTACCCAAGATGGAATGAAATAATCTTAACTAAATGTAATTACAAATCTTACAACTTAGCTCAACAGACCACACCACCTGAACTAACCCTACACTTCCTGATGTTATTAGAACAAGGGATGTAGCAAAAGAATGTCAGGTTACATTGTAGGAGAATGTTTGCTGTCAGTTTCACTAACAGGTTTTTCCCCCATGTGCACTATGAAGGCATATGGGGGAGTGGAAGTGTATCTACACTTGTTATTAACCATGGCACTAGGTGAGAGGTGAGTGGTCAGTTTCAATGATAATTACTAATGCAGAATGTCCTCGAACAGGCCTGCTGAACCTGTAGCTTGTGGGCAGCATTTTCCTGTGACAGTGTCATGTTGCTCGCAGAGGTATTTGAAACAGGAATATGCCATTAACCCTTTCCTGATAGAACCAAGATAGGCTGCTAAACAATTTTGAAAACTTATTTACTGTTTATGGAGCCCTACATTACATTACTAATTTATTTAGTAAAAATGTGATAAAATAGTGGCATTGTAGCCTGGATTATGATTGCATTTTTTACAAATGTTTCCTGTTATTATTGGTGTAGGTCATTGCACATGGTTTAGAAAAACACAACGGTAAAATTGTACAGATATGTATACTTATAAGTTCTTAATTTTGTGTATTGAATTCAGTGTTATCTGCTTGTAGACCAAATTTTGCTGAAGTTTCCCGCACCACTTAAGAATTTGAACAGGCAGCCTTAGTATATCAACACTTGAGATATGTGTTTTATGTAGACTGGTTCTATTTGCATTACCTACTTGTCTTTCCCTTGTCAAGACCAGTACAGTGCACAATATGCTGTGCAGAACAAACATATGTTTAACATTCCTCCAGCATGTTTCTGCTTCTTCAGGTGATTACAGTCTGTAGCAGTTAGCCAAAGAAGCTGCATCTCTCCCTTGGCATTCATAAAGTCTGCAAAGACCCAGGCATGCTAATACAGTATAACATCCCATAGAGAGACTATTGCTATGTTAATACAGTGTAACATCCTATAGAGAGACCATTGCTATGTTAATACAGTATAACATCCCTTAGAGAGACCGTAACTGCATATTAATATGGTATAACATCCCATAGAGAGACCGTTGCTATGTTAATACAGTATAACATCCCATAGAGAGACCATTGCTATGTTAATACAGTATAACATCCCATAGAGAGACCATTACTGCATATTAATATGGTATAACATCCCATAGAGAGACCATTGCTATGTTAATACAGTATAACATCCTATAGAGAGACCATTGCTATGTTAGTATAGTATAACATCCCATAGAGAGACCATTGCTATGTTAAACAGTATAACATCCCATAGAGAGAACATTGCTATGTTAGTACAGTATAACATCCCATAGAGAGACCATTGCTATGTTAATACAGTATAACATCCCATAGAGAGACCATTGCTATGTTAGTACAGTATAACATCCCATAGAGAGACCATTGCTATGTTAATACAGTATAACATCCCATAGAGAGACCATTGCTATGTTAATACAGTATAACATTCCATAGAGAGACCATTACTGCATGTTAATAGAGTATAACATCCCATATAGAGACCATTACTGCATGTTAATACAGTATAACATCCCATAGAGAGACCGCTGCTATGCTAATACAGTATAACATCCCACAGACAGACCATTGCTATGTTAGTACAGTATAACATCCTATAGAGAGACCATTGCTATGTTAATACAGTATAACATCCCATAGAGAGACCATTGCTCTGTTAATACAGTATAACATCCTATAGAGAGACCATTACTGCATATTAAATTTAACTGAAGGTGTTTTTTCCCTTCCAAAGTAGATTACAAAATGGGTACTGATATGTGATTAACAGCTGAGCGAACTGTGGGAGACTGAACGGGAGACCTGTGTTGTTCAAAATAACAGTGTTAACAATATGACAGGACAGGAGACCTGTGCTGTTCACAGTAACACTGTTAACAATGTGACCCACCGCACAAAATTTACTGGCGACAAACACCAGATGTTTTATTATTGCAGCATTTCATGCATTGCTATGTTAATGCTACCTCATCTCTATAATCAAGCAGTGTTATACACTGCTGGTTCATCCTGCTTTTGGCAAAGAATAATCCTGACGGACTTTGAAGTACTGGGACATTTATGTGGATGTTGGCAATATACTGATGTATAGCTGTGCTGCTCTGTAACAGTCAGCTGACTGAAGACAATAATATTTATTGTAAAACAAAAGTAATTGTTACTAAGCAGTTTACATGTTCTTGCTGATGATGGCCCAGCCTAGCCAAAACATGCCAGATGAATGTTAAATTTATTTGGACATCATCGCCCCACTGTGCAAACCGATCATCAACAGTAACATCCACACAACACTATAGCCTTTGCATGTTCAGATTTATTCCTGCCTGCTACATGTGTCGGTCAATCAGTTTGATCATCAGGCAGAGACGACCTTCATAGATCGGTTCTGAAGAGTATGTACAGTACACACACACACATTTCATTGATCCAACATTTGTCCATCAATGGATGAATGTGAAACATGTCAGGTACTATAGGTTGCTCAGTGCAACTTGGTCAAAGAAACATTTTAAATAAAAGTATATACAACATATATTTTGGAGAAACTATGAAATAAATACAGGGTCTGAACTTAGAGGAGTTAGATGAGAAAAATATTCTATATGAAAGAACTACATGAGCTAATCAATAGATTAAAAAAACTCTTCTAAAAATAAACTAGAGCTAATAGTTTGATAAAAATTCTTCTATGGAATAGAAAACTTGTGTAAGAAGATATTTCCTTAAAGCAGACTTGCAAAGTGTCTTATCATTTGTCAGTCCTGAGATTGTAATTGTGGTAATTTGTTGAATATGTTGACAGTGGAACAGGCAGTACAGCAGCATGTCTAACTGCAGGTGTATGTAAATGTCTTGTATTAATTTTGTGAACAGAGGATTTGGTTTGAAAGTAGTGCAAGTTGGCAACAACAAACAACATTAAAGAATAAATAAACAAGCTTGATATGGGTAAAATCTCCAATTTTTAAACCATTTCCTGCAGGAACTCCTTGAACTAATTCCTTGCATAGTTCACTAAAACTTTTTTTGAGTTAGCAATACCGTAGCAAAGAACTGGTACTGCCCCAAAATGTTATTCCATAATTAACCAAAGAGTGAAAATGCGCAAAATAAAGAGTCCTCAAAGTGTGAACATTAAGTACGTGAGATAATCGACCCATTATATAACAAACTGAACTCAGCTTATGTAATAGATAATTTACATGACACTTCCATGGAACTTGACTGTCCAGTTGGAGACCTAACAATTTTGTGGCATTTGTTTCAACAGGTAAGTGTTCAGTGCAAGTGGTTATATGCAATGGGGAATATGAACAATTTGAAGGAGTAAATTTTACTATTTTAGTCTTTTCCATATTTAATACTAGCTGACTGGCCTGAAACCATTTGAGGGGTTGTATAGAACTTTGTTGAAATTTCTGTCAAGATCTTCGTAGGAGTTATTGGCAGTGAACATATTGTGTCATCAGCATGTGTTGTCACATTAGAGCTATTGTCTGCTGAACCTGGTAAATCATTAATGTAAATGAGACACAGGGGTGGACTGGCACAGATCCTGAGGAACACCACATTTTACAGCTTCCCAAGTTGAGGCCTCCTCTATAGTAGTTTGCTTTTGTACTTGCATTTTGTCTGTGCCTGGGGATGATCAAAGTGACTGATGGACTGACACATGTAGCAGGGTGGACTAATCTGAATGTGCCTAAGTTAGAGTGTTGTGTTTTTGTGTGGGTTTGACTGTTGGTGATATTCAGCCGATGTTTGTTTGCCATAGCATGTTGTGTACTGTTTTTGGTGTTCATTACAGCAGTAGATGGTGAATAATGCAACAGTTGAAGACTTCCTGCTTTCTTCCATGGAAGATTAAGATCCCCTGCAATGTTGTGCCTGTCATTGCTGAATTCAGATGTTGAACATGGCATGAGCCATTGTGAGGGTTTGATTATTCTGTCCTGTGTGTTAGGGTAGCAATTCTGAGGTGTGTCATCCCCGTTGTATGTTGAAAGACTAATGGTAAGGTAAATTCAGTCAGGAAACACAACTATAATTGTATGCTAGATGATGGTATTTATTAGCACGGAAATAACTACGTGTTTCGGCCTACAGCAGCCATCTTCA
>Ga0123357_10007740_pt1 | contig 13335 bp, 6 predicted proteins | sample TergutEmb28metaG_FD_89873 | JGI IMG/M metagenome (GOLD analysis project Ga0123357, IMG submission 89873) | Embiratermes neotenicus P4 segment gut microbial communities from Petit-Saut dam, French Guiana - Emb289 P4 | ecosystem: Host-associated > Arthropoda: Insects > Digestive system > Gut ...
AACTCAACAAATAAGTCGCAAGCTCCTGAGGATGGATGTATTAACATCCGAAACATGTTGAGCATTAAGTAAAGAAATAATAAAGCAAGTGACATCAAGTTGGTCTCTCTTTATTCAACTATCTTAAGAGACTGTTACTTATTTCCATCATGGTGGCATGTCAGCAGCCATGGTGTAAGACAGTCTGCCCTGAAGTGTTGATGATGATGATGATGATGATGATGATGATGACGCTCCTGTCCTTATAAAGCGTTTAGTACAGTCTGTTCAAGTAGAAACCCCAGCCTTCTGGCTCAGATGTGCATATAACACCGTAACCACCGGTAGTTTCAGATTCTGAGCAGCAACATGCACATTCCGGCATTCATTCGAATTGTCTCCATGAGCTACGAAGTAAGAAATTTCACAGTAGTCTGGTTATCGTTACATGTAATGGACGTTATTAACCCTTTGATGCCTAACGACTCCTATAGTGGTCGTACCGCACCGCTAACCTCTAAACGTTGCATTTTATATATTTATTCAACAAATATAGGTATTGAATATTTTAAACATGGTATATACTCTCCGTTTTTTTTTCTGTTCAAAATGCAGCTTGTTTCATAATTCTAACGTATTTGGTTCCTGTTTTATTCACATTTTATATACAGGTGTGCTAAAATTCAAAAAATAATTCTGGCGCCAAAAGGTTAAGCAGACACAGCCCTCTGCAATATTTGACACAGTCAATAAATATTTGATTTGAACATGTAATTTAAGTGATTGACAGGTGACGTGACGGTCAGAACGCCACATCGATATTAAGTAGGTGTCGTATTCACGGGAACCCCAGTCTGTTTGGATGTGACGCAGTGTAAATTGGTATGTACGTAGCAACGTTTCGGATGATTTTGCTATCTCCGTTTTCTTTGGTTAACCTGAAAGTTGAGGAAGCGTATTTCTGCGAAAGATTGGTACCTATATACCATTTCACACGACGTCATAAAAGAGTGGTGTCTGATATCATCGTTCAGTACCGGTCGGGGCCACAAGAAAATGAAAATGAGGGGGGGAAAAATATGAAAGTATGAAATTTTCAGCTGGGATAGCTCCGTCGGTAAAGTGGCTGGCCTCTAACTGATCGAGTTAGTTTCGCTTCTGGGTAGGGGCAGGATTTGTCGCTGCATTGTAACAGCTCTGATAACAGTCTGGCCATTTGGGGTCTATTATCCGTTGAGCTATAACTCCACGCCCCTGTACACCTTCCTGGCATTATTCTTAGTCTGATCCTCAGAATTAAGATCACTTGTCTCCCGTTATGTGATGTCATGTAGTCTGCTATATACGAGAATGTAGCAGCCTTTCTGAAGAACCTGCCACCTCTACTTTCAGAGTACAGCGATACCTCGGCTAACGAATATAATTCGTTCCGGGATCACATTCGTTAGCCGAAATCTTCATTAGCCGAAACGTGTTCATTTCAGCTACTGGAATGGCCCGACCGTTCATGTTTGCTGCTTTATGTTAGCACGCGCATCCACTAAAACTTTCGTTAGCCGAATCCATATTCGTTAGCCGAGTCCGAAAAACGGCGAAAAAAATCTTCATTAGCCGAAAAATTCGTTACCAGGGTCACTCGTTAGCCGAGGTGTCACTGCACAAGGTATAGTCGTCAGGTAGATCAGAAACGTTGTTACGTCGCTACCAGACCACTTGGCGTGACATCCCAGAAAAAACCTTGATCTTGATATTCACCGTCGTGAGAATCTGAGATCTGATAATAGCATGAAGATGACAGGAGATCGCTTGAGTGCAACATCGTATTGTCAGATGCATCTCAGCGTACGGTTCGCAGTACAATCTTTTCTTTTTAACAAGTAGTCGAACTTCTGCTACACGCCTCTGTTTTGGCATTTATAAACATGTTTTAATGTAAAAATCCAACGATTACTGCAATAACTTGTCTGTTGTTTGCAAGTTAATTATTCACGTAGCTATGGAACGCAGTTTGATAGAAGAAGATGAGTGTAGACATAAATTGAGAATGGTACGTCGTGGTTGGAAAAGGTCACCTGTTGTTTGTAGTATGTGTCTAGTTACGTCACTGAGGCTTCGATGTAAACAACGTTTGTGCTGAAACCTCTTGGAAAACGGCTACTTGGGAGACCGAGTAGGAGGCAGAAGGGTACCATTGTTACGGATCTTTGTGAAGTAAGTTGTGATCCTAGGAGGTGGATAGAACAGACTCATAGTCGTATCTAATAGCGAGCTTGTGTATGAGCAGTGTTGCACTTCCGATCCCTGTTGCTAGTGAGTACCGCCACAGGCATCTTGCACCAGGTTCTGACGCCTTTTTCTTGATTTTAATTATCGGAAGGTGGAGCGCTAGACTCCATTACAAGAATACAAGGCCACCTAGTTGACATTTTTAATGGTAAAGACAAACGCATTGCCTTTCTCTACGCCAAATTTCACGTTCAAGTTCACGCCGCTCGCAAGTTGTCTGTGGGAAACAGAAAGTTAAATGGGCAATTCATGTTACGTCTCACAGTTTTCTTTCCATATTCGCGAATTTCTCATTCGCGGTCGAGTTTCCGACAGTAAAATGCGCGGGTATCATGAGCTTGTTTTGAGAGCGCTCCGTGATGCGTCGTCGCGAGCTTCTCGCAGCTTCTTAACATCGGACTCGCGCGCCACCACTCGTACTGGCACTGGCAACATCTCGCGACGGTAAGGATCTTAGGCCGCCACTCGTAGTGGCACTGGCAACATCTCGCGACAGTAAGGATCTTAGACCGCCACTCGCGCTGGTATATACGACATCTCGCGACGTTTTGGGTCTGGTTGTTTTTGTAGTTTCTGCGTACATGTACCTCCGAAAAGGAAGGAAGTAGTTATAGAATGTAAGTGGAAGTGTAAAAAGTGCGAAGAGAAGAAATAACAGGCATCTTTGTTGCATAGAACAGAACGGAGGACGAAGACTCACTATTTCTCACTGGAGTATTTTGGGGGGAAAACTTTTGGCGAAGACGTGTTCTGCACTGCAACAAATACTAAGACTTTCGCGTGAATATTGAGTGATAAAGAACACCGCTTTAGCATTGCGTGCTGGTCAGTATTTACTACGGAATGACGTTACAGGGACGTGCCGTAAGGCTTCACTTATAAGGCAACCCGTATTTTTTGTGCGGCTATTTCCACAGATAAAAAAAATCACCTTATGTTCGAAATTGTATGGTAATTCATTAAAGAGTACATACAAATGTAATTCGTTCTCTTATACTAAACGTAGTGGGCCGGGTAGCTCTGTCGGTATAGCGACTATTGGCTGGACCGTCCGGGATCGAATCCCGGTGGGAACGAGATTTTCCGCCCATCCAGACCGGTCCTGGGGCACACCCAGCCTCCTGTAAAATGGGTACCGGGTCTTTCCCGGGGGTAAAGTGCGGTCGGGGCGTGCTGCTCACCACTCACCCCCTTCTAGTGCCGCGGTCATAGAAGAGTAGAGCTATACCTCTACCCACTCTCTGCGCCACACCGGGCCTGTAACGGGAAAGCTTTACCTTTACCCATACTAAACGTAAGCCGCCATGACCTGAATACGGAGACACAGATGTATTGGAAGCCAGAAGCACTATCCCTCGTCTGCCACTTTTATTTTCTCGTAGTCGATTCACGTGCACTTGGAGAATCATCCAATTCCATATCAACTATTTAAAGAACGAAATTCATTGAAACAATGTAAAAATATCAGTTTTTCCCCCTCGCAGATAACATACTTCGTCTGCATTGCAAAGGCCAGCCAGTTTAATGCTGTGTAGGGTAATAATTCCCGTATATTCTATTTTTTCAGGCGTGTTCGAAAAACGGTTTGGAAAAGGAGCTGTTAACCGCGTCACTTCCTTCTTTCATCGGTCTGCATGGGACCGCGCGCCTGTCATCGGACGTATTTTCGTTATATTTCCTATTCGAGATACCTGCCAACATTTGTTGACGCCTTACGATCTTAATTAAAATCGAACAGAAACGACAGACACTACGTGCATTTATATCTCGCCGTTTTTGCCTTTGCAATTGAAGCTTAGTTCTCCGCGAGGTAGCGCTGAGGCCGAAAAAACATTTGACGATAGGAACATGACGATTATGTTTGATCATCAGTCTGTTGCTGGCTTATGTAGGAATATGATAATGTGTGTTGTGTATGACGTGTTAAAGCGCATTTAAAGTATTAACATGCTTATTGCTTTTCTTGGAATTATGCCCGATTTAAAATTAGGGACAATAATGGAGCGAACGCACAAAAAGGGTTTCGCTCTGCGGACATTTCCTAAGCTGTTTCTTATTTTTAATTTACACCCTGTCCCTGCCGTTCCTTTAGTGTTTTGGTCGCTCATTTTGTTTGCTTCTGTACCGAAATTTCGCGTCGCTTTACAAAAATTACAACCACCGTTTAACATCGATGTAGTGCGTAGGTATCCCAGTCGGCTGATTACACGCTGTTATTCAAACGTGACAGCAAATAGCTTCAGATAGATATCCTTAACCGACTTCAGCTGTATATATATACAAGTGGTTTATGAGCTTATCGCGTTTTACTGTATTTTGAGGATAAAAATTTACAAAAGAAGGACATTAAGAACTTACCAACACGACCGTTTAGTAAAACGTTTCTTTTCCAGTGACCGTCACACTGCCTTATCGTTTCTGAAACTAGCTCATGTTTCGCTGACGTCACTTAATGAATGGATAAAATTGCCCCTGTGCTTATTAATTATGACACCGTGAAGAGGTATGAGGAGGGCAGTATAGTTCCGCGCATTCTTCACCTCGCCGCAAAATGAAGGTGACTGGTACGGTAGTTAATGAGAAGAAATAATGCATTGTATTGTGCAAAGCGAATAGATTCTGTGCGGTCACCGTGTGGAGGTGACATGTGAACACAGACAAAACAATGTTTATAGCAGGCTGTTATTTATTTGTGAAAGGCGCTGGTCCTTTGTTGCAAAATAATTGGCACCTCTGGGACTTCATATGTGGGAACACAAATTTTGCAGGGTGTATGAAACCGGTTTGATTTGCACTTGTACTTGATGTTAGCGAGAAGCTGTTAATGCTGCTTCTGAGAATTGTCGTAAGTAAGGAATGGCGCGGACAGTCTGAACAGAGCTGCTTTCTTCTTGTATTATGCCAGTACGAAAGGATATGTAATTTCTGTTTTCAGCCTATTCTTGTTTTTGTTTAAAGACAGTCGGTATAGTGACGAGGCTGTTGTGTGGACAATCCGGGGTTCCATTCCCGGTAGGAACAAGAGATATTGTCGTCTCCAAAGGGTTCAGACCGGCCCTGGGGCCCACCCAGCCACCTGTTTGTTGGGTCCTGGGGGTTCCTTCCCCTAGTGTAAAGTATCTAGGGAATGAAGTCCACCACACACCTCCGTCTGGTGCCAAGCGTAACAGTGAGTAGAACTACATGCGCGATGACGCCCACACAAACTGCTTGACTTCACGTCTATACACAGATTGGCTTATGAAATCATGATGTCCGTATGTCTGCCCGGACCCCTCGACTTTTGAACCAGTTGACAGATTTGCATGCTACTCGAGGCCATTTTGTCTCTACCTTGTAATTTCCTAAGGTTACTACGAATAAGTTAACATGTCGGCCCCGGCGACTCGTGATTGGTTTTCTTGGTTTTCCGTAACTCCATCAAGGCAAGAAGAGTACGTACCTCTTCAAACCACTATCGCTTCCTTCCACATCTACTCGGTTCATCGTTCACTGATCATGTGAAACAGTTACAGGGCGCTTAGATAGACACCAGGTTTGTGAAATAGACGTGACGGCAATGCAAACACGTGACGTGGAAGCTACTGTAATCTTCATTTATTTTTAGTTTGCCTATTTATCCCCATTATTATCCTTTAATTTTATTTCCCTTACCCATTTCACTTTGTACTCTGACCTATACTAGTTTCACTTTGTGGAAATGAACAGATAAATTATGGAGTTTTTAACCTGATTTAATATAACAGTAAAGTATAATAACAACTTGAATAGATTAATGAACCTATAACTACAAAATCCATATTCTTGTATAGTATTGCACATTGTATATATATATATATATATGTTGTACATATAATTTCTACAACACACATAATATGATATCATAGACCTAACTATTATTAACTCATATAATAGCAGAAACCCCACGTACCCACACCTCCCAACCTGCATGACACATAGGAGATCTCGTGTCCACCTCAACTCCTACCTCCCCACTGTATACAACCCATATTAAGTCTCATATAACTGCTTACTAAGTATTTGATGTACAGTCTGAAGATGGCCATTGTCAAGCGTCGAAACATGTAGTTGTACCTTATGTAGTAAATAGATGTACCTCTACCATCAAATAAAGTTGTGTTTGACAAGTACATACATAGCACTCTAAATAGTTTACTGTAATCTTCAAAGAGCTTGACAATTTTTTGTTGAAAGTTTTCGTCTGTAGACCGTAGAACGAGTTGACCTCACGAAGTCTGCATTTTAAACAGGCAAGCGAAATGTTATATGGCGCTAGAATATGCGACGTAAACATATATACATTATCTTCTATGAAGTATTGTTTATTTATCAACATTTATAACCATGACGAATGTGCCGGTACGTAACCGGTTGTAGTCTGCACGGCAGATTTAATGCACCAGTAGTCGCTGTTTGTCGTGTTATTCTCGATGAGCAGGATGCTGGAAATAAACTGACCTGACCCGTAGTTATCATGTCGTATTGGTGCACCTGACGGTGGCCCCTGTAATTCCGTATTGCCACTATTCCGTTAATGATGAGTAATGCTTGTGTGATTTCAGGCTTCCGCCGCGGTGTAAATGAGATCTTCGCTCTTCTGGGATGTTACTTACTTACTTACTTACTTACTTACTTACTTACTCACTTACTCACTCACTCACTCCATGGTGCGGAGTCCTTATTGAGAAGCTAATTGGTTTGCAGCTAGTCAAGAAATTCCCCGCATTTTACGGAACCCGAAGGTTCATTACCGCACTCACAAGCGTCCGCCACCTGTCTATATCCTGGGCCAGCCCAGTCCAGTCCATATACCTACATCTCACCTCCTGGAGATCCATCCTAATATTATCCACCCATCTACGCCTAGGTCTCCCTAGTGGTCTCCTTCTCTCGATTTGGATGTTACGCGCCGTTAATTGGTAGATAGTTGCCGACGTTTCGGGACATCGGTTTCATGTTCAAGGGTAAAGTAGTCCAAGAATATGGACTGCTTGACTCTTGAAGATGGGACCGATAGGCTGTCTTGAAACGTCGACAAATAACTACCGATTAATGGTGCATAACGCCACAGAAGAGCGAATATCTCAGAAGTATTGTTGGTGGTATTGACAGTGTCAGGAGCACGGTAGAGCTTGATCGCTCCCGGGCCCTGCCCCTCCAGGGGACCTTTTCTACCCTCGTTGAACCCAAATTTAACTGTAAATATGATTCTGTCCACGTTTTTTCTTAATCTCAATTATAACGGTACACTTCAGTAAAGAAACACAAACACAATAATCAACTGTAAGTTTGAAATCCTAACATGTTCTGTTAACACCACCTATCAACAACAAATCCGACATGCTTGAAGCTGATGTTAGAGGGATATTAATGTGCTGGGAATTTCTTGTAGGGGGAGGTAAACCCTTAGCCTCCCCGGGCCTGGGGATGTCGCTGCGTCACTGGGTAGTGTTGTTTTGTTGTTGTTGTTGTTGTTATTAATAATGATGATGATTATGATGATGGTGGTGGTCGTGGTGATATTATACTAGTAGTGCTAGCAGCAGCAGCCGTTATGCAGTGATTCGTCTACATGAAAATAATCCGTAAAAATAAGAAGCTGGGGGCGAAAAGTTGGCAGCATTTCAGCTGAAGGGTTTTCATGGTTGGATTACAATGACGTCACTTAATGTACAGATACAGTGAACGTAAATGAATACATATCCGAGGTTAACAAAAGAAAGAAACGTCATCAAGGCACACTCAGTTCAGTGTATTGCACTGCTACATGTTGCGATCTATCAGGATCGTCTGCAGGGAGACACTTAATGAATCCAAGTGTTGCTGCCAGGCGTTACTCTGTACGGTACATGGCCTTATTGTAAAATGTATACTATAAATTTCGTACAAAGTATGTTTACATGTGTGTGTGTCTTTGTGCTTGTGTGTGTGTGTTTGTGCTTTTGTGTGTGTTTGTGCTTGTGTGTGTGTTTGTGCTTGTGTGTTTGTGCTTGTGTGTTTGTGCGTGTGCGTGTTTGTGCTTGTGTGTGTGTTTGTGCGTGTGCGTGTTTGTGCTTGTGTGCGTGTTTGTGCTTGTGTGTGTGTTAGTGTGTGTTTGTGGTTGTGTGTGTGTGTGTGGTTATGTGTGTGTGTGGTTGTGTGTGTGTGTGTGTGTGTGTGTGTGTGTGTGTGTGAAGGGAAAGGCTTGTGAAATGCGGCAACTTATGCCCGTGGAAGTACGGACACTCGGCATTGAAGAAAGGATGCAACCATCCGTGAATGCATAGCTGGTATTCAGTAACGTAAAATACAAGTTTGCGCGAGGCCGTAAGGATATTACGTTGCGGTACGTAATAAACTTTGCGGAACAATCAGATAAGACGTAATGTCATATGACGAAGGTTTATAGACACTACGTAAAACGAAACGCAGCCGTAATAAAATGCGGCATCTTGATTGAAGGAGTATACATACGTAATGTGTCTGGCTGGTTATTTCTGTAAGCTTAAGAAGCTTACATTTAACTTTTTTTTAATTCATATAGTCCTATACAGAAAGGAGGAGAGACTACACGCAGCATTATAAACATTGTGCAGGAATTTTATAGTGTAGATTTGATAATAAGACTGCCACATAGTGTCATGGCTGGCAACAAGACTTGGATTCAGTAATAGTGTCCCCCTGAAGATGGCACGGGTGGAAACACTTAGGAGCACAAAAAGATGCAGTTCTAACTCTTGTGTGTGTGTGCGTGTGCGTGCGTGCCGTGATAGTATTGCGTTCTTTCGTTAATGTGTGAGGTATACGGTTGAAAGTGGTTCAGTTCAAGTCATACTGCGTATGTGAACTGTTTTGGTATGTTGATTGTATACTTAATTGTCGTTTTTTGGTGTAGCTGTTGATGGAAGGGGGGGATTGACCTGGCGCTGAGCGTCAGATTGCGTGGTTCCTCAGTCGACACCGATTATTCACCTAACTGCATTACCTCTTTGCTGTATTTAATGGAGACAACATTAGTCCTCTATGAGACAGGGCCTGAATTTATATATTTAATTTATATGAATTTCGGTCCTGAAAAAGTTAACAGTAATAACGGTCTTTAATCTGGCCGCTGAGTACGTGTAGGTTTTCGCATATGAAACAAGTACTATATCCCTAACACAGCATTGAGCAATTTTATCTTATTAATGTTGGCTTGTTGTGTTTTCTGTGAAGTGGGGACTGAATTACATACATTACTTAGAGGCAATTCGCGCTTTAAAATTTTAAATATCTAAAAGTATGCAGCAATTGAATGATGCTTTTGTTTTGAGCGGAAAGAGACGAATACAGAGACACTCGTATCTTCGAAATAAAACCCTGCGTCTGGGTACGTAATGATATCAGACTGCCAATTTTGCAAGTGGAATTTTTATTAGGTCTTTGCAGGATATGCATTTTAAGGCTCCACTGTCGGAATGTAGAAAGGCGTAGACTAAATTTGGGCGTCTGAGAACATTGTACTGAGGATAATGTGTTGCGACAGAAGCAGTAACGGGGCTGGAGAAAAATATGGATATATATATATAGGTATAGATGTATTTGTTAACTGCAATTGGGTTGACACCCGGTGGCAGTAGCACAGTACACATTTACACACAAACAATACACAGAGTAACACAATTAGTTTGGGAAGAGTGCGGGCCGTGCCCCGTCTTTGCGAGTTATACACGGGCAGTTGCCTTAAAACTGAGGAAAAAGCAAGGAAACCCCTCAGTCAAGGTAGATAAACCTCAGTTGGGGTAATGAGGACGTTTACAATTTATACTCGTTTAGATTTATTCTTTATTTGTGGGTTATTTAAGAAGGCTTTCTGTAGTTCAGACCTTAGCGTCGAATACTATGGTAGTGGGAACCGAGTTAGAAACGGTTTGGAAGGGATCAATTTTGCCTAATTCGAGATTCCACCCGGGCACTTTCGTGAAAGGATTGAGGAAATAGCTGGAAACCTCAGAATAGTCGCCATTCTGGCAGGGACTCGAACGAAACGCTTTCTGTATGCAGTTAGGGAGTGTCTGCGCTTGAGCCGACGTGTTCGGTTAATATGTTGTTATTAGAATGGTTAGGTCAAGGAGGATCAAATGGACGGGACGTGTAACTGTCGTAGAAACATAAGAAATTACACAATTTTAGTCGAGAAACCTAAACGGAAGACACCGCTTGTTCTGCCAAGGAGCAAGCGGCGGGATAATGTTAAAACGGTTCTTAAATGTGTGAGGATGTGTGCTGGATTCATGTGGCTTAGGACAGGATCCATTGGCGGGCTGTCGTGAACAAAGTAAAGGACCCTCGGGTCTTTTTCCCACTAAAATGCGTGGAATTTCTTGTCACTGCTTGCTTTTGAAGAGATACTCTGTTCAATGGAATTGGCATTCACTAGGCGTACGTAGCCTATCCTGCTGGCAAGACTTGCGCCATGTTGGCTGTCGTTGAAGCGTTGCGATAGTATCGTATCGTTGGAACAATTTTCTCGTAGTCTGAGTCTTTCTTTGTCATCGGTGCGGGCATATTTTTCCTAGAGCTAAATGACCATCGAAACTGACGAACTCAGACGTGTACAGTACGTCCCAGCTCCCAAGTCACACCGCTGAAGTGTAGGTTTGTTGCAGTAGGCTCATCTGTCCTTAGCTTGCCACAAACGAGGGTTTGGTTTCCCCAAACCAGTTCGCCTGTATAGAGCAGATCTCGTACGAGGAGCTGGAAGGCACAGGTGATGGAATGAGACGATGTTTTTCTTCCCCAAATATGTACATCTTAGGTAGTCTCCTACTGTGTGATTTTGATGTTATAATTTAGAGATTTTGCCAGAAACAGGATGGAACACACGTTCCTGTCATGCTACGATTGGTCGTAGAGAAAGTGTGACTGGTTGTTTTATGTAGTCGTGCCGAACGCTGCTGTGCAGAAAACGTTCGTGAAATGCTTGGTTAGAATGTGTAAAATGTGGATTTGTCACGTTAGAGGCTGCAGTATCCGAGTGAGTTGTTGACGGGTTGTGTAAAACATTTGAAAGATGGTTATCATGAGCGAATTTGCTATTTTACCTGTTGATATTAGCTTAATGGGAGACATTGGCTAAAGGAGAGCCATACTGTTGCCGAAGGGCTTTATGTATGCTTCGTCTGACGACGTTGTCAACGGCTGAGACTGAAAAGCATCGTGCTGTAATAACATCAGTGACGTGAATTTTAAAGGTGGTGGAAGGCAACGCATGTAGTCTGCTAACGGATATTCTCATTTCGTTCGACTATACTGGGTATAGTCTTAGAAATTAACCAACTTAATGCACAAAATCTTGTTTTATAATAAGTTTATTATATGTCTGTACATGTTTCGAGCACTATGTGTTCTTCATCAGGAGGTTAAAATTGTATTATACAGCATCTGGTATCATCACGCCTGTAGGTGGCCGTCCGGTGCACAGGTTGAGAGAAGATTACTGAGATTATACTGAGATGCACGGTCAGCAAAACATCAAAGTTTTTACTGGGTATAGTCGGTTTGCTGGCCGAAATTTAAAACCAAGGCTCCTCAGACCCACAACAGAACTGTGGAACTTCCGAACACTAACTACTAAGCACTCGATCGCAAATTTCACAGTTGTTGTACCTTTAGAGGATGCCGATGTGGAATGGACGGAGTGCCTGAATTGTGGTACCATCGTGAAGTATTCGAGACGAGAAAATTCCACCAAGAAAGATCATGTTCGCGACTTCATGGTCTTCAGTACCAATTCATTTTGGAGGACAAAGGCGATTGATGAGAGATAGACTGAACCTATGTTCTGTATGAAGACAAGTAACGGGGGTTAAGAGAAATGGATTGAATATGTTTTACTAACGAAGACACACAAAGAATGTTAGGAGCAGTGGATTGAAAATGTTTTGATTGCGAAGCGCTTAACGGAGGCATACGAGAAATTAATTTAATATGCTATTATGAAGACACGTAACGATGGTTGAGAGAGATTGAACACGTGTTAACGTACGAAGACTGGTAACGAAAGTTGAGAGGAGTGGACTGAACGTGTTTTGCCTACGAATGCACGTAATGGATGTTAAGAGAAATGAATTGTACGTGTTGAGTATGGAGACACATAACGAAGGGTAAGAGAAATGGATTGAATACGTGTTAACGTGTGAAGACACGTAACGGAGACGAGAGAAGTGGATGGAACATGTTTTATTTACGAGGGGACATAACGTGGGTTGAGCGAAATTGAATGAACAAATCGTGTTTGAACATATGTGACGAAGGACAGTACCATACTTGAGAATAGCACAGAAACGAAATACACTTAATTTTAGAAGATGACGAAGCTGGTGGTAACAACTGTGGCTACAGCCTTGTTCTTTACAGTGCAACCGATAACACATTTCTCTGGCAATCCAAGGGTTCTCAAAGAACCCTAATGTAACCCTTTGCAAAGGGGCCCATTAGACATTACTAGTGGTAAGGTAGAAGGTTGTAGAAGAACACACATTATGCAAATAACTTCTGCGAGATTTTGCATACCGCCTGAGTTGTGATGTTGATTCATGGCTGAGTCGCACCTTTTAGGGGACAGTTGAAAGTTGTTTTCTGTGTGATTGAATTCAAGATTTTTTATGAGTATTTGACGTTCAATTTAAATTCGAATGAATACCCCACACCTGTACACGTATTGAACAACTTTATCTTCCAGTAAATTTTTAAGAACTTACGTACGTAACAAAATCGGTTACTGTAAAACAGTAAGAAAAGCAAACTAACGTCGCAATGTATTAACTAAACCGTCTTTACACAACACATACAATAACAGTTGCAATTATTACAACTATTCAACTAAGCAACATGTTTCGGCCTTATTCGGCCATCATCAGGTTTATAAAACAGTGGTGTTAGTCAAGGTACATTCAGTGGCTTTTCCCTATGGGATCCCATGGTTTACAATAGTACTATCAATCTTTTTCGAATTGCAAGTACTGTTTAAAAACAATTATCATACAATAAAATCTGATATTAAAAGTTTGTGTTTACTTTAAGAGTGAG
>Ga0123357_10007742_pt1 | contig 13333 bp, 6 predicted proteins | sample TergutEmb28metaG_FD_89873 | JGI IMG/M metagenome (GOLD analysis project Ga0123357, IMG submission 89873) | Embiratermes neotenicus P4 segment gut microbial communities from Petit-Saut dam, French Guiana - Emb289 P4 | ecosystem: Host-associated > Arthropoda: Insects > Digestive system > Gut ...
AGGATGGATGTATTAACATCCGAAACATGTTGAGCATTAAATAATGAAATAATAAAGCAAGTGACATCAAGTTGGTCTCTCTTTATTCAACTATCAAGATGGTGCACGGTCCAATAAACATAACACTGCAGTTATATATTTGTACTTTGTAATTTTATGTTACTGTTATTCCAAAATATTTTGAAACCGTTAACAATTTTGCTACATTTGTAGAGGATTTATCGTATTATCGAGGTTTATATTAAGATTTTGTTGAGCATTTTTCTTATGCGCCATAAACAGAGACAATAAGAAAATTTGGTACAGATTTCTGTGTTCTGACTGCTACATCTGCCTCCTTCCGTCGTATAATACAGTTTCTGTGCTTCTCTTTATGGCTTAATGGATTCCCCGAATAAATTATCATCACCCTCTTATAGGATAAGCAAATATACCTACCTTGGTATTTACAAACAGGCTGTTACGATTGTCAAATTACGGCACGTATTTTCTCACGTCTTGAAATATTACATTATTATTCTTATTTCTTTCATTCATTACTCTTGTAACACTGAGAAATGTCTTTAATTCTGCCTTTTAAAAATCTGCTAAATGAATAAATTAGCCGATAAATTCATGGAAGGTTACGAACTTTGCATTGCTTTGACCTCATCAAATTGTTTACACAGAAGTGCTGGTCTCTGCTAGAAAATCTAAGTAACGTGGCCGATCAGTATATACTATTACAGAATTAAAACTCTGCACGTGCAATATTAGAATAGCTAACACGTTATCATATGTTAGTCATACGGATATATATAGAGGCTTCTTTCTTTCCGAGGAAAAAACAGCCTAATATGGTGATGCAGTATGGCTGCAAGTGTTTTAAAGCTTTCCAGTAGGTGCATTCTTGCAGTTAATCACTTGTTTTATTCCATCTAAATGCACATAATATGTTAAATACATGTATTTATCACCAGTTACCTCCTACATGTTTCGGTGTTGGTTACACCTTCTTCAGGGACACCATTGCTTTACTTGCTCAAACACTATATGCTTTCCGCAATTTCAAATTTACAAATTTAAAAAACGGGGTGCATTTTACATTATATAGCACAACCTATGTAACAACACTGCAAAGAGCATAGAATGTTTGAGGAAGTAACACAATGGTCTCCCTGAAGATGGTGTAACCAACACTGAAACATGTAGGAGGTAACTGGTGATAAATATACGTATTTAACATGTTATGTGCATTTAGCTGGTATAAAAGAAGTGATAGGCTGTAATTGTGTTTACATGCCCAACATCTCTTGAACACCGATCTGTAAGAATACCACGATATTAAAAAACGCTCCAACGCACCTTGCTTTTAAAATGAAGATGGAGCCTCACATCATAAATGCGTTGTAAAGCGCAAAGGTAACTCCGCACAAATTCTAGGTCTTAATGATGTAACACTACTGGACGTGGCGACCTTTTTGAATGAAGTCATCCCATTGTGTACTGATTCTATATATTCACTTTATTAATATATATTTCCGTCAACACAACTATATAATAAAGGCATGAGTTTAAGCTAACGTGACATGTTTCGACTTAAAAAGTCATCGTCAGGCTAAGCTAAGAACTGTAAAGAACTTCATGGTTCTAAGCTTAGCCTGAGGATGACTCTTTAAGTCGAAACATGTCGCGTTAGCTTAAACTCATGCCTTTATTATATAGTTGTGATGACGGAAATATATATTAATGAAGTGAATATGTGGTGACCGGTCTGAAAGGAGTAAGTGCTCCTTTAAAAACATCTCTCTTGTAGGGAAACGAATACTGGACGTGAAGATTATTGTCCTGCCATTTTGTCAAACTGTAACGCCTGTTTCTTGAATCCTTTGTTTCAAGAGTGTCTTTTCATTTGATTTTGTAGTAAACACCATACTAAGTGTGTAAAAGAATGTGTTATCAATCAGGGCTTGTTAGGTTCATACCAACTTCGATTCTGGGGTTTCCTGTTTCTCCAAGTAAGGACAATACCTTGCTTTAAAAGACGCAATTTACGTATAACATAACATTGAGGCGCTTTCGCATAACCATTTTGCAGTGGAAAAGCAATTAATTACTACAAATAAGTGTGTTTGTAGCCCTTGGTATTCAGCATGAAATGCGCATGTCCACGTTTTCTTCTATGGCCTGTTCAGCTCTACAATGTCTTTTCCACATTATCTCGTAAATGGTACTTTTTTCAAAAAAAAAAAAAAAATGTTACCCACCATAAAATGTGTTTTGAATTTCTCTACAACTTTTATATGGCAGGTTTCTCATTATAAAAAGAACCGGGCGGGATATGATCAAAAATATATCTCGGTCTTAATGTACAGTACCGTTATTCTTGTCACATTTCAATGAAACTTGAATTTTCTCTACGTATTTTGTAAAAATCTTCAAATATCAAATATCATTAATTTTTTTTTGTTGATCGTGCATCCTACTATAACGAGTCTTTTTTTACCAACTTGATGCATAAATTATTTATTTTAATGCATTTATTATATTCAACATGTTTCGAGCATTATTATGCTCATCTTCAGGACAATTGTATTAGTACAGCATCTGGTATCGTCACTCTCTTTTGGCGACTGTTCAGACCAGAGGTTACGAGAGTCCTCTCGTAACCTGTACTAATACAATTGTCCTCCTGAAGATGAGCACGAGTCCTCTCGTAACCCGTGGTCTGAACAGTCACCTAAAGAGGGTGACGATACCAGATGCTGTGCTAATAATAATAATTGTCCTCCTGGAGATGAGCATAATAGTGCTCGAAACATGTTCAGGAATATAGCAATGTATTAAAGAATTTGTGCATCAAGTTGGTAAAAAAAAACGATCATCATTAAAATCCGTCCAGTGGGAGCTGAGTCATTCCATGTGGACGGGCGTGATGAAATTTAACAGCCGCTTTTCGCAATTTTGTGAACGCGCCTCATAAACCGGGACACCACCTCCCATTTCAATTTCATACTTACTTGATATTTTTTACGGCCTTCCATTCTTACTTGGAAACAAACGTACAGTTTGCTGTTCAAACAGCGTTGATAAACGAAGGTTTAGCCACAATCAATGCGCTTTTCATTTTTCAGCCACACATTCGCATCTTCTCCGTGTTGAAGGGGCTGTTCGTGGCTTCCTGAACACTAATTTATATTTTATCAAACTATAAAACTAATTATACATGTTGGCACTGATCAAGGGAATCGACTGAAGGACGGGAAGAGTGATACACCGCACAAATCTGCCTTTTGGATTACGAGCAATGTTCGGTGATAGGAGTGTACTGAATCTGATACAGTGAAGTGTTCAATAGTGCATTCACTAAGTCACATACTTTGCCATTATTGTCTTACAATAAACCTCGCATTATTTTCTGATGGCGTTTATGACACTAGTCCTGTGTTTTATCTTAGGCGTGAAAGAGCCATCCAACCATGTTAGCGGGTCACACATTAGACAGGCGTATTTGGCTTATGTGAATCGATTTCTGAATTCTTATAATAAAACAAACGAGATGCACTAATATCTCAAATTCATTTTTGCAGTAGGACTCTACACGTTTCGGAGTTTCTCTGTCCATCATCATGAGGATCCTGCCTGCAAGCAGTCACCAAAACCTGTAAGACATATACCTATTGCTGTGTGTATAGGGCTAGACTCCTGATGATGGGCAAAGAAACCGTCCGAAACATGTAGTCCTATTCCAAAAATACATTTGAGATATTAGTGCATTTCGTTTGTTTTATTTTAAGAATTTATGACGCTAAACGGTCACCTTAATGTCGATTTCCGAAGTTTGTCTTTGCCATCATCCACCATTAACACATGGACTACGCACCCCCAGGACTGCGCCGGAGTATATAAAGTGATTAAATTATGTATCTGCCCAGTATGGTTACACTGTACCGCCGTCAGCAGGGATCGGTAACATGATTAAGAAGCTAACGTCGCCCATTATACTTGTACGTTCTTAATAAAAAGCATCAGAACATCGAATCCACACAGACGCCTAGAAAAACTTACGCCTGTACAGAATTTATAAACGTAGGCCCAAAAGCTTGTAATTACATATATACACGAGTATACTGTGATTTGATGTCTTATTGCTTTTGCTCAAGTATTTAATATTGAAATGATCTAACACGATTCAGGGCAGTCCTTGAAAAGCTAACAGTCCTTACTTAAAAATTCCCGGCATTTTATGGAACCCAGAGGTTTGTTACCGTATGCACAAGAGCCCCACTCATCCCTATCCTGAGCCAGATCAATCCAGTCCGTGCAACTCCCCTCATCCCAGTTCACTGTATTGGTCTTCTGTTGTTTCTGTTATTAGTGAGATCGCTGCTGACGGCTTCGGAGCCGAAACTTTGCGGTAAATATGTTATTTTGAATAGTTTATTGCGATTCGTAATGCAATATTTTATATCACTCATCTGTTATGGCTGCCAAGACGCCCACCTCAAGGCCCTGCCTCAACCGGACATCATTACATATACACGCAAAGAATAATGGGGCAGGTTTCCTGAGTGGGACGTTATGAACATGGTTTAAAACATCGTGTGAATCTCTTGGCCAGCTAAACTCGCAACTCATAAGCGAAATTTTGTTTGGTGATAGTATTAACGTTGCGATCCTTTCTTCAAATTTATATTTTAATAGTTTTGTGTACTCTTGGATCCGAAAGTGTATGTTATTTGTGATGCATTTTTAACCTTACTTTGCACTACTGTACTGATATCCCGACCGATTTTGGTCGAAAACGACCGAAATATGTAGCCACACCAAAATAAAGTATAGCCATTATGTTCAACGGAAAGTAGAAATTTGTTCTTCTTTCTTCAGATGTTTTATTTGGTGAAGTGAATATGGGAAACGTCCAGTTGAAATTACCTATGTTCACTATTTTTTGTTTTGCTGACCGTGCATTATGTTCACTATTTTTTATGTTTTGCCGACTGTGCAACTCAATATAATCTTAGCAGTTAACCATCTTAATGCACAAATTCTTGTTTTATATTAAGTTTATTATATTCCTCTACATGTTTCGTGCACTGTTGTGCTCATCACCATGAGATCAAATTGTATTATACAGGATCTGGTATCGTCACTCTCTTTACGGGGCCGCCTACAGTGTGTGATGATACCAGATGCTCTACAATACAATTTGACCTCCTGATGATGAGCACAACAGTGCCCGAAACATTTAGAGGAATATAATAAACTTATTATAAAACAAGAATTTGTGTATTAAGTTGGTTTACTAGTAAGATCACGTTCACTCTTTTTCATGGCAGTACTGACCATAGACCTACAAACCAGACCCAGTTGTAGTGAAGAATGGTCGAAGTCACCGCTGTTATACGTACCGATGTTGAGGTTATACACTACACAATCCTTACTTCAAGGAACCCAGCAGGTCGCCGATTTATTCTTCAGAAATTGAACTTGCAATGATATGTAGCAAACCTTTTTTCATACAGGTAGGCACAGAATTTGAAAAAATTCAAAGACAAGTTACCAAGCAAGCTCAAAATTTTTATCTTAGATACGGCGGAAAATGCCCACTTTTCCGGATCCAAGGGCCAAGAGTATTTCAAATAGTAATACAACCCTTTCAAATATTTTATAATTTCGTGACCGCCCCTTCATATTCACTGCTTCAGACAAACTTTACGAACGTTGTAATAAACACAAATGAGTTTTAGCAGGCCTCGGCTAGCGTAGCGCCATCTTACAATGAAAATTTCTTACCTAAAGTACTACTAGTTCATCATATTGGGGGTCCATGGATTAAAATCTTAGACCTAAAAGTAGGAATCCTAACAGGTTTTTGTGGTTTAAATCAATCACGGAAACAAGAATCCGCCGAACACAACGTTTTAAAGAACCAGGAGCTACATGTTTCGGCCCCCACGCTATCGTCAGCAGACTGCAAAATGATCGTATTTACAAGGAATAATACACAATAATGCAAGTACCATTATTAGCATTCTCAGTAGGAAAAATATGTTGTTCCCAACTAGATTTTTGTATACTGAACACAACGGTGTATCACGTTACCATTCACTCTGTTCATTCAGGCACATACCAGCACAGTAACACACAAACATTTCCCTCCTTATTGGAACCATAAATCAATAAAATCAGATTGAATTTTAATGACAATTGTACACGTCCAAAGAGCTATTCGTCAGAAGGGCGGTTCCACAGTTACGCCTTAACAACAAGGCCATCACTTACGCCAATCACAACCTTGTTGGGACAGTTCGGATACAGAAACTCAGGTCATTACATCAATTCGTAGAAATATGTGAAATACATTTATTTAGTCCTATTTACACTTTAAACTTGATGCGCATTTCAACAGAGGTGACGCTGTCATTACTGTCGCCTGACAACTTTCAGCTTACGAACGTATCTAAAATTCAATAACAAGACTTTCAAAAATTTCGCTGAAATCCATTTTGCTACGTGAAAATAACTTCCACTCAGAAACACAGTGGTTATCAAAACCTGCATTCCATACACCGGGATATGAAGTCAGAGACAGGAATGGACAACGTTTCCATCTTGCATTTAACTTGAAATAATTATAAATCTGCACTATATGATGAACTGTTTATAATAATATTGGCTTATTTATTGCGGTTTGTGCATGCATCTTTTCTATTTCCTCGTATTCATATTTAAGGTAGTAAGATCAGGTACATACTGCACAGCAATCTCTCACTGCACTATTTTAGCTAGCGCTGAATATACGCGGAATACTAATAAATGAATTATGAAGAACGCGCGCTTCATAGTAAACGCTGCTTTTGAACACCCTATGGTCGTTAAAATGAAAAACCATAAGACATCAACTCTAAAAACATGTTGTTTTCGTAAAAAAATAAGACTTTACACAATGGTTATTATTGCGTCACATAACTCATGACCTCGCTTTCCATCTTTCCCCCTCTCCTCGTAAAAGTCACGCAGTTCTCCTTGAACAAATTACCACAAACTTTGTGTACACGGAGAGTGAAAGACCAGAGAGGGGGGATATTACAGACCGGCCCCATAGCTAGACCGACCGATATGCAAAGTGGTATTTTACATTTTCAACCCTGTAGTGCAAGAAGGAAGTAAAACGCCCCATAACAAAAAAAACACAACAGAAAACGAACACTTTGTATTCCCATGGTAACACTAGCATAAACCTATCATAACCCCAAAACAACCCAACTACAAGACAGAGAAGTGCTTTACACCCTTCTTACACGCAATTTAGTGGTGGAAATAAAGTGATTCTGTCCCTAGAGGTCTCAAACTATTGTCTATACATAGTTTGGAGCCTCTAGCAACAGAATCACTCTGTACTAAGAATGTTTTTTTGTACCTGTTATAAACACAACGCATCGGACTGAAGCACAATGATAAATGTCCGCAAAAAAATGGTTCTCATTGTCAATAACCCTAATTATTTTGATCAGTAAAATCGGCATTGCAGCTGTTATCACACCTCTGGACTGACCTACTAATTTGCACATGTCACGGTAACCCGGCAATGGTTTTTGTTCAGTAAGAACCGGGTCCGATTTGAAGAAATAAAACTGTACAAACCCGATTTAAACTTGAATAACCAAAGATGTAATTCATTCAATGTGGCAAACTTTGTGGTGAATTGGCCTTTATGGTCGCGTACTAAATATATTAGCAATTCAGGAGCGCTTGTACTAACAAAATGGACTGCACACATTTAACAGAGAACCACAAGCCTAATCAGACATAACTGATGATTTTTTTTATCGGTAAAATTCAACTTCCTCCTCCTACAATTAATAATTTGAAGTAAATAACACACTTCGACCTGTGTGAGTTTCGGCATGTTCGTGACAAATTTGTACTAAGACATCACGGTACGTTGCAGACACTCCGCAGTTTACAGCTTGGAAACAAACTCACAACTTGGGAGCCACAATGTCGATTTAACTGTACGTATCCCCGTAGTGACAATAGCTCTCTTGCTATTGCAATTCAAGAAAAACATGCCCTCACATGCACCACTTCACGTGTTTTTCGGGCAATAGCTACAGCAAGGAACGCCACGGTGGGGTCCAAAACAACAACGGTCCCCGCGCCCTCGAGCAGGCACTTTGTTCACGGCTCAGCTCCAGCCGCAGCGAGGTCACAGGTAGAACTCCGGCGAGCTGGGGTTGCTGTGCCCAGAGGAACTGACGGAACTGTGGACGCCGTCGGAACCGCCCCCGGCGCGTAGGAGATCGAGCCGCTGCTTGTAGTCGTCGCGTTCCTGGGCCACCCGGCTCAGCTGCAGTTTCAGACGGTGCAGTTCTGCCTGCAGTGTTCTGTTTGTCACTTCGAGCTCGTGTCGTTGCTGCAGCCGTTTGCTGCGACAGTTCTGTGCGTACCCCCGGTTCTTGAGTGTCCGCCGCTTCTGCTTCAAGCGAACCACCTCTTCCCTCGGGAACCCGTGCAGCCGCTTGTTTAGTTCACGCACCGATAAAGACATAAGTGCATCGTCATTTAGGATGTCGTCGTTTCCCCCAGAGCTGAACCCGAGATGCTGACCCCCGCCATCACCAGAACTAAGGGGTGACATAACACTATTGCTGCCACAACTAAGAGGCCGGTTCATGCCCATGCGAGAACTGATGGGCGTCTGCATTTCCTCCCCCATGTAGTCGCCGTGGTGGTGGTGATGGTGGTGCAGTGCTGGTAACTGAATCATCTTGGCGCCACCGCCAGCGATCACCGTGGCGTGGATCTGCTGTTGCTGCGGTGTAACACCCCAACAATTGTCAGATTCAGGACCGGGATTACTTGGTCTCAGATCCAGTGGTTCTTGGTGTCCGCTCCCGTAACGTAAAGATTGTGTAATAGACCACATCATCTCCATGTCTGTGTAGCCCTTAATGCCGCCTCCTGGAATCTGCTGTTGGGGCTGCTGCGAAGGGTCGTGCTGGTATGGAGGCGGCGAGGTACTCACCGGCGGAGTGTCTGGAGGTGTTCCCGGGGTACCTGGGTGGCTGTTATGACCATTCCCGGGGACCATATTCACCAGATTGTTACTCCTCATGAGTACGCCTCCACCGTGAAGATGGTGCAGGGGTTGTTGTATAGGATAGCCCTGCTGTGGGTCCTCTCCGTTGTGGCCGGGGGGCGTTAGCAGTTGGTGCGGGGGTGGCGGTGGCGACGGCGCCACGATTTGATGATGCAAAGACGACAGAGACGGCAGTCTTTGTGGGGCGCCTGGCTGCGGCGCTCGAGGGCTGCACGGGTTAACGACGGGTGGTTCTCTCTTGACAAGGTTTGCGTCCTCTAAGTGATCAAGTACGAATTCTTGGACGTATTCGTCCGCGAGATGATGATCTTCGGCTTCCATGTCTGTTCACCACGAGATCATAACACTGACTGTGCGACGCACGAAGGCGTCACTGCAGCGCCGACGCGCCGGAGCGCGAGGGCGTGGAAAGGCGGGGCTTGTCCCGCGCCGTATTGGTTCACCCTGCGTGGGACACGCCCAAATATCAGGTGCACGTCATTCCGTCTGGTGAACGTGACTGAGCGAACTGGGCACCAGGTACACCAGCGTCATGTACCCTTCAGACGTCGTCACTCAAGTGATCACCCTGTTTGATCGTACTGATGCATGGAGTAGAGCCTTTGTGCTACATTAACCAACCCAGTGTAGGTAGTTGCAAATGTAGTATTACGTAACAATACTGAAACCACAGGCCGAGGGCGGCCATGTTTATTCTTCATCCGACAGATTTTGGTATATTGAAGAATTATCCGAGATTCTTAATTTCAGTTTTTCCATGTACTTCTAGGTCTTCCTACATCTTATTTTCCATTAAAGCATATATGCCTTTAAATTTTTTTTATTAAGGCCTATAATTTCAGCCTCCCATTGGACACGATCCTGAGTCAGTTCCACCCATCTCTGACCCTAGGAACCGGTCTCGCCCAGAACTATCTTAAAACTATCAGTTCACGTCCGATCGTATGCATGGACATTTCCCATTTGCCAAAATTCTGTCAGCCAATTCGATTTTACTGCCCCGTAAATTCATAAAGTTCCTTGTTGTGTAGGTCCTCATGTCTTGCAATTGTGAATAATTTTCTGCTCTTTAATTGGGTTCTTTTTCCCCCCCCCCCCCCCCCATAACCAGATATGAATGAGGAAAAGACACACAAAAAGGTCATAATAAATTGTTCGAATGAATCACAAATGTATAAAAATATTCAGACAAAATTATATTTCCTAGTCTGCCTTACGACAGATCCACATCCTCTTCCAAAGCAAGGTCTCCACAGAGTGCGATCTAGTGCTTCCTGTTTCAGCTTCCATTAACCTGTCGTTTCCTCGATGTCGTCGAGTAACTGCTTACGTCTATATTCCTCGTCTTCCGACCACTTCTACCCTTTGTTCTGTTTGTCCTTAAACAAGAGTAAATTCGAAAATAAATTATAATTAACTTACGAGGAACGTAAAAGTGTGCTTAGCACCGTGACAGCCAGGTGTTAAGATAAAAGATGAACAGTTCCATGAAACGTGTAATAAGATCTGAACTCAAGAAACATGTATCATACCAAGTTCCTTCGTTCTGGTCAGAAACGCCATTTAATATGCATTCACGGGGACGTGTACCGCAGAGAACTTCGTGGTGGCAGTCACTTAGTTCGGAAAGGAGTGCTTAATTACACTTACCCTCCTCCCCCATGACGCAACAGCGTCTACTGGGGCAGTTAGGGCCTTCTCAATATCGAGGATTCACTATCACACACCACACCAAAATCAGTAGGACTCCACTGGACGAATGATCGGCCTGACACAGAGATCTCTACCTGACAACACACGACACTCACAAGAGACAAAGATCCATGCCCTCTTCGGGATTCGTACCCACAATCCCAACAAGCGAGCGGCCGCAGACCCACATCATAGATCGCACGGCTACCGGACGGGCAGGAGTACTTGATACTCAACATAAATTATTATAATTATTTCTATACAGAAGTTTTATGATATTTGTTTTATAGATTATCCTAATATTTGAGCGTGTGGTAAAATAGATGGGATGGTCAGTTTTCGACTGAATAATGAATATATTTGAGTTCGGCCAGAGAACTGAACTGGACTATCACGTTACAGTGTCTCTCTGCCTACAGTCTGTCGTCAGCAGTAACTGCTGGCGGATTCTTAATTACTTCACTTCTTCGCCAGTCTCTGAAACTTACGTAGAATATCTATCTACGAAATCTCACAGGCTAATTACGTGCATATTGTGAATATTCTGTCATTACCGGACGGTCAATCACTAAAACCTTTTTTAATTTTCGTTAGATCTACCGCAGGTTGTCGGCTGTAACTTTGTACTGTACTTACAAATATCCAGTAATGTTTAGGCCTATGGCTGACAGGGGACGTGAAAAATAAGATTAACTTAATTTTAAATGATCCATAACCGTGCACTGAGCAATTAGACACGATATCAAAACCAATAAATGCACATAAGTGCATGAAAAGTATATTATAACCATGTTTGAGCTACTCATGTGACCATCTTCAGGGAGGTGCACTGCGAAGAACAGATACATCGATATATTACTGAAGTTTTTCAAACAAAGCACAGATATAAAATACTTACTTACTCCATGGTGCAGAGTCCTTCTTGAGAAGCTAACTGGTTTGCAGCTAGTCAAGAAATTCCTCGCATTTTATGGAACTCGAAGGTTCATTACCGCACTCACAAGCGTCCGTCACCTGTCTCTATCCAGGGCCAGCCCAATCCAGTCCATATACCCACAACCCACCTCCTGGAGATCCGTCCTAATATTATCCACCCATCTACGTCTAGGTCTCCGCAGTGGTCTCCTTCTCTCCGGTTTCCCCAGCAAGACCCTACACACCCCTCTCTCCTCACCAATACGCGCCACATGCCCAGACCATCTCATTCAACTCGATTTTATCACCCGCACAATGTTGACTGCACAGGGATAAAATACTAAATTTGAAAAATAATGGATGTATTATTTTCAAAATTTTATTTTTGAAGTTCGATATATATATATTTATTTATATTTATATTTATATGTGCATTCTATACACGTCTGTAATATTTCGATGTAAGAAAGCAATCTCTCTACAGCTCTGGACAGTCCCTTGGGTCTGTAGGAGGTTGAGGTTCGCAGAAGTTACAGTCGGCACACGAAGGTGGCAAGGTTGACAACCCTACTCCCCGACCGCCTTTACCGCCAAGGAGATACCCCTGCTATTCATTTCTATTAGAGGCTGTGTCGCCACAGGGCCATTTATGTCAATAAAAAATCACCATGAACCTTTGGAGAATCGAAAATATTTCGAATATCTGTCTTTCGAAATGCGCCTTCTGAAGATGGCCACATGAGTGGCCGAAACATGTAGGCGGTATACGATGCGTGTAATGTGTGTACACTTGTGTGCATGTGTTGGTTTGGTATCATATCGACCGATTAACCTATTTCAATTACAAATTAATATTACGCATTTATCGATTGACTTAAAAGATTAGTTCTATATGTAACCGTTCACCTTATAGCATAACGTGAATCTGGAGAGACGTGTTATCAACTAGTTTTTTATAGCCTTAATGAATAACAGTAGATCAGAACTGATGCTAAATAGCCTGTTTCTTGTATAGGCTAAGATAATTGTAGCTGTTTCAGTTTTACGCACGTATTTATTCCATTTTTCTCCCATTTTCAATAGAGAGGGCCTAAGTTCTTATCCTGCACAGGATCAATGAACCACGTGGTTAGCCTGCTGCTAAGAATTCCTGTTCTTCATTCGGACCCGTGACTTAAGATATCGAGGTCATTTCGCTGTTAAACTCTGTATTAAATAATAGAGTTGATATAGTGTCATTAAATGGACAATCAGCCATCTAGTGAACTCTTTGTCTCAAAGGATAAGTATCGTTTTGTAATTAACCCCTCGAAAACTGCCTTTTTTCTCAATCAGGCCTGTAGGATATATAAAACTTCAATTACTACCTCACGGAGATCAGTTTGAGTTGATCATAAAAACTAGTCGATTAGCGAATACTGTTTAGGGACATGAGCTTTGTTTTCGTGACGACTACGTCAAAGGGCAGCGGTTTTTAATGTAACGTCAGATGGTACGTGTAAATACCACCGAAGTTTGAATGATCCAGATTAACCCTTTGACGCCTAACGACCAGTACAGTGGTCGTACCGCACCGCTAACCTCTAAACGTTGCATTTTATATATTTATTCAACAAATACAGGTACTGAATATTTTAAACA
>Ga0123357_10007743_pt1 | contig 13331 bp, 9 predicted proteins | sample TergutEmb28metaG_FD_89873 | JGI IMG/M metagenome (GOLD analysis project Ga0123357, IMG submission 89873) | Embiratermes neotenicus P4 segment gut microbial communities from Petit-Saut dam, French Guiana - Emb289 P4 | ecosystem: Host-associated > Arthropoda: Insects > Digestive system > Gut ...
AGAGGTATAGGTAAAGGTAAAGTGCACCGTTGTACAGGCACTGAGGCTCTGTACAGGCTGTACGGCCCATAGGGGGAGTAGAGGTATAGGTAAAGCTAAAGTGCACCATTGTACAGGCACTGAGGCTCTGTACAGGCCATACAGCCCATAGGGGGAGTAGAGGTATAGGTAAAGGTAAAGTGCACCGTTGTACAGGCACTGAGGCTCTGTACAGGCCATACAGCCCATAGGGGGAGTAGAGGTTTAGGTAAAGTGCACCGTTGTACAGGCACTGAGGCTCTGTACAGGCCGTATGTCCCATAGGGTGAGTAGAGATATAGCTCTACTCTTTCTTGACCATGGCACTAGGTGAGGGGTCAGCGTCACGCCCCGGCTGCTCTTTACCCCTGGGAAAGACATGGTATCCATTGTACAGGAGGCTGGTTGGACCCCAGGGCCAGTCTGGACAGGTGTGGAAAACATCGCCCACACCAGGATTTTATCCCTGGACTGTCCAGCCCATAGCCAGTCGCTACAGTGACTACACTACCTGGCCCTCTATTTTTTACACAAAATGTAAGTCTTCTCCGCGACATTAGCCCAAAGATACAGAACTCCACCTATCCTGTCAAGGTCAAAGATATTCTTAGTGAAATGACAGCTGTTGAACAGTATATTTGTATGAAGTTAATCACCATTTTCTTCACTCTTCTGTTAATTGAATTCCTTTAGTGTGTACTTAAATGCCTTCACCAGGAAGTAAGTGGTGAAGTCACAAATGAAGCTTGATAGAAACAAGGTATTATGCATAGCTTAAGCTAAGCCACAGGCCATTTTGTTAACTTACACAGACATTCCGGATGCCTGAAATAGCCATCGCCACAGACGTCACAAGTGCGTCCACCATAGTTGCTCTTACATGAACACTGCCCTGACTCAACATTACAAACATTGGACAGAGAACCACGCTCACTGCAGTCACATGCTGGAACACAAATCACAAGTACACAAGATTTTAGTCTTAGCAATTGACCAACTTAATGTAGAAATTCTTATTTTATAATAAGTTATTATATTCCTCTACATGTTTTGAGCACTGTTGTGCTCATCATTAGGAGGTCAAATTGTATTATACAGCATCTGTTATTGTCACACTCTGTAGGTGGCCGTCCGGTGCGCAACTTGTGCACCGGACGGCCACCTACAGAGTGTGACAATACCAGATGCTGTATAATACAATTTGACCTCCTAATGATGAGCACAACAGTGCTCGAAACATGTAGAGGCGTATAATAAACTTATTATAAAACAAGAATTTGTGCATTAAGTTGGTCAGTTGCTAAGATTATACTGAGGCGCACGGTCAGCAAAACATTTAAAAAAAATAAGATTTTAGGTCTTTCACTGTGGTGAAAATTCAAACTGTTGTTCTCTGACTTACACGGTCCAGTTACAAATGTTTTGGTGAAACAACCTGCTTCCACCTTCAGTATAAAAGTCACATCCATTTAACCACACAATGTTACCACCAAACACAATATGAAAACTCATGATTATGGTTTCACATACATATACATATACATATACATATACATATACATATACATATACATATAAAGTGAACGAATGATGCAACGAACAGTTTTTATCAATAAAATCAGAACGCTACAACAAACACAGACACTACAATGAACACGGAGGAATGTTATCAGCTGACATAACACGCGCGTGCACATTACATGTCATGCCTTCCCGCTTTGATTAGAGCGTCAGTCATCATCTTTGTTATCGTTTGTAAGTTTCAGTTACCAGTTTAGTTCAGTTATTTGCGCCTTTAGCAATGAAAATATTTTTTCATTTATTCTGCTGTATTATTTTAGCCAAGAGCCAGCAAAATAGAATGAGAAAGCTGAATGGTAACTTTGCTGTAGGCTGTGGGCCTGGAACGGATTACCCCTAAATACATATATTTCAATGTATGCTAAAATGAACAGAGACTATAACGAACAAGGTTCTAGAACAAATTATGTTCATTTTAGTGTACCCCGCTGTAAATGCTAACATCTTAACATCCCTTCATAACTTACTTTTCAAACATTTCAAATAATGTGGCCCATTTAAAATTCAAGCACTTCCTTTGTACTGCCCATTTATCAGTCACTTTTCCTAGGAGTGAAAAACATTTGTATAAGGAATATTGAAGAAATGTATTCTTTAAAGAATTTACTGGATATATAGCCTTGAAGATGTATTTGCCTTTCCACACCACAAATGAACAAAGGTGGAGCAAATGTATGGCTCCATTCATTCTTGAATGATCAAATTTATCCCCCAGCTATTCCACTCCAAGGGGAAGAGCATCCATTACCCAATGAATAGCAGGCTAGACAGGCCCCGAAACTCATCCAGATGTCTTCAAGAAGAGACAAACTTCTTGACCCCCGCTCACAATCAAATCCCAGATCATCCAGGCCGTAGTATTTTTACTGTAACAATCAGCCATTCCGGCTCCTACACTACAAATATTCTCTTCGTAATCCGTCTTGACTAGTACAGCGCTCAGCCATTATTTCTGCACACACCATCATGTTAGAATCACTTACTTTTTGCCAACTAAAGCAATCTATCTGAAGCTTAAACAGATGTAAGGCATGTCAAAGAAAAAATACAGAAAATTTCATTAATTACAGCATGCTTATAATGCATAGAATATGTACAGCCAACCTAGAAAACTAACCTATTTGTGAGTGTTGAAAGTTTAAATGCTTAATGTCATGAAGATTCAAATCTTCTGGGATATGACAATGTGTTGTTCAGCAAGTGGATCCCAGTAGTTCAAAGGATCATATAAAGCACTAGTGATTCTTCAAAACATGAGGAACTACTCACCCATCAACACAATGTTACATACCGGAAGACTTTAATCTGCAGCAAAAGCACTGTAAGAATTCAAACCTCACAATGCAAAATAAATTTATTATTTAGTAACTGTAATTGTTCTTTGAAAGTAGACACAAAAAAATGGAACCATGTTATAGTAATGTAAATACAGTACTAAGCAATTTGTAATAACATGACTTACAGAGGCACTCAGGGAAATTGTAGTATCCATCATAACACTTATTGCAAAACCTCCCAGCATAATTGGGTTTGCAGGGGCACTGCCCACCACTAGATTCACAGTGAAAACCCCTGGTTCCATTGAGGTGACATTCACAAGGTCGACATTCGGGATAGCCGAAGTAGCCGAAACTGCAGCTGTCACAGTAAGGTGGAGTGAATTCAACACGGCATTCGCAGAGGCCTGTGCCTTCCTCACAGTTCCCCGTTGAGTAGAAGAAGTCGCACTGACATGCTGAAGCAAGCAACAAAATGTATGATCTTCGGTGAACACAACTTGTTGTCTATGTACTATAAGACACATAAAATAGTCTAACAACCAAACACAACTCTTATTAGTTGCACTCACATAGTTGCAAAAAAGTCCCTCTTTAGCTCTGTTATACAGGGTGTCCCACTCGCTACTGAACACGGCATTTCTTTAATAATTCTAACACCAATGAAAATAATGCAACAAAATTTGAACAGGAGTACGTTCGTTGTGTGAGAAATGGAGAGGAATGTGTCTGTAGTTCGCTTCAAATTTTGTCGTAATATCCTTATTAGTGGTAAACTTATTAAAGAAATACTGGGTTCGGTAGCGAGTGGGACACACTGTATAAGTATGTCCATCCACCCACCCATCTATCCATTTGTGCACATGTGTAAGAGTCACTCATAATGGATGAATTTCAATTAAATTTGGTATATGTCATAAAACCCCAAATTTGGTTAAAATCAGACAAAAATATCAGGCACTTTGCATGAAAACTTAAGTACATTTGATTGCTGCCAGTGTCATCAAATCGCCTTAAAGCGCTCTCTTGGAGTGAGTTTTATCTGCGTGTTAGGATAGCTGAGGAGGTATAATCATTACACAAACACACCACAATGTTATATTATTATGTGCATTGCCGGTCTTTATGATACAAGACAAAGAGTAAATTTGCTACAAGTTTTGGCTTAACCCTTTCCAATCCTACGTTGGACCTCGTCCGACATTATGATTTTCCTCTTCTGCTCCGATGTTGGGTGACGTCCGACACATTTTTTTGTTGCGTTTGTGCTCCTGTGCCGCTGTCAGAGCCTGTCCGATGCTTTTCCTCGTGTAGTACAGACTATTGCCAACAGATAGCGCAGGTTGTACTCTTTCTGTTTCTCAGCAGGCCATGTGTTTTGATGTGAACAGGTGATTGTGCATTGTATTTGCGCTGTTGTGCAGGTGAGTTCAATTTATGTTTTTCTCTTATAAAACTGTAGGATAATTACAAGTAACCCACCAACCTCTTTCCTGCCCAAAATAAATAAGAGCTGGGGAGTATGCGGTTGGCAGAAAAATTGGATTGGAAAGGCTTAAATTCAAAGCCATCATAGGCCAACTAACATACACGTATATATATCAAATTTAAACCACAAGAAGCAGCAGAGTTATTTTTTCATCTTATGTGAATAATAGGGGTAATATTGGACTTATATGTAATGTAATGTAATTTATCTGCATTCTATAAAACCAAAATAGGATACAATCCTGTGGATATAGACATTGTCACATACATACTAATATAATATACATAGTGTTGGGAGAATCTTAGTTATAAATAGAGTAGAGCATTAAAGTACTTAAAACTAGTTGTTCATTTAAATTTCAATGGAATATCTCTGTTAATTAAAATATTCCTTACTATTACAAAAGGAATCTGTAAGTAAAAACCTCTTCAAAGCATTCTGAAACAGTAATATGTCATTGGCTAAGTCTTTGATTTTGTACGGAAGGTTGTTAAAAATTTTGATTGCTGAATAGTGCACAGTCTTTTGGAACTTTGTTAAATTAGTTGTAGGTGGATGTAAGTTGGTTTTAAATCGTGTGTGAATACTGTGGATGTAATTGTTTGTATGAAATAAATGTTTATTTTTTACAACATACATTGATATTGAGTATATATATTGGGAATATATGGATTGTATTTCTAAGTTTTTGAACAGTTCCCTACATGAATCTGTTGGTCTTGAACTTCTAATGATTCTAATCACCCTTTTTTGAATTTTGCCTGTCTCTTACAACATCAAGTACAGTCAAATTGGGATTCAGCCATTCAAGGACCAGACTGAAATGTATGATTTTTATGTCTGGACACAAAATGACTTTGTTCTTAGTATTACAGGCACTAATAGAAAAGACTACAATATATCACTACATAATTCACATGTACCTTAGGCACGTACATTACACTGTATGCCTGATTCAAGATTCAAAAACCATGCATTCTGCCCACACAGCATTTATATGTTTAACCCTTATCCTACTAAATTGGAGAATATGGTGAGCTCCTAATAATGCCAGCAAATGGCAGATGGGATTTAACTTGGCGTTTAAAGTGTTAATATAATTATTATTCTCAGAATAAACAGCGATTGTCACTCTGAGTCAACTTACGATGACAAACATCTGTTTCATTCAGGTTCTTGCCAAATGGGCGAAAGTAGCCAGCTTTGCATCGATCACAGTTGATACCCTCAGTGTTGTCTCGACAGTTCTGACACACACCACCTCCTTCGTAGTAACCGTGGATGTCCAACGAGCGGTGCTCCCTGTCCACTTCAGGATCATACATGCACTCATCGGTGTGGCCAAAACAATTGCAAGCTGCAAAACAAAGTCACCATTAAGCTTATGCTCTTGCTTCCTCATATAAAGGCTTATGAAGGCACACCAATATCTTTCAATGTCATAGTGACTTGAATAATACTTGGGAACAAGGCAATCAACATTTCAATCATTAACATCAGCTGTTAACAAAGAATTTACTTAAGTGGCAAAAATATGTTTCCTCCCACAAGCCTAACAATTTATTTATCATAACATGGGCAATAAACACACTACACATGAAATGCAAACCTACAAGAACACTGATTCAGTGTGTACATCATACACACAAACCCACAGAAAAATATCAATATCTATAAGAGATGTTAAGGTACAAAGAAGATGAATTCAACAACAGGTTAAAATTTTTATAATTTTAGAACCTGGAAATGACCAGCCCGTGGTCTAGTGGTCAGAATCTCTGACTACTAATCGTGAGGTCCTGGGTTCGATTCCCGACTCTACCATGGGCATTTTCCCTGAAGGGGGGGATTCCCGCAGTGACCATGGTCTGGGAAGGTTGGTAGAATTTAAGTTTAAGGGCCCTCCTGGCACTACATCCTCCTATATCACCACACACATCATCGGGACAACGTAACTGCGCCTCATAGGCGTCCCAACCTCAGAAGTCAGTTACACTTCTGCCATGCCCAGGAGGGAGGACCACGAAGTCCACAAGGACATGTGGGGGCGTTGTGTATATATATATATATATATATATATATATAAAACTTGGAAATAAATCTTATACAACGTACAGCCTTTCACGTGTATAAATTTCAATGGTCTGATGACAGAACACATGATACATGTACAACAATATCTAGTATTCATGTAGAAAGAAAAGAATATGGCAGCCATGCCTCAATCACGGATTTGCACATTGCAGTTTGCTCATTCGTGGAAGAATTACTGTGAGCACCCTCATGTCTGGAGGTGTAGTTCCCTCGATTATTCCTGGTCGCCCTTGCATAATAATACACGAGACCACACACGCACGCATGCCTCAATGGGTAGCTACCTAGACATCATATAATATGGATATAACACTTTTCACAATTTTTAAACTGTTGTCCATATGTTTCCACAATGTTTCCAAAGGGTGATGAAGAGCCTGGAGATAAGAAGTAAGGGGAAGTGATGTCATTCTTAGACAAAGTGCAGATGTTGGGTAAGTCAGACAAGGGAATGAAAACTGCTACAGTCAGATATAATGTAATGTAATGTAATGTAATTTATTTGCATTCTATAAAACCAAATTAGGGTACAATGCTGTGGATACAGACATTGTCACATACATACTAATATAATATACATAGTGTTGGGAGAATCTTAGTTATAAATAGAGTAGAGCATTAAAGTACTTAAAACTAATTGTTCATTTAAATTTCAATGCAATATCTCTGTTAATTAAAATATTCCTTACTGTTATAAAAGGAATTTGTAAGTAAAAACCTCTTCAAAGCATTCTGAAATGGTAATATGTCATTGGCTAAGTCTTTGATTTCGTGCGGAAGGTTGTTAAAAGTTTTGATAGCTGAGTAGTGCACAGTCTTTTGGAACTTTGTTAAATTAGCTGTAGGCGGAGGTAAGTTGGTTTTAAATCGTGTGTGAATACTGTGGATGTAATTGTTTGTATGAAATAAATGTTTATTTTTTACAACATATATTGACGTCATTATGATGTCAACAAATTAATGATGTACTGCATTAATTAATATGATGACAAGATTAGGAGAAACATCAGACATTATCAGCCGAATAGGTCGCTAATATCTCACTAAATGTAACTATTCATGGCTGAATTGGAAAACAGTCCTACAGGACTGGGCATTTAAAACAGAAATAACTCTGACCATCAGCAGCTGCACTGGCATCTAAAGGCCAGGCAGCAAATGTTAAGGTCTGTCTTAGACTGAACACAAAATTTCATGTGTAAGTCACTGTGAGCTGTTCCTCAAAAATAAAACAGAAAGGGCCTTGTTGTGTGGCTGGAAGACGAGGCACACACAGATTTAGAGGCCAGTTGAAATGTGATGAGCACAGGTGCAGAAACCAGTTTTAAACTGATGAGTCCATTTAAATCGGCGCGGGTGTCAGTTCAGTTGACTACTGGCAGCCGAGGTGTGCACATCAGTGGTAGTAATGCTGGATGAACCATGTTCCAAAGTAGTGTGAATGGTACTGGCTACCCACTACATTTGCCAATTTCCCCTTCACTTCCCCTCTGTGCATTGCGTGTCATCACATTTCAACAGGAGTCTACCAGTCAGTGGTGCCAGAATGAGGTAGAATAATTTGTAACTATACAACCACTATGCAGTCTGGGGATGAGTAGAATGGCAGTAGAATGGCAGTAGAATGGCAGTAGAATGGCAGTAGAATGGCAGTTCCCATTACAATAAAGGGAGGTTTAAAAAATGTAAGAAGTAGATAAAACTGAACAAAATGAGGAGAAGGTGAGAATCCATGGTTGTTGATGACGGGCTGGCACTAAGCAACCAGAACATTTCAGGAAGAAAATCAAAGAGAAGGACTACTTTAGAACTACTCATGAGAGCAAATCCTCAACCATGATGAGACAGGTATGAAATTTAATCATGAGATGGAGTCTGTCATGGCACCATACATGGCATATTAACCATTTGACACCGGAATTTAGTGGCCGTTCAGTTATTTAAAAGGCCCACTGCACGGCCACTTTAGTGGCCATTCGGCGTTAAAGGGTTAAACATATGAAGAAGGCAAAGCAATCTACGATCATCTCTTTCGTCATGAAGTTTTCAGTCTCCGCCACTGCTGCAGTAATTTAATGCCTGTGAAAATTTGCAGTCAGATACACTGACATCATTCTTGTATATGCCAAGACATGTTTTTCTCCATGTTTTGTATCATGTTTCGTGTCTCTAATTTCCTGAACCACATTTTATCAATAAGGCCTCAACTTCACGCATGGCAGATTTCGTAAACCTAACCCCCACAAATGACAACGGTTTCATGTGTACAAATTGAATGATACATGAATACTTTGCTGAAGGCTGTCACGATACATTTAACTGTTATTCCCACCTTATCTGCTTCCCAGACAGGAAAAATTTTAACCTTTTTTTTTTTTAGTTATTTTGAAATTTTGAGCAGCTATACAAGGAGCCCTCCCTGAAGATGGTGCATAACACATCAAAATATGTATAATAAATATGGGAAATGCACTGTTATATTAACATATTTAGTTGGTATATTTTAAGAGTGTTTAAGAACAGGAAATCCCAAATGCTATATACAGAAAACACCAGTACTTAAAGCGTGGAGAAAGAATACCAACAAGATGCAACAATATAAATGTTTATTGTCAATTCAGATGTTTAATATTGACTACTGTCTCGACATGTTTCGGGCATCTTTATGCCCATCATCAGGAGAAAAAAGACCACATGTTACTGCATATGGGGTTGTTTGCTGCAACAAGAGAAGACATGGATATTAGCCGTGTTGTCTTTTCTGGGGTAGTGTGCAGTATGATGAGTTGGGGTTTTTTGGTGTATGTGTGTAGCCATGTATAGTTGTGTATGTCGTAGTACTGTAGACCGGTTCGTGCATTTGTCGGGTAAGGAGTATTGGGGCTGGTGCTTAGGTGTATGTATCAGTCCAGTTGGGGGGGGGTGCTTTGTGCAGATGCACTGGGTGTTACCTGGGTGGGTTATTGTTGTTGTTGTAGGCGGGTTGGTATAGGGGGTTAACTTAACTTTCCACAGTTCAGCCAGAAAAAATTCTTTCGACATTGACGAAAGTGTTCCTAAAATATGTTTCCCTGTCACCCTCATTCTGCTACAATGCACAAAAAACAGTTCCTCTACATATTACAGCCAATGATGTATATCTGACGTTAAAAGCAGAGCCCAGAAGATGATACTACATAATTCATTCATTAGTATTCAGCCTTGAAGGCCAGGCTTGGCAGGAACCAGAGCCCAGTCATGTGACCGGTATGGCTCTGGCACAGTGCATCCTGGGCAAGTTCTTGGGGGTAGTTTGCCATTGCTTTCCCCTGACTTTAGACGTTCCCACTTTAGCCGCCAGGTGCCTCCGTCCACAATGACGTGAGAGATCCTAGCAGCGAAAGGTGGAAATGTGGGTGAGAAAGATGTCCGGTAGTAATTTTTGCCTAAATTCCGACTTCCACGTAAATTTAGGGATTTTTTACATGCCGCAAATCTACGACATGAGACTGATGGCTTTACTTCCCCTCCCAAGGAAGGTGTGCTGAGGATTTTTCCACCCTAAAAATCTGATGGCTTTGGCCAGGTTTGAACCCGCAAACTTGGGTACTAAAGGCCAGCACGCTACCCCTAGACCACTGAAGCCGGTTACTACATAATAAGGACTAAAATTTCTAATGGCGATAAATATCGAGATTATGATCTTTTGTGTTGTGACACCATGCAATTTTGCATATGAGTGGTAATTCTTGGGGAATTTGCTGCTTACATCTTAAGTATGGGGCAGACATACCTGAATGCAGCACGTCGGTACATTCCTCCAAGACACTGGTATAAATCTACTGAATGGCATGGTGTCACTTGCCAGAGTTCTAAAACCTGAATACTAACATATAAGCGTGAAGGAAAAATGAGATTTTAGAAGATGTCATGCGAAGTGAACAAGTTCCTTGGAATCACAAGCAGTCGAGGCTCTAACCGATGATACTCATGAAGATGCTCATCGTGAGTTAGTATCTCAATACAAGAAAGTGTAAAATAGGATTGGGGAGGGAAGGTGTTGCATACAACAATAGCATAAATATTTTGCTTTATAACAGATGCTAAATTTTGGTAAGAATCAGGATTACAAAGTCAGCATGGGGACCAGCATTCAAGCTTAAAGATCCAGGGTTTGATTCTGGGCATGGGCAAGGCACCTTTCTCTTCTCCAAAAATATATGAGGCTCATCCTGCCTCCTACTCAGTGGGTACCAGCAGCTCCTTCCCCAGGGATAAAGCAGCCAGTACATGAGGTTAACCTCTAACCTCCATCCAGTGCCAAGGTTATGAATGAGTGGATCTAAACCTCTACTCTCCCTCTATAAAACTTCACAGCACAGACAGGGCAACTGTACATTTTTAAAACCTATTTTGGTAAAAGACCAAACCTGAAAAGCATGCAGAATAATGAACAAAATGTACTCACGTTCACATACAAAAGGCCGGTTACTTTTTGACTGCCTCCATGCCTTCTGCTGGTAGCCAGGACAGCAAGTGTCACAGTTGCCACCACACGTATGGTGTTGACAACGGCACAGCAATTTGTACGGGTCATTAGGATCTGTGATGTCACAGGTATCTGCGTGGCCATTACACATGCAGCGTCCACCAATGCTGATGTCTTTGATAGAATAGAAATACTGGAACAGAAGAAATATTCTAAAAGTTACTCATCATGTGATACAATATAAACTAAGGTCTTGTTGTATGCCCTATATGTGTTCCTGAAAAAGTGGGCATAAAATAAAAGAGCATAAATCAAAAATTGTATCTCCAAAAAAAACAAAAATCGTAAATGGAAACAAATCAGCCAGAAAGCATTAAACCAAAAATGAGAAGAAGTAAATAAACTATACGGTGAGGTGAATTCAGTCAAAAAACACAACCATAAAATATGGCTAAATGATGGTGTTTATTAGCAAGGAAAAAACTACATGTTTCGGCCTATAGTGGCCATTTTCAGGTTCTGACAATTTTCTGTTAAAACAGTTTTATATAATATGCCTAAACCACGTGGTGATGTTGAGATCTCATCATCATTCTGCATGCTATTGTTAAGCTAAATCGGTGGGACGTCAATTGGGTTAATGGATTTGCAGGTAGCTCAGTGTGGATGTGGATCTTATTGGTTGGGTAGGTGTGGGTATAGGAAGAACCTATGGCTGCAGGTGTGGTATCTTATATGCTCCTATGTTGGGGGTAGTAGTTTAGGAGCATATAAGATACCACACCTGCAGCCATAGTTTCCTCCTAACCCCACACCTACCCAACCAATAAGATCCACATCCGCATCCACACCGAGCTAACTACAAATTCATTTACATCCCACCAATTTGGCTTAAAAAAAGCACGTAAAAGGATGATGAGATCTCAACATCACCACGTGGTTTAGGCATATTATACAAAACTCTTTTAGCAGAAAATTGTCAGAACCTGAAGATGGCCACTATAGGCTGAAACATACAGTTGTTTTCCTTGCTAATAAACACCATCATTTAGCCATATTTTATAGTTGTTTTTTGACTGAATTCACCTCACCATATAGTTTAAATGCAAAACGGGGATGGCAAACCTCAGATGGCACACCTCAGAAGTAAATAAAGAATTTGTGTAAATCGGCAAGGGGCATTAAGAGTAGAAAGGTGTGAAACAAGGCCTCGATGTACTGTCCTGAAGGATAGGAATATCTGTGAGAGAACAAACAAAAATTGAGAGTTCTGTTTCAACTTTTAGGCACATTATCTTGTAACTATGATGAAATGTTATTAATTCTGTGGGTGGATAGAACAGACCTGTAACTTGTTTACATTCCACAAAGTCATAAGACAGATACAAGAGATTAGCTCTAAAATAATTTGCCCAAACAAGTATCTTCATATTTTACCTCAATATGGAGAAGGGACAGTTTCCAAAAGACTGGTTCACCATAACCAAAATCAGGCAATGGATATTGCTACTACATTTGTCATTTTAAAAACATACCATAAACACAAACCTAACAGATTCACAGTTACATGAGCACAGAGGAAGAAAGTTGTGCTATCAGGCATATAAACAGATTGGCCAAGATAGAACAGCAGCATGGTGACTAGGCTAGAGGCTGGACCATTTAGGATACACTCCTCGCAGAGGCTAGAGATTTTTCTATTCTCCGAAACAAATAGACTGACAAAAGGGCCCACACAGCCTCCTATTCAGTGGATACCAGGGGATCTTCCCTAGGAGTGGAGTGGCCAGGGCATGGGGTTGACCAATAACTTCCATCTTGTGCAAGGTTACGAACAAATGGAGCTATACCTCTACACCCCCTCCATGCCTTCATGGCATGCATATGGACACATTTACCTTACCATATAAATGGACAAAGGAACAGTACTGGAAGCTAGCAATCAGTTGTATAAATGTAATACTTATTACACCATCTGCTAGCCAGCATATTGAGCAGAACGTTTGGCTTGAACTCCATAAAACAAATGCACATATAATTTCACATAAAACACTTTTAAAACACTTTAAAACACTCTGACATGTTTTGATCTTGTCAGATCATCATCAGTGAGCTTTGTTCCTTGCTAAAGTTATATTACAGCATTCACAATTCAATTTGTATTTGCAAACGAGGTGTTGTGGCAGCATAACATGTTGTGTGGGAATGTGTTATGGAGCAGTGGCTAGGTGTGCATCGTATGCTGAGTAATAAGAGACAACACATTCCCACACAACATAACATGCTGCCACAACACCTCGTTTGCAAATACGAATTGAATTGTGAATGCTGTAATATAACTTTAGCAAGGAACAAAGCTCCCTGATGATGATCTGACAAGATCGAAACATGTCGGAGTGTTTTA
>Ga0123357_10007744_pt1 | contig 13330 bp, 10 predicted proteins | sample TergutEmb28metaG_FD_89873 | JGI IMG/M metagenome (GOLD analysis project Ga0123357, IMG submission 89873) | Embiratermes neotenicus P4 segment gut microbial communities from Petit-Saut dam, French Guiana - Emb289 P4 | ecosystem: Host-associated > Arthropoda: Insects > Digestive system > Gut ...
ATAAGAAACTTCAAACAACGCTGTAGAATGGAATGTCATGCACCACTTACACTTGGTATTTGTAGAGTCCCATATTCAAATCTTGGTCCAGAGCCTGGATGTCCTGATTGAGGTTTTCATGTTTTTCTGAGTTGCTCCAGGCAAAGGCCAGGACACTCTCTCAGTTAGGCTGCAACCACCTTCAGCCACATTCTTTACTACTCGTTTTTCACTTGTCATCTTGTAGCTGATTGTATGCTCTGAGCTGATGACATCATTAAACAAACAAATGTACAACACTGTGTGATTTCCTTATAACAAGGTATTTTAAATCTGTTACCACAGCGGATGAATGAGCAATGAAAATACAAGTATTATATGTAATACTGCACAGTTAGTTGTTAGTGCTATAAACAAAGAGTTGTGAGATGAAAATTTAGACTGTTAGAGAAATTACGATGTACTGTAACAGTGTTGTATTCTTGGTGACTGTTGTTTCCAAATGATCATGTTTAGTTTGCATATGATACATTAGGATAATTTGCTGATGTCACAGTTTTTCCATATTTAGGAAGGTAAAATTCTATGAAGTCTTATTCTTTTTTATTATAATTATGACAGACAGTATAAAAAACAGTACTGAATTCATCTGGTTATTGGATATGATGTACACCATTGTCAGTCTTTGATATAAATCTTGATTTCAGGTAGGTGTGCCAGCATATTTTACATGCTGTAGGAGGTACTTCAGTGAAGATATTTTTCATGGACCAAATGGATTTACTGCAATATATTAAATGAGATAGTAAATACCTCAGCTTATAAAAATGTTATCTAAATGAAAAAGGTAGCACACTCCTGTCACACAATTGTCTGAAATGTTTCGTATTAAGAATGGTTTGAAATAGGGATATTCTTTGACATTGCTTTAAAACCTTGCTTTATTATATGCCATTAGGTGGGTTCAGGCAAACCAGGATGATTTGAGCTATGCTTGAACTTGGTCCTGGTTTATATATTTTATAATCAATATGCATTTTATGTTATCATCAATATTGTGATACTGCTTATAATTGGAATGTACCGAAATTTACTTAATTGGCGAGATCTTCTGATTGTATTGCACATTAAAAATTCGCTGCAATGCATACTTCTTATGGCAGAGTGGTTTATGATCATGTTAACACGGTACTACAAATCGCATCTCGCAGCATTATGCTTTAAACATTTGTAGACTGCGTTTGAAATGTGGTGGCACAAGCGCAGAAACCAATTTCGTCTTTCGGCGAAACGGACGAGTCCATTTGAATCGGCGGGGGCTTCAGTTCAGTCGACAATTGGCAGCCGAGGTGTGCCCATCAGCGGTAGTAATGGTAGTAACGCTGGATACACTATATTCCGTGGTAATGTGAAGGGTAGTGGCTACCCATTTCATTCGCCAGTTTCACCACTACTTCCGCCCCGCGTCAACGAGTACCATCACATTTCAACTGGACTCTATGTGTTTGCGTTTACGCACATTGTCTGCAAGGCGATGCACAGTTCTGCCAACATAGGCGTATGGAATGTGGACACTGAATGTGAGTAATCCGTGGTAATATCTCAGTTGCCGTCCTTGCCCGTCCACAGCGCTGATGTCCTGCGAGGGCATCAGGTTTTCTTCTATTCAACTTTGAATTCAGGCTTTCACCACGATGTGAATAAGACATGCGTCCTTTTTGCATTTTACACAGAATAGAATGGTAGTATTCTGCCAGCGTTACAGTACAACCTGTCGGTCTCATCGCCAAATCAGACCTAACCCTTGAAGATGGTACCGATAACATGACCCGAAAGATCGGTAAGAAACTATCATTCTACTCCGCACAAAGTCCCAAAAGATAACACGTTTCACCGTTGAATTCTATCTCTAGTAACGTCAGGGGTTGAATTTCGACAACGGACTAATCTATCTCTTATTCAGCGCGCCGCGCGTCTGGTCCTGAAACATGATGTATTTATGTTCTGTTTTCGCGCTAGCGGCAGTTATTCAAGTCATGACAAATCGCGACAATAGTTAGTTAATTCTAGTTATGGTGTGTTCTGCTGATCGTATGTATGTGTTTTTATTGCCATGTTCCATATCCAACATACCACATTTATATGGATTTTTAGAAATAAATAAAAAAGTTATCAAGATATCATGGGAGTCGCTGATCGAACACACCCACTTTCACGCCTGTAGGATGGTCCGGCCAGCAGCTACTTGGATGAACTTTATGCACTGGACTTTTGTAATTGTGTATTCAACTTACACCTATGCTGTGTTTTTGCAGTTTTCATACAACCTTGCCTTTACATATTCCGTGGTCCTTATATTAGCGCTCTGCACTGATAATTCGCTTGTCCCATTTTCCAATGCCGACCTATTAAAATAAGGCCGACTTTAGTACCAGTAAAAATTGCTTTCCAAAGAAAAAAAAAATATTCCGTAATTGTATGAAATCAATTTCTATACCCTAGAAACAAGGTGGGTTTAACAAACTTCCAAGCGCATTGCAGGAAAGTATCTAAACGTAGTAGAGTAGTTCAGAATTAGTGTACCCCTTTGTGATGTGAGCTTAACCCATGAAAATACGTTATGGTTGTTATTCTCACCATGAAGACTGTGTATGAATCTGTCAGGATTTTTAAAATTCCTCCTTTCTCAAACTTTTGCCTGTGGGTGCTTAACTTTCTCATTAAATGGAATATACATATTTTTGATTCCCTGAAAGTAAAGTTGCTTGACAATATAGAATATACATAAACAAATATTTCCACATCCCTAAAGATAAACATACTGAAAGTAGATTCAATGTTTAAATACAGAGCCTTCAGATGGCAAAGGCCGGTATCGACTGCACATTAAAGTCTATCACTCCAAGTGGAAACTGGAAAATAATATTTCCCTGCACAGTTATTAGGATTACAGCTGATATGAAGTTCCATTTATACTTCAAACTGCATCTCGTCGTTTTCTTTGCGGGCACATATTATCACTGTCCAGTAAAGTGTTGTGATTGAACAATAATAACAAAGATATCAACGACGAGAGCAGATGACATGACTACAGAAGGAATGAATAACGTTTTAGATGATCAGGTACGTCATTTGCTCGAAAAATACATCGAGCCCAATGGCCTGTGGCTTTAATTCTGGAATTGTCTGTTAGTGCCGTCTACTAGTGGGCTGGGTAGCATAGTCGATATAGCGACTGGCTACGGGCTGGACGGTCCGGGGATCGAATCCTGGTGGGGCGAGATTATTCGCACCTGTCCAGACCGGCCCTGGGGCCCACCCAGCCTCTTGTACAATGGGTACCGGGCCTTTCCCAGGGTAAAGAGCGGCCGGGGCTTGACGCTGACCCCTCACCCCCTTCTAGAGCCGTAGTCAAGAAAGAGTAGAGTTATATATCTACTCCCCCTATAGGCCGTACGGCCTGTACAGAACCTCAGTGCCTGTACATGGGTGCACGTTTCCTTACATTTTACCGGCTACTAGGTGTGGTGCTAGAGACTTGACCATCCACATAGAATTGCTTATCATCCTTTTCCCCGAAGAATGTTTAGCTTACCAGTTATCCCGAAAACGAAATTTCATTTCCTAAACGCCCAAACAAGGATTGTTAATTTAGTGCAAATCTGGTAACCAAAAATGTTCTAACTATATTAACGACTATTGTTCTTTATTTTCTGGGAAACAATATGTATGACGTTTCAAGACATGACCCATGAGCTATATGATTAAAAATGGGAAATACATAGTCCTTATTCAATTACTTTCAAAATCACGAAAATTGTGTGCAGAGCTTCATTTTGAAAAAAAATAAATTTATATATTGAACGATTTTAGGGGAAACAATACAGTTAATTCGAAAGTAATTTAGTTTGCCCAAAGGACAAAGTAACTTGACCCGTTTGGAAATTCTTGCTGCACCTTTGAGATAAACTGTCTTTTCTCGTTTGTTCCGTTACACGAATTATTCAACCTGATTTTCTTTTGTATCCATGCAATTTTTTTTCTTCCGTGCGACTTTCGCTTCTGTGTTAAATTGATTTCGTTGACGGTTCACATGTCTTCCTTTTTGACACTTGCAGTCATTGCCACGGATTACCTACAATGGAGTTGGGCATTTATAATATACTCTCAAACGTAGAGCGAGTCTAACTAGTGGTGCACGACCGCATCCACCATTTTGTTTATTTTGCAGTCAGGTTTTGGATTGTGAGTGTACATACTGAGTTTTTGTATATTTGCGGACCAGAGCAACTACAAATTACGTGTAATATATATGGTTCGGCTGTTTCCCCTGGAAACAGGGGGTGAAGAAATCCGCAGACATTGGGCGCATCGCGAGTAAACACGCTAAAGTGACCGTGTCGGGTAATAAAAACTACAGTACTGTGAAAGATCGTGCGGTCACACTGAGCCTCAAAAAATCAAAAAACCAAGGCCATATCGCTGCGATTGAAAACATGAATCACGTGAATGACAAAGAAAATCAAAATAATGACGTAGAGGAAATGGACACTCAAGAAGGTAAGAAGCATTGGTAATATTTGAGTCAATACATGGGAATTCGCATGGCGCTGAGTGTTCTTGTTTCTTGATGATTTTATAGATTTTCTTTTATCGGCGAACAGTGCTTGTGTGAAGAATTGCATGTTAATTTTAAGCCGACGGTCCAGTTGAGTTTAAGCGGCTTTTAGAGTCCTCAGTTTTAGAGTGAAAGATGTTCCAAATTCATTTATTATGCTGGAAGAGGATAAAATTTAGTTCATTCCACAGCTTGAGAATAGGACTGGGTCAAGGATGTGAAGCATGTTGCGATTCAGATACAGAATGAGTGCAAAATAAATGTTCGTTTACAGTGCTTACCTCATAAAAGCGTAGTGAGTAACTAAGGACAGTTTTGCATGGAAGAAGTACCATTTATTTGGCATGCTTTTTAGCACAATTCGGAAGTTTCATTAGAGGTGATTGTTATCAGCAGTAGAAGGGATGAGATAATAAGCGCTTTCCAGGTGGTGGCTTGATTTTTTTGTATCGTGATGTAAATTACGAATGTTTGGTGGCTTATTGAGTAACTTGATTCTTGCATAATAGTTTTTTTTATTTACGAAGATACGACTCCACGTGTGCGTCGTTTGTGCCTTGTGATTATGTCATGTATGTCCGAATTTGTTTGTAGTTCTTCTGTGTTCTACATAAATGATAACAGCGGGAGTGAGAATTCACTGGCAAGCGGAAGAATGTTAAACTTTCGAAATAACTCCATCCAAGGGATTCTCAGATCTTGCCAGTCTTATAATAGTTTTAAAAAATATCTTCTTGGTGTTTGAATTTCGTCAGAATATTTCATATGATGTGCTGGAATGGAAGTAAGCAAATATGGTAACTTAATGTTTTCTGTTGTCATGAGTGACGTTTCTCCTTACTGTGTAACATGCAGAACATAGTTAAAGGAAAGGGTGTGCAAATCCTGGATGCCAGGTCATTGTAGCAACCAAATTTTGTATGGTTGTGTGTAATACTTGTGCAACCTCTGTGTGGAACATGCGTCATGTCATTCCAGAGTCATCAAAATTTTGAGTTTACTCCTAGATTTTTGGAAAATTAGTGCAATCCTGGCATGGGGATAATATATTCAGTTTGTTTTGCTGAGTTTAAGTTTTAGTTAATTTTTAGACCAAGAAATATAGTAGTTCCTACTTCTTCAGTTTTTGTATTACCATTTTCTGTATTTGAATCAGTGGAAGTGATATTGATACAAAATGTTATGAAATTTGTTATGTCAAAATTTGATGTAGTTTGTTGCTTTAAACCATTTACATTCATGAAGGCATTATTTATGCTGCTCTTAAAATGATTAATTTTTGGATGTGCAATACTAATACACTAGTATGATCTTGAAAAGAGTATTGCTTTGGATTGCAGGTTGATGGTTGGGGGGCAGATCATTGCTGTGTACCACTGCCAAGCTATACCTCAGATTCCATAAAAACAGTTTCAGTAAGAGTAGTTCATGATTAACCCAATTGCTGTAGCAAGGCTGTACAACATGTTTTTGTTGTTCAGGCATATAAGATTAATTCTGGAAAACTGATTAAGTCCTTCTGTGCAGAGAGTGAATTTCTGAGTCCTGATGGTTCATCTGGTAGAATGTTGTAGTGTAAGGAATTACTTTGTTACACATAATTTTCTCAGATATGTTGGAGAACTTGGTAATGAATTTGGTGTTTAATTGGTTGTGCATGATTTTTCATCCCTTTTATACAGAGGTTTTACTTTTGATTATTTAAGATGTTCTGAGAAAACTCCCACTGCTGTTAATTCATTACAAATGAATCTTCACTGAGTAGTTACATAATCTGTGCAGTTTTGAGCACAGTTGCTATTTTATCATAATTGTGCATATTTTTTGATTTGACAGAATTTTTTATGTTTTTAATTGAAGTTTCTGTTGTGGACTACAATTTGTATTTGGGAAGGTTTAAGGGAGTGATTCAGCCAGGTACTGTACTTCATCTTACATTAGTGTGTCGCAGTTTCATTGTTGAATCTTCCTGCAGTTGTGAAGAAGTACTGAAAGAATTTGTCATAATATTAGGATTCTCTGTTGACATGTTTTGTTTTTCTTCAGAATATTTTCCTTTTTATTTTTTCACAATTTTCCTTACTGATTTTTTTTATTATACTCTTCGTATCTAATGTACTGTATATGATTGGCCTCTGTAATGACTTGATTCTTGCATTATTTTCTGTAGGGAATTTTAACTGCTTTGTTGTTGCTGGATGGACTCTTAAGGTGAAGATGTCATTTACTTTTGAGGAAAATTTGGTACTGTATGTAGTTATACATTCATTATTGTGAGTTACATTGTTCTGTTGTTTTATAGGGAAATGGGTTAAAAATATAGGAAAAGTTTTTAGAAATGTGTTAAATTTTACATAAACATTATGGCTGGTCAGGAACCTATCTGAATTTACGTTGTTTAGGTGGATTATAACAGGGTTATACAGAATTTCCAAAAATCTTGGAGCCAACTCAAAGTTTTAGATGCTGGATGGGTGACACAAAGCAAGTTCCATACCTAAGACAAACAAGTATGAAGTGCCACCATACAAAGTGTAGTCACCCAGGGTGACCTGGTGCCTGGTAATTGTGCACTCATTCTTTGTAAATCTGGTAATATTGTATATTTTTCAGTCTGGTTTGCTTCGACAATTTTAAAACCGATTTTGTGTTCTTGATAAGTTGAAGCTGAGAAATTCTTGAGGCAGTGGTATAGCTGGAGTCTCCTTGTAATTGGTGGGTTTCACGTTGGTGCTAAGAATCTTGATGGAGTAAAAAACTCATGTTTATGCTGTTTGATTTGACTTGAACTTCATTCCAAAGAGCGCAAAAACAATTTTTGTATAATTTGGGCTGTTCTAAGCCTTCAAATGAGGCATATGGTGGTGTACCAAAGTCAGTTGCCTTTACATATCCACGTGTTTCCTTCTGTTCTGTACTTATCCAAACCTGTTTACATATTGAACTGAAGCGTGGGTCATTTACGGCTTTATTACTATTGTGTGGTACTGGCAGAGTTGCAGTGGTATCCTCAGTGACAACCATCACATTATACATGTTTGTTAACCTTTATTCTGCAAGAGCCACAATTGTCTGATAACTTGGGTGACGTACTTCAGGGGAGTTTTAAACTTCACCTAATACTCAGAGTACTAAGTTTGGACAGGCTATATGTTGATATTATGCTAAAGGTGCAGGTCTCATACATGTGAAGCTTTCATACGAGATGCTACCCAAAAGTTCCCGAAATTCCTCCGCCTTAGATTAACCACTTAAAATTTCTATCGCTTCTATCCCCTTCACAGTAGCCCCCTTCTGCATTGATACAGTAATCCCAGCGGGATTTCCATGATTGAAAGCACTGCTGGAAAGTATTTCACTTCAGTGTCTTCATCACGTCCTGCAATTTGGCCTGGATCTCTTCAATGCTGCCAAAACATCACCTCTGGGGCTTCAATTTTATCTTTGGGAATAGGGAAAAAATCATGGGGCGAGGTCCAGTGAGTAGGGAGGCTGGAGGATGACAGTCATCTTTGTAGAAGCTAAAAACTTCCACACAACGAGCGATGCATGAGCTGGAGCATTGTCATGATGTAGAGCCGAGGAGTTGTTGCGCCACTTGTTCTGGATGTTTGCGCCGGATGTTCTCCGTCATTCGCCTTAGAACGCCACAATAGAATTTTCCATTTACTGTCTGTCTTGGTGGAACAAATTCCTAATGCTCGATGCCTTCATTGCCAGACTTTTGCCCCATTTTCGGCTGTGGTTCGGTTTAGGGTCGTCAGGATCACTCTTCATCAGTAACTGACATCCATCGATTCTTGAAACACTTAAACCATTCGTATGTTTGTGTTTGGCCTAGGGCATTATCACCAAATGCTTCTTCAAGCATGCTGTGTGTTTCGGAAGCCATTTTGCTGAGTTTGAAGCAGAATTTGTTGCAAATTCATTGCTCCTTCACATCAGTCATTTTAGCAGTTTGGTGCAATTGCCAAACAGCATTAACACACCATCACAGAAATGCACAGAAAAAAACACACACGTTCTCACAGCGGAACACTGCTTGGCAGAATGCTTCATAAAGGGTACAGCTCGTGCTACCTAGTGGCACACATCTGTACCTCAAGCGGTTTTCGCGCAGCATTCCAGTTTCGGGGACTTTAGGGTAGCATCTCGAACACCCAGCATCACTTTTTTTATTCATTTATAGGACTTGAGGTCTAGTCTTGCTGTTTCTACTATGCTTCCCATCCCTTCACTACCAGTGCACCTAGTTTCAGGTAATTTGTATTGTACTTAGTAGTAACTTCATGCAAGGCTATAGCTGCACATGTGCACATGACATGTCTTGGCTCAGGCATTAGTCCCTGGTTTGTCACCGTGGATGCAGGGTGTCAGTCGTGGGTCAGTTGATTTGGAGCTTTCTATGGACAAGAGTTGCTTAGGAAACAAGTTTTTCTCCAACTATATACATTTTCTGTCGTCATTCCACCAGTGCACCATATTCATTCATCTAATACAGATGCTGTTTAATCTTTGCAGTTGACACCTTCAGGACGTAACACATCTATTACTTAAACAACTGAATTTAAATAATAATGCATTTTAAATGTACTTATACAGGGTGGTCAAAAAGTCTCTGTGCACCTGATGTATTGTACTGTAATCATCAGGTGCACAGAGACTTTTTGATCACCCAATATTACTAAAGCAGCATTAACAAGAGGAGTAATAATAATCTTAATAATAATGATGATAATGATATGTATTTGATAAGTTCTTCACATAAACAATCAGTATGCCAAAATGGCTGGTGCATTTTTGCACAGTTTGGTAACTAAAAGTTTTCTCTTTTTAGAAATCACTTGTTGATAAATGAAATGGTGATTGTGGGTGTGTATATATTCAATTGAGTCTTGAGGGTTGCTAATAGAGCAGATTTTGTTTCCTGGTCGTGGAATGGAAGCAGAACTTCTATTGCAGTAGGTAATGGCGTATCTTTTGAGTCGGTGCTTAGTCGCATGTGGAAGATTGAAATGAACCAACATCATATGTGAAAACTCAATTTACACTTCACAGGTGGAATAGTGTCTGGTGAAGACTATGCATGGAAACATGGAAACTGGTTGTTTGTTGTAAGAATCATATGAAAGACACACCTGTAATAATAAGAACACTTTAACGAGTGATGCGTGTTTGCTTCTAGTCGAGACTGTGGAGACACCAAATGATGGAGGCGGAGGGGATAGCGGTGGAGAGAACCAACAAGTTAATGGTGAAGCCCAGGATAAATGTGTATTGCAGGATGCAGAAATGGAAGAAGGTAACTTGCATAGCACCTGAAAAAAAAAATGTTCTGTCCTATTGACGGTACTGTTAGATAATCCATAGATAAATTGAAGAGATCTTTGTGTGCATGCTTGTGCGCGCGTGTGCGTGCACGTGTGTGAATTAATGAGACTGCTTGTACTGCTTATGTCTTTCAACATTGATCACCAGAGAGAAAGAGAGAGAGAGAGAGAGTAAAAAATAACTGAGCCTTGCCCTTGTCATGTGCCAGGCTATGCCACATTATGTTGCCATGAAGTTGAGTAATTAGTGTCTGTAATGTTTAACTTTCCCATACTTGATAAAGAAAATTTAGGAGTGCTTGAGCAAAATTTCATGTGAATTTAAAAAAAAAGTCACTGAAACTTATGAAGTTGTGTGCAAGGCATATTGATAAGGTGGCAGAGCATTTTGTGCGAGGCATATAGGAAAGGTGCCAGAGCTTCAAGTGAAGCACAGGATGAGTTTGGGTGATGTTTTGAGGCCTGGTGTCCTAGTATGGAGCAGTGTGTAGTAACCTCTGTTCATTACTTTGATGGGGATTGTATCTAAGCACAACATTTTTGTTAAGAAGGTGATTTTTGAACTATGTCATTATTTTAAAGGCTGCTTATGAAGCTTTTCATCCAAGGTGATATTATTTCAGAGTTTTTTGTTTTTGTAGACGAAGCCCGGTCCGAGGCGGTGTTCCGATATACAGTACATGGTTTTAGCAAGTTGAAGGAATCCCAGTTGTCTCCACCATGTTATGTGCGCAATTTACCATGGAAGATCATGGTGATGCCTCGAACCAGCCAGACGCAGGACAGGCAGACACAGAGAAGTCTAGGTTTCTTCTTGCAGGTACAGACAGTTGTATTTGGAAAGTGAATGTTTCTCAGTGTTTGTTGTAGCCAAGTTTTAATTGTAATTGAAGTATCATTTGAGATTCCTAGAGTCAGACTCTGCCATTTACAATTTGAGTGACAGTTTTAGTAGAGTAGAAAAACTGTCAGAAGCTGATTTTGTTCTTTATAGGCTGATGCATACTTTACATTTTTAAAAAGATAATAGTTTCTACGCATATAGTCATGTTCTTTTGGTCTAAGTAAAGGAGATTGCCATGTTGGATTCCAAAACCTGGAGATTTTGTTTTTGTACCTTTGGTGGAAAATTTTCATGTTAGGGTTGAAACAGTTTTTCAGAAATGGAGACTGTGTGGTTTATACTGACCTGAAGTCTTTCTTATTGTGTTCATGAAATATGAAGTAAACGTTAAAAACCTTTGTTACGTTTAAACCCTTCAGAGAAATATTTACATTATAAAGCAGACCCATCCCATTTGCATTTTAGTGCATTGTGACTTGACTGATTTGTAGAAGATTTATTGTGGCGACCCTCATGCACTGCAGCATTGGTCTCTTTAATTGTGTAGGTGTATGTTAATACACAGGAGGCCACATCTGCCTTCATGTTTCATGATGTCATAACCTAGATATTGTCCAGTGCAGAATGTATTTTAATTGTACTGTTCAAAATATTTACAGTTAGTTGTTGCCTTTGTGTTTTGATCGTGGGTGATGCATGTGATGAGGCAGAGTTGAATGATAAACGTTGCTGCATGATGATGTTTATATTAGAGGAAGTTGTGATACTGGTTGATTCAGAGAGGAGTGAGGACTGCTGTGGTCAGATGCTTTTATGGTGTACATGAATTGATGATTCTTTGTTTGAAGAATGGTGTAAGCACGATTGGATTTGTAAGGCCGCTGCTCCACTGAGTGCAAAAACTTTTTATGTAGCTTGGTGTTTCTTCCTCGAGATGATGGAAATGTTCTTGTATGAATAGAAGGAAAGTGCAACAAAGAGTGTGTTATCAGTAGTGTGGTGGTGATGGCGAAGGCCATGTGTTCATACAACAACTGCATTTTGTCTGGGAGAAAGGAAACTGGGAACTTCCATGTCAGTAGGGGATAGCTTGAAAACATGAAACAGATGCACCTGCACAGTGTGAATAGAAGGAGAGGATCAGCATCTGCTTACCATGTGGCTGGCTGTACCCAGATGCTTTCAGGATCATTGAGAAGGACTGCTTGTCACAAAAGATCTATATTGTTGATGGCATGTTTCCATTTTTGTAAGAAATGTAACCATGACAAGTTTTGTCCAGGTTTTAAAGTTTCAGAGGGTTATATCAACCTGCTCCTTTGTTTTTATGCCTCAGGAGGCTGTATTTTGGCACATATGCCGATCTGTGTCTCCTAAAGTTCCCAGGGTCTTAAGAGCTGTTTACCATAGTTTAGGCTCTGATTGAAGGTTTGGGGTGTGTAGCAGTTATTGCTGGATTGGTTCAACATTTGCTTTCTTAATGAGATTGAGTCATATTTTAAGTTCAAGAACCTAACCTTCAAGGCCCTCTTTGCCCTCGTTAATTCATAAGGTTATACATAACGTCTTGCTAATCCAGATATCAATTTGAATGTCTTCCTAAGACCACTACCTGACTCCTGCACCTGTTTTACCAAGGAATTATCATGACATTGAAGAGCTGTTGCATTCACCACACATGTAGCTGTGTTTTGGATGTGAGGAAGAGTTTGTTAGTGTCTGTGAATGATGGAAATCGTGAACTAATTGAAGACCTGAATGCAAGAACTAGACAATAACCAAATTTTTAAGAAATTTGTTTTTGATAGATGCTTGTTGTCACGTTTTCCCTCTGTTGGATAATATTTTCACTGTGCATCTTAGTCCTTATTTTGGTCAGTGGACGGTATAGCGTGTTCGGAAACTGATGGCACACGGTGACGCATGGGAGGGGAAGAGGAGGGGAATGATGCGATTGAAGTGGGTAGCCAGCAGCCTTGTACTGTACGTCGGAACATGGTCTATCCAGCATTACTACCAACAATAAAAACATGCGACAAGCTGGCTAGCAGCATGGTAAACCGTGAATTAAGGAGTAAAATTAGGCAATTTCAACATCACTGTTTCCATATAACACTTAACTAGTGTTGACAAAGTGAGTTCAGTTGTTTCCAGTATTATGATTAATGATACGATATATTTGTCAACTGCAGTTGTGTTGACACACAGTGGCAGTAGTACAGTACACATTTACACACAAAAGTGCGGGCCGTGCCCCGTCTTTGCAAGTTTTACCATGGCTGAGGAAACTGAGGAAAAAGCACGGAAATACCTCAGTCAGTATAGCCGAAGAGTGCTAGTATACATATTACCAAAACGCACATATTACAAAACCCATACATACACACTCCCACACATTAGAAAACCCACACATACATGGTACATACACACACACACATTACAAAACCCACACATACATACATACACACACACACATATTACAAAACCCACACACACACACACACACACACACACACACACACACACACACACACACACACACACATTACAAAACCCATA
>Ga0123357_10007745_pt1 | contig 13329 bp, 8 predicted proteins | sample TergutEmb28metaG_FD_89873 | JGI IMG/M metagenome (GOLD analysis project Ga0123357, IMG submission 89873) | Embiratermes neotenicus P4 segment gut microbial communities from Petit-Saut dam, French Guiana - Emb289 P4 | ecosystem: Host-associated > Arthropoda: Insects > Digestive system > Gut ...
CATGGTCACCGCGGGAATCCTCCCCTTCAGGGAAAATTCCCACGGTAGAACCGGGAATCGAACCCGGGACCTCATGATTAGTAGTCAGAGACTCCGACCACTAGACCACGAGGCTGGTCAAGAAGAAACTAAACTCCAAGGTTCATGAACATCCATCAAAGCCAAATATGTGTTTTTAGTTACATAACAAAGATAAATTTTCTAGCCAATATACACATCCCAATATGCTATTAATGTTGTGTTTGCACGGAGAGTGTTAGACTTCTGATGGTACTGTGAACAGAATGGTGATTAATCACATTAAGATTGAAAATAAAGCAATTAATTTACAGTAAAATAAAACTATATCTTGGTTTTGATATTTAAGGATGTGACCTTTACTGGTGATTATTATTTCTAGGTGAGACATCCCCATTATGCATTATTCACTATAATACTAATTATTATTATTATTATTATTCATTATGTTTGAATAATGCACAACGGGAATGTCTCATCTAAAATTATAAACTCCTTTCAATTTGAAGTGTGTGTCTCGTCATTAAATTGGTGACATGGAATTTCTTTAATACTATATAACCCAGGAAGAGAAGAAGAACCATTCTATAAAAAATGTTCGAACAAACAGATGACCATAGCAAAATGTTTAAATGGATGTTTCATGCTTTTAACTCACATAACCATTGACATATGCTCTAGAATCGAAGCTAAAATGACTTTAACCTTTCAGACTGAATCATCCTTCCATCCAGCACATTGACTGATCAGAAGATCGGACTTGTATCTATCGAGCTAACTTCCAGCCATTCAACCAAACTCTCCAAAGGCCATTAAATCGCTATTTAATCGACCAACATCGTAACGGCCACCACAGCTTCCAAACATTTAACTTTCTCTGTTCCGGCTGACTGACCGTATGAGAAATCCCTTACTTTACCTACTCCTTCCTTTAAACAGAAAGTTATAATCCACAAGCCTAAGAAGCCCCTTTGTATTATGGACCAAAGATTTGATTGCTGTTTCAATTGTCACTATAAAATCAAACATTTATTCGACGTAATAAGTTATTCATTTCATATAACTAGAATCTGTTCAACTGAGAAAAAGATAAGACACGTAAGAATAATGTAATACTGAGGAACTTTCGAATCTTGCCATCGTCGAAGTATCTCAGTTAGAGATAACCGTATTCTCCGCTGCTCTCACAGGTTTTGTTACTCTTCACTAGTGCATGCATATTAGAGAATGTTATTACTAATATCAGCTTCTATTATATTTCTTTACAAAGCTTATTATTTACATGTCTTCAGGTGACCTGCATCGTGATAAATTCATATAATAAAACCAACTAGGTGAACTCATTTCTCAATTTTTTTTTTGGAATAAAACTCTGCATATTTTGGACAGTTCCTCTGTCCATCATCAGGAGTTTTTACTGCACACACAGCAATGGTATATGTCATACAGGTTTGCTGACAGCTTTCAAGCAGTCAGCAAACCTGTATGACATATACCATTGCTGTGTGTACAGTGAAGAACTCCTGGTGATAAACAGAAGAACTTTTCGAAACATGTAGAGTTTTATTCCAAAAATAAATTTGAGAAATTAGTGCATCTAGTTGGTTTTATTATAAGAATGTCTAGGTTAATTTTCTTCATTGCATGTCACGCATAGCATCAAATTTTCATTCTTTCGAAATATTTTTTTTTTAATTGGCGAATTAAAATAACCATTCTATACACAACTGTTATGCATATTTATAAGCTACCTATGATTTCGGAATGACGTATTCGCTATAGCTAATTGCTACAAGCTGGACGGTCCGGGCATCGGGTCCCGGTGGCGGTGGGATTTTCCGTATTCCTCCAGATCAGCTCTGCGGCCTTTTCAGCCAACTGTACGGTGGGTGCCTTGTCCTTTTCCTGAGGATAAAGCGGCTGGAACGTGACGTTGGCTGCCCATCCGCATCTGGCTTCGAGGTTAATGAAAGGGTAGAGCTATACCTCCACTATAACTTTACTTCCAATATGGGTCTTAATGATTTGTTCTAGGGCAAACTTTTTATTTGTAATCCATTTACACTCCTAAATGAAACCAATCAATACTACTTATTACCTTTTCACTTCTTATTTCCCTCGCACGAAGAAATAAGACAGACCTATATCGACTGCTCCAGGTTAGTCCTGTTTGCAAACATGGTAACGCTAGTAACTCAAACAGGCACAAATATGTATTTATGTAAATTACGCGCTTTCTGACAGATTTTAACCGAACTTGGATTCTGTCGATAAATTTAAGTAACACCTGTGAAGTATAAATTTTCAATAAAATCTCCCTAGAGGGAACAGATTTATTCTACGCGGATGAACAGAATGACAGACGTACCAACATCACAAGCTAACAGTCGATTTTCACAACTTTCTAAACCAATGAAATAACCTGAAATGCCAACTTGTTGAAGCGAGGTAATTTTATTAATGTATTCTTAGCTCGACATGTTTTGGGTACATACGCCCATCATCAGGAGCATTGGATGTTGAGTTCCAGCATATGGTTTTCTGCACTGTAAAGAATGACATAATATGAATTGTGTGTGTGTGTGTGTGTGTGTGTGTGTAGTGGCTGTACGCTGTGTTATATAAGTGTTTATCAGTGCGGTCTATGGAATATTGTAGAGGTCTCTTTGTGTGGGGACTGGAGGTTTGTGCTCACCTGGTTGTGGGAGGGGTGTGTGTAGCGGGGGTTCATACACACCTCCCACAGTCAGGTGAGCACAAACCTCCAGCACCACACAAACAGACCTGTACAATATTCCATAGACCGCACTGTTCAACACTTATATAACATAGCGTACAGCCACTACACACACACAATTCATATTGTGTAATTCTGTACGGTGCAGAAAACCATATGCTGCAACTCAATATCCAATGCTCCTGATGATGGGCGTATGTACCCGAAACATGTCGAGCTAAGAATATATTAATAAAATTATCTTGTTGCATCAAGTTGGCATTTCAAGTTATTTCATGAGAAAGATGCACGGTCAAACAACCCTCAAGTTTCTAAACCAACTTGAAAGTATGAGTAACTTAATATCGCTTTACTTAAACTCTGCTTTGTCCATGTAAGACTCGTTCCATTACGTTCTACAGCATTTACATTTAAAGTCATATCCTAGTTTGTTAATTACACAGGCGCAAGTATTGTATTTTAATTCCTTTCGTCGAGTGAATTAAATCAACACTTGAATTGCCTAGGAGCTGAATTTTTCATGTGATAAGAGGCAAAATTTTAATATACCTTAGGTTTTATATTCCGGTCGCACTATGGCCCTGGGGTTGACTCAGCCTCTAACAGAAATAAATACCAGGAATATTTCCTGGGGGCAGAGATGGCCGGTGCCTAGAGTTGACAACCTTATCACCTACTTGAAATCTTGGAGTCTCAAACTCCTGGAACCCTCAGGGCCTGTCCAGGCCTGTAATTGGGTTACTTTAACATTTATGTTACAATATTTTATTCCAGGCCTCATCCTTTTTCAAAGCTACTTTTCTCTCCTTTCTTACGGGTATTAGGAGCTTCAGCTTGTCCGACCCAGCGACAGAAATCAGCAAGAAATGTGCTGTATGAGCATGGAATGGGGATTTTCTTGAAGAGATCGATGAAGGACATGGTAATTTCTGCTTACACAGAATTCAATTGCAATCATGCACTTCAAGACTCAAGCAAATGGCATGAACCAACAAGTGTGTACTCTGGGTACAGTCTCATTAATAATTGAAAGATGTTTCGGAATTTCGCTGTGAAATTCATTATCAATTATGGTTTCTTAAGCGTTCATGAACGTTCTTGGAAAATCTGCTGTTAACATTTTCAGGGCATATTTATGATTTTGCACTTGTTACCCTGATGATACAGGCAGCAGGTTTCTCAACATCATTGACTAAAACATATGAAATTACCCTGTGCAATAAGCCACATGAATACAAGGTAAACTTACACCCAACACCAAAAAAAATATGCGCATTATTTTTACTTAGCTACTTATGTTACAATAACACACTGAACATTCAAACTTGCTGTTATCCATAGGACATCATCATCACAGAACCAAACCATAGTCATAACAAATTAGCCACTTTTATACACACTTTACTTAGTGCTAAAGAGTCGAATACGAGGGTGAATAAAAAAGAAAAGGCAATTATGAAGTTATGCGGTAACCGGAACAGAGAGGAGCTGGCGCATTGCGCAGTACTGACAATGCCTGTTGAAGATTTCAGCCATGTGCAGTACAGCGCTTGCCTTCAGTCGAGTGGCAGCAACGAGGTCGAAAACATGGACCCTCCTTTGCAAGATTGCGCCATTGAAGAACAACGTGGCGTAGTGTGGTTTCTTTGGGCAGAAGGAGTAAAACCTGTGGAAATTCACCTTCGTATGTTGGCTCAGTATGGACAGGGCACCATGAGTCAACGAAAGGTTTATGAGTGGGTGGAAAAGTTTAAATTAGTTCCAACACGTGTTACTAATGAAGGTCGTTCTGGCCGGCCATCAACATCGCGCACACAAGACCACAAGAGCAGCCGAAAAGCTTCTTATCCGCAGGAATACAGAAACTAGTTGAACGATATAACAAATACATTGTGTTGCAAGGGGTCTATCTAGAAAAATGATATGTAAAATTGCTCACAGTTACTTCTATTAAAGCCGTTAAATGTATTTTGCATTTACTTTTTGATTCTCCCTCATATTTAAAACGCAGACAATTTTTGATAAAATAGTTGAATAAGTGTACTGCATCTTTATATATTGGAAATTAATTTAAAAAACAATAAAATAATGAAAATATAAAAAGGAATTAATATTTAAAATAAAACAATGTACAAAATATACACAAAAACTTGAAAAGTAGAACGAGAGTGCGATAGCAAATACGGCGCACATCAGTGTGATATTGTAATGCAAATATCTAAGGAAAAATGTTGTATATTTTTTGGTTGAATATTGCGAAATGGTTATGGACAAGGCACAGAATGAACAATATAAAAGGCAGATTCACTTCACAATTTCAAGGTTCTGTATTTATCTGAATAATTAAACTAAGCATATACCAACGAACAAAATAACTGACTGTTTAAATCCAAACCGCAGAGTAATTCTTGAAAACCCGATGGTTTCTCAGCTAATCAAGAACTTAACCGCATTTTGTGGAATACGGCAGTTCATTACCGTGCCCACAACAGCCAGGTACCTGTACCTATTCCGAAACGGATAAATCTAGTTCAAGCTTGTATCCTATTTCTATCCGATCCAGTTCATTGTTAATGTGCCACCCACTTCTAGGTATTCCAAGCTGTCGCTTACCCTCAACTTTCTTCACCAAGACACTCTTCTCCCCGGTACGCGACACGTGCCCCACCCATCTCAACTTCCTTCAATTGGTAGCCCTCATATTACTTGGTACCTTTGGGTCGCAGTCTCTATTGCTGGTTACCGGTTCGAATCCCACTGAGTGATTGGATATTCGTCTCTTGCGTATGTTGTGTATGTAGCGGCCTCTGCAACTGGCTGATATCTCGTTCAGAGAAGTCCTGCCATCTATGTGTGTGTGTGTGTATGTGTGTGAGTGTGTGAGTGTGTGTGTATGTGTGTGTGTGTGAGTGTGTGTGTGCGAGTGTGTGTACGAGTGTGTGTGTATGTGTGTGTGTGTGATTGTGTGTGTGAGTGTGTGTATATGTGTGTGTATGTGTGTGTGATTGTGTGTGTGTGTGAGATTGTGTGTGTGTGTGTATATGTGTGTGTGTGTGTGTGTGTGTGTGTGTGTGACTGTGTGCGATCTGGAAATCTCAGAACAAAGCGACCTAGGCTCGATATGGGCTGTAGCGTAGCGAGAAAAAAAAAACACGTGATGATAATAACTAATGGCAAAGCCCATAATTATGTAGTTTTCTCCATTACCCCACTCCCAAAACGTCGTAGGCCCAAATAAGTTTCTCAGCATCATACTTCCCGAAAACCAGCTGTCTGTATTCTTTCCTTGATATAAGAAACCAAGTAACTCTAACAATACAATACAACGTGTATATCACTATATTTAGTCTAACACAACTGTGTTAACCTTCTGTTGTGGAGTATAACACTACATGTTTCGACCATCTGTGTGGGCCATCATCAGGTGTGACTTAAGATTAAGTTACACAAAGTGCATGGGGGGGGGGGCGAGATCTCTTTTATTAGGTGGGGTCCCTCTATGCAATGCATTAAGTAGATTTGATATTAGCATTCCTTATACTACGGTTACACACGGTGCCTCGTGTTTCTGTCTTTATAATAAATTACATAATCTAGGTTAATTAGGTATTAGTAGATTGTTTTCTAGAGTACACTGGGTCCATAGTGTTTTCATGCGTCATTTGCATCACTATTTCGCCACTAGTTTATTCATGATTTCATGCGTGCAGACGTGTAGACGTGGTGTGTATTGTTATTATACCACAAAACGGGGATGACACACCTCAAAAAAAAGAAGTAACTCTACCTTATAAATTGAATACAACATCATGATTCATACAGTTTTAAAATCTACTCTGCCACTTGGTCTGATATTTGCATCTAGGTGTCAGCGCTATGTCTTTATTTCTCTAACCTCTATGACAAACGTCACATTTCCTTATATCACTTTCGATATCAAGATAAAATCCCCTATAGAATTCTCAGAATAGCTGCTCTCTACCTTCACGAACTGACGGCACCCTTAGAGAATACTGGAATATATTTGAATTCACAAAGAACACCCTCTGAGTTGCGGTCGTGGCACTCAGGGCTCAATTTACAGTACGGTTTTACGGTCTCGATAGGGGAGTGAAGAGCTGAGGGATATCCATACATATTTATGTTTAATGAATGTGTCGGAGTATGAGCTATTCCTTACAAATATTTGTCACGACTTTCTTACAAAAACGCCACAGAATTTTTACTCTAATTGAGTTCCAATATTTCACAACACCTTTCAGGCGAATTTTCATATCTCACTTTCCTCGATGTGTGTTTATTTCGGAAAAAACCGCAGATACATGTAACTACAAACATCAAACTACCTCAACAACAGTGAATACTTTTATTTTTTAATGTTCACTGGGGCACGCGGTGGCTCAATTGGTTGAGACACTGCGCTACAACTCGGAAGGTCGTGGGTTTGATGCCCGATAGTGTCATTGGAATTTTTCATTGACAGAATTCTTCCGGCCGCACTATGGCCTAGGATTGACTCGGCCTCTAACAGGAATGAGTACTCAGAATATTTTCTGTGGGTAAAGGCGGCCGGTGCTTAGGGTTGACAACCTTACGACGTTCACGTACTGATTGTAATGAAATCTGGGAGCCTAAATCTCCTGAAACCCTCTGGGCCTGTCCAGGTCTGTAATGGGATTACTTTACCTTCAATTTTCATGTTTAGTGTAGGATACAAAAACAACAGACCTCAGACTTTTAAGACAATGGATGTAACTTCAGATTCTTCTGAACTCGGATGATCTACAGTGTGATGAATTGTACCGTCAGGAATATCGGCAAAATCCTACCAACCTACAGAACTTCGCATACAGTAAAATTGTATACTTCGAACTGATAACTAACTGGTTAACCAAATAGCTAAGTAAAAAACAACTGATTGTAAAAAGTTCTAGATAAGTTGATAATTTTTCATCCGGTAAAGTAATTCACAGCCTCGTACGGAAATTATAAGTTTTACTACAACGTTCACCATAGTTACTCGATAGTCCCTATGTAGAAGTAGATGGATGAAAATCTCAGTTGTGTTCATTTCTGAAATATTATTTTAATCGTAATTTTTTTTCATATTCACATAGTTGATTTGTGTTACTCGTCAGGGTAATTGTACGTAAATAATATATTTGGTTTGCATTATTTACCCACATTATTATACGTATATAATATAGCAGGTCTGACTTATTCTCACACACACTGCTATATGTACATACTGTAGTTGGGTTTTATTATTCTCCCCGTTATTATACGTATACACTATTGTTAATTTCCGGGACCGCGGTAGCACAGTGGTTAAGGTGCTGTGCTACAAATCGGCAGGTCGCTGCTTCGATCCCAGATGGTGTCAATGGAATTTTTCATTGACATAAAACACTTCCGATCGCACTATGGCCCTGGGATCGACTCAACCTCTAACAGAAACGAGTATCAGGAGTATTTCCTGGGGGTAAAGGCGGCCGGTGCGTAAGGTTGACAACCTTACCACCATCCTGGGCCTTAACTTCCTGGAACCCTCTGTGCCTGTAACGGGACTGATTTACCTTTAATTTTCCTTTTACTATCGTTGGTTTATATTATTTTCCAGAATTATTGTATGTATATAAAATTGTTGGTTTGTATTGTTCTCGTGTGTTGTTTCGCATATATAATATTTTTGTTTTTTATTATTTTCCCACACTATTATAGGTATATACTATTGTTAGTTTATATTGTTCTTCTGCGTTAGTGTACATATACTATTTTACTATTGTTAGTTTGTGTTATTCTCCAGCGTTATTGTTGGTACGCACTTTGTTACATTGTATTATTCTTTCACGTTATTATGTATATATATATATATATATATTATTGCAGGTTTTTATTATTCTCTGACTTTATTATACTTATAAACTAGTTTTGACTTGTGTTATTCTTCAACACTATTATATATTCGTAGTAGTTTTGTTTTGTATTTTTCTCCCAGCTAGTCTGAATCATTCAGTTTTTCAGAACACAGTGTTTTTCACATATGTAACGCTTGTCGTGCGTGCTTTGTGGCCAGCCCATCTCATCCCCCGAATATTATTTGGTGCGTATATATAATTTATGAAAATTATCTCCAGCTTACGCGGTTTCTGAAGATCTATATTCTTTCCTCGTCCTTGTATATGCCTACGATGCTAAGCGTCGTGCTACCACATGTGCCAATTTAGGCATTTTCTGTCCTTTTCACGTACCAAAGTTCAAATTCGTAAAACAGCCGGTAAATGTAGGGTCTTAATTTAATATTTGTAGTTTATAGACAGAAAACCGAAGGCTAGACAATGAATTCGGGCTGCTGCTGCGAAGTAGATGAAATCTGCCCTCATTCTGGATATTATGCAGCCTATAGATATAATTCCACACCGACGTTTCGGGATAATCTATCAGGTCACACCTTCAAATGTTAAGAAATCCAAGAAAAATTTCCTGACCCTTGAAGGTAGGGACCGATAGTTTGTCCCGAAATTTCAATAACGAATTATCATTATGCTCTTATGATGTGTGATATCATAGAAGCGAGCAGATTGTAACCTGTGTGTTTTTGTGTTGGCGTTGTTAACCATCTTTGTGTTCAAAATACTGCCATATGTCGTTAGACTAAATGATTTTCTTTGTGATTTTGTATACTTCTCCATGGTCAAGGCCAACATAATCCTCTCATTTATGCGGTCGAAAACAGAGGGAAACAATTCAGAATGGTGTGATCCGTGGCATAGTTCACAGAGTGTAACTAAGCGGTCTTAGTTTTCACAATAGGGCGTAAATAGCTCGGGGTGCTGATAAGTCCTTAGCCCAACCAGGAAGGAAACAAGTTCGGAAGCATGCCAGGCGCGCGCGCGATTTCAGTAACATCGAGACGCAAGCTGTCGTCAAGTTTTTCTTGCTCCAAGGCAAGGCGCCGAAGGAAATTCACGCCATTCTGACAGAAACACTAGAGTGTTTCCTTCCTGGTCTGTCTAAGGACTTATCAGCACCCCTGTATAACTGATTAACTCCCGTGAGAATAGCATTAAGACCATCCCCGCACCCACTTAAAAAAATCACAAATTTTCAACAACGTAATGTACAGATCAATTATGCCGATTTTTATCCAAATCTTACAACAGATTCGGGAACTATGAACAGAAATGGAAGATGCTTAGCGGAGTATGGCTTTCATTGCTCCGAATTTTAACGAAACCGTCAGTCAGTAAATTCTTATGGAAATTTTTTTTATTGAATTATATTAAATTTACAGTTACATACAGAAAAAAAAGTCTCTTAAGGTGAATCTCGACTTTACTTTACCGATTTTCAGGAAAACCAAAACACGCATCAGCAAGATTACGTGAAGATTTTCTATACAGAATACAACCCAAGTCGTTCGTGAAACACAGAAATAGTGTCAGGAACTTGTTTATGCCTTTGAGCAAATCACGTGTTGTTGAGTTGAGATTCAAGAAAATTACATTGGCTCCAAAGCCCTATGTAAATATGTTTGCAGCAAAGTTCATGTAAATCGGACAAATGAGTAAGCTGATACTACGTCACGGAGAGAGGGAGAGAGAGAGATGGGGAAAGGGAGAAGAGGAAGTGGTCACTCACAAAAGGCGTCCTTTTTAAGTCATAAAAAAGGTTTAAGAAATGAAGGAGAAAATAATTTAAGTGACAATATTAATTGTGGGAGTAATAACTAGGATAGGAAGGCGGGATAAGGAACGGGAAAGAAGAGAAGAAATAAACGCTTTCATTTAAAGTGAAATGAATGTACAAGTGAACAGATAACTTCTGTACCTTTAACATACCTTGACAAATGAAACTTTAAATTCCAACTACAGAATTAGCCGTACATTCGAAACTGCAGAACGTTCATTCCGTTCGAAGCTTACTAATGTAGCTCACTTCACTTTAAATTTGATGTATATTCATCATGTTTAAGAGTTACTGATTTGAAATTTCATTTCAGTTATTCCGTGCTGTTGTTGCTGAAATTACTTTCAATCAAATTTGTGAAGCTACTTCTCCATGCGAAATCATTTTTCCTTTGAAGGAGGTTTAATTTATTGCCAAACAAAGGATGAAGTATTTCTCATTAACACGAAGTTCATAAAGGAAGACGGCTTCTTTCATTTTTCTTTTATAACACAACGAGAGGAAATTTTATTTTTTTTCACATCTTTATTACATTTTTAATTCATTTACGCAACTAATATTCGAACTTCATAGAAATCAAAACGCACAATGGGTTACGGCTTATCTCGCTTCGCAACATCCGCTTCCGTTTTCTCATTTTCTCGATTAAATTTCAATTTGTTCTCTTCTTTTTACTGTTCTTGCTCCTCTTGTATGAATTTCCCTCTCCCTCTCTCTCTCTTTCCTGCCTTTGCCTCACCACACTCTTGAACCCCGGATCCTTTCCGTGTCTATTACCTATTACTTATATCACAGCGCACGTACCTTCTATGGTTAAAGTTATCTTTCATACACAGGAGGAGTGACAATTAATTAGGTACTCTGCTTCAATAAACTTACAGACACGATAAAAGTACCCTTCTTAAGGAAGGAAGGAAAGGCTCAATGCTAAAGGTATAAAATTCCTGGCTATAACGTTGTTACTTTGTGGGTCTGAAATATGAGATTTAACAAACTGACGAACAAAAGTCTGGAAGATTAAAAAATGATGCTTCTGAGGTCTGAAGCCTGGCTTTATTAGTTTTATTCATTTTAAAATAACACTTGGTTTTTTAACTTCAAAATTACTAGAAATTTAACACATTTTCGATAATTTTATTTGACAGAGTGTTATGTCCTTAATATCAGCGTTATTAACTGATACATCAGTGCGTTTGTAGTTATACGTTCATCTGTGACCTTAAGCTATGAGACTGACAGGTGATTCGTGAAACAATTTAAATTCCAACCTTCAAAATTCGTTAAACAACAGAATTTTACATTACTTTTTTCAGTAAATTAAAGATAAGTTCATCCTATAACAGGCTGTGGAAGTATAGATGGGTAGGAGAGCTCTAAAACATATTTAACCTGAATTAACAAATTACTGTCTTTATTGTTGCACCGTGCATTTCGTAGAATCACTTTAATTATCAACCAACAAATTCATTTACATGAAATTTCACATTAAAACACTTAAAATCGCTCCGACATGTTTCGATCCTAAGATCATCCTTAGGAAGCTACGTTGTTCCTTCCTTAAGTCGTTTTAAAAACATTCACAAAATAATTCTTGTCCGATAATCTTGATGTTGATGTAATTAGGTTTTAGCTGTTTAACTTTGCACATTTTGTTAAACCATAATGCTGCATTTGTTTTTAGTAACTTTAGCCTGGTATTCTTGTAGTTGTTGTTAAGCTTTGTCTGTTGGGCATTAACTGTCTTTATTGTTGCACCGTACATTTCGTAGAATCACTTTAATTATAATTATTTATTTTGTGAATGTTTTTAAAATGACTTTAGCAAGGAACAACGTAGCGCACTGAGGACGATCTTAGGATCGAAACATTTCGGAGCGATTTTAAGTGTTTAATATGAAAATTTATGTAAGCGCATTTGTTGGTTGATAACTAAAGTAACAAAGTACCGATTTACGAATTTAATCTGTATAAACTGGGAAGTCCAAGGTGGAAATTTTAAGATTCAAGGCAAGCTTCTAAGTTCCATTTCTGATGCGTTTACAATTTACATCAAGTAACTGATTTATTTATGAACAGAAACAAACAATTGTGTAAGTAGTTGACACCTATGCAAACTAACCACAGTTTTTTATCGGTGTCTTTTCTAGGTCCTTTTCAGAATATTATATACGGAACTGAATACTTAATATTCATCATTCATTAGTATTCACCCTTGAAGGCCGGGCTTGGCAGGAACCAGAGCCCAGTCATGTGACCGGTATGGCTCTGGCACACTGCATCCTGGGTAAGTTCTTGGGGGTAATTTGCCATTGCTTTCCCCCGCCTTTAGACGTTCCCACTTTAGCCGCCAGCTGCCTCCGTCCGCAACGACGCGAGAGATCCTAGCAGCGAAAGTTGTAATTGTGGGCGAGAAAGATGTCCGGTTCATATATTACATAAAAAAACCTGGGACGACGTAAAATGACGGACTATTTAGCGACTCTCACGCACATGCAGAGAGAGTTAAGGGACAGAAAAATTGATTAGAAATGACAGGAAAATGTAATTATAAATACTTCGGGACGGGATTCTGGTTTATTTGGGATGTAGTTCTTAACAACTCTAACCTTTTAAATGAAGAATAAAATCCAAATAGATCCAATCCAACGTTGGCTACCACATAGGCCGTCTGGTTCTCGAGTTGCTGCTGGTTGGAGGTTAAGTGCACCCAGGCTGTAACAGCCTTCGGTTCGGAAACTCATCCATCCTGCCTGCACTTAACCTCCAACCAGCAGCAACTCGAGAACCAGACGGCCTATGTGGTAACCAACGCTATCGTCGTGAGCTCCTGATGATGGGCATAATGGTGCCTGAAACATGTTGAGCCTAACATAAGCATAATAAAG
>Ga0123357_10007746_pt1 | contig 13328 bp, 3 predicted proteins | sample TergutEmb28metaG_FD_89873 | JGI IMG/M metagenome (GOLD analysis project Ga0123357, IMG submission 89873) | Embiratermes neotenicus P4 segment gut microbial communities from Petit-Saut dam, French Guiana - Emb289 P4 | ecosystem: Host-associated > Arthropoda: Insects > Digestive system > Gut ...
TTCCTTGTGGTCTGTAGTGGTATGATTTCAAAGGGATTCGGTTTTGTGGCATTCTTTGCAAGTGTGAAAGCCAGTTCCGTCTGTATTCATCTATCTTGTCTAGTATGCCTGTAATCCGTAGTTAGTGGCGTATGTAGTCATTTCTTTTGTGGTCATAAAGGGTGTAGCCTGCCAGAGGTCTCATGTTGTAGCTGAGAGGAGCGGATGAAGGCGAGTCCTCGGCGCCTCAAACCCGAGACCTTCGGCTAAGGGAGCACACCCCTACAGAAAATGGGTATGTTTGGAGGCCCTGAGGTTAGCTACCACCAAACTTACTCAACGAGGGACTGTTTATCCATCCTGAGGACACGCTACCCAACTCAGAATCTCCAGAGGAAGCATAGAACTGATTCACAAATGACAACTAAGGCGAGAAAGAGGACAATGAATCCAGGTTTAATGGAAATAGGCATTTGGAATGTCAGAGGTTTATACAAACATTAAATAATAAATAATCTGTTTCCTTGAGCCAAACGTTATTAAGGTCTTAGACCAAATGGGGAAGTATAAGCATTAGGCCTATGGAGTATTTTTTCTGCAGTATTTTTTGAGGTGCAAAATACCTCAAAAAATACTACAGAAAACGCATTGTTACTTTTCCATGGCAAAATTAATTGCGCAAAATCATTACAAAGTCACGTTACGCGTAAATGGCTTGTATTGTAAAAGTTAATCTATTAACATTAGAGAGCTTTTATGCAATTATATGTTTCAAGAAACGTTATCCACGTTGTTCATGGACTGAAATACTTAAACATTCTTTCGCTTTGCCAAGCATTGCATAACTTCCGAACGCTTCTTAGCAACACACGTTTCACAGTGATGAAAACGCATTTATGAATTTTTCCCACGCCTACAGTTACGCCCCTGAAATAGTTGTACGTGTACTTTGTAGATTACAGTATTAACTGGCTACTTCATATCGAGTTGATTTTCAGAAGATTTAGTTATGAAATTGCACGGTCATCATGCGACACAGACGTACATTACGGTGTTTACGAGACAACACAATTTCATCTAATTGTCGTATACACGAATTTAATCAACATCGGCACAAACATTTCATCTTGAGATCAGTTTTAATATTAACATTTTATCTATTGCTAGGTTTCCCAAGTTGCCTCTTTCCTTCAGAAAATGCTTGTATTTCCAGTCCCTCCTGTGAGTGATATGTATAACAAGGGAAAGTTAGTGATCCCGTTACAGGCCGGTGTGGTCCAGAGGGTGGGTAGAGGTATAGCTCTACTCTTCCATGACCGCGGCACTAGAAGGGGGTGAGTGGTCAGCAGCACGCTCCGGCCGCACTTTACCTCCGGGAAAGACTCGGTACCCATTTTGCAGGAGGTTGGGTGGGCCGCGGGGCCGGTCTGGACGGGCGGAAAATCTCGTCCCCACCGGAATTCGATCCCGGACCCTCCATCCCGTAGTCAGTCGTTATACTGACTGAGCTACCCAACCCACGATATGTATAGTACATACAGTAATTTACAAGTAGTAATTCTATTTGTAGTGCAGTCTGGGCTGAGGGCAGCTCTGTTTAAATGAGTCATGCTGCTTCCTGCTACTCGTTTTTCCTGCTGCCATTCTCACAGTCGATGGTGAGTGACACAAATTATAAAGCTCTTCATCGTGCTCTTTGAATCAGTCCTTCTGATATGTTCGATACAAATTATAAATTAAAAAGATCCCCTATTTGTTTCTTTAAAAAATTAATGTTAGTTTGTCTACTTCCGAAATAATGATTTAGCCTGTCATAGTTTTGAAAGTTTCTGCTTTCAGAAAATACTACAGCACGAAAATGTTGCATTTTATTAGGATTGCAGTTACTTGACATCAGTATTTTGTGTCTTGTTGAACTCTTGCTTGGTACACATGCAGACATAAGAAGCAGTTCTCATAACAAATTCATCATACCGAATCCCTCTTTGTGCCACAAAGAACAAAGAACGAAAAAAGAAGTGTTTCTTCGTTTTGAGGGTGTTTACTGCTTACTTTTTACGAAAAGTGGGAAGTATTACCTAGAATCAAGTCTCACCTGACACTTTAAACCATGGCTGAATTGTACCGGGACGCACCGACAGGGCTTTCATCTTGAAATACAAAATGAAAACAACTTTGTCTGATACGGCCGCACTACTTTAAAGCTTCGTAAAATGTTTTCTTTATTGCTCCCTTTTTTAAAATGTTCCTATTTGAGCATTGACTAAATAATATTATTGGCCCTTTGAATTACAGGCTTGAACTCTTTCATAATTATTAAGTTTTCTTGCCAAGGACACAAAAACATGAAATGAATATTAGTGTATCTTGTGTGTAATTGTGTCATTCCTTCCTTCCTTTATTCATTAACTCATTCATTCATTCTTTCGATCATTCCGTAGTCTGTCTTATGGCAGATCTATAGCCTCCTGCAAAGCCAGTTCTCCGCAGAGTGCCGTCTGGTGCTTCCTGTTTCAGTTTCAATATCCTTTCTTTTCCTTAAGGTCATTCAATAGCTGCTTACGTCTTCTTCCTCGTGTTTGTCACTTCTATCCTTTCCTGTACCTTTCTTTCAATAAAGTGTTTTAGAGCTCAGTTTCTGTGCAAGATGTGACTAATCCAGTTAACCTTCCTCCCTTTTTGTGTCAGTGTCCATATAAAGTTGTTAATAAATCAAAATTGGATTGAAGAAGAAATTAAGATGTGGAATAATTCGGGGAATACTTGCCAGTTTCCATAACGAATTCTTGTTTATTCCCTACATTATTCAAACACGTTACAATTAAATACACGACATTGTAACATTGTTGTTTGTTTTAAACGACTGTGTTTAGTTGTTTTGTTATATAGAGGGGAGAAACTTTCGAAACTAGAATGCTCAAGATAAATTTTGGAACTGATTTGATGTCACTGGTGACTGGAAAATTTAAAGACTTTTATCTTCTCCAGACATTATTATTATAGTCGAATCCGTTATAATAAGGTAGAGGGGCTAGTATCGAGCATGGAAAACAGTTTTATACGGACGTTTTAATAGAAAGGCCTAAAGGAAAGAGGGAAAGAGTCCACTTGGAAGATCTAGGAATGGATGTGAGGGCTACGCTGAAATTAACTTGCAGCCAATAGAATGAAGTTATAGACTTTTGTGGGGATCATGACTGGGGCCAGTATCGTGGCCTTGTCAACACGGTGATGAAATTCCACATTTCTTGGCTAGCTGTGCAACTATTAGCTTTGTAAGATCACTATTCCATAAGCAGGTAATATTATTTTCTATCCAAAGATTTTGATAACGCGTTAAATATCTGACTAAATTTTATTATTGCTTCTTTTATTGGCTCACATACCCGATGTTATCTATCTCTTCAGTTATTCGTTACCAGAATTTTGTCGACATTTATCATCTCTCTCATACGTAGTTCATCCCAACATTCTTCGAGTTCATAACCTTAATACGAATATCTCTAAGAAAATAATTTTGCGAGGCATACAGTTTGCATTACATTCGTTGCCAATAAGCAGAGCTGACATACATTTGCACTGTTGTCCCGTTCCTTGGTTACGTAGTCGTGGCCACAACTGGCCCATCTATCACACCGTGGGACGAGCTTCTCTGCTCGCTGCACATATCAGTCCGTGTCCCGCCTTATCAGCCATTGTGACTCAGCTTTTTCCACCTCGCCATCATCTTTACATTTGTGGACACCAAGTATTTGTTTCAGACGGGAAGCAGACGATAATCGGTCGGCAACGTAGCCCCCATGCATAGCGCCAACCAGTGTTAAGTTCTTACGTTACTAAATGTTACGGTGCAAAAACTTATTTTCTGATGGACACTCGTAATATTTAACGAAGAATACATAGGTTACAGTCACAGCACTCTTCCCTTACTTACTTCTTGTCCCACATTTTACTCATTACTACATTCAAATACTTATCAATGTACATACGCACCTACGAGTGTGGTGTTCGTAGGGCTTTTTTATATTAACTTAAGAGTGTTATAACAGTAATTCTCTTAAGTTAATATAATAAATATATAAATATAATAATAAACAAAATATTTTAATATTCTTTTTATTTTCCTAATGTAATATTTTTATATATATGCTAAAGCTTGCTTATCGAGTCCCACAAAGGAAGGCTGAAAGGTTCCCATCTTGAGCAGCTGACATAATTTAACAATATGTAATTCTATTGCTGTATTATTTATCCACGATATAACTTTATTTTCATTGATACGACGATAGTGTAATCTGATCAGAGATTAACTGGTCGCGTGTCGTTTTCTGGTCGGAGAAGGCAGACATCTAGGACACACTTACCGGCTTTAAAGTAGGGACAGCGCCTCTCATGATTATAGCTACACTTGCGTGGGCGTCGGCGCTGTTGAGTAGGCGTCGAGGGGATAGGAGAGGACGTTGAGAACCTGGATGTCATTGATCCACGCAGGACGAGGCCCCAGTTTCTGTCTAGGAACACGTATGCGTGACAGATATAATCGTTTGGGTGCATCAGCCGACCGCACAACGTTGGGCCGCCAAACTGCGTGTTGCTAGTTGCACGTGTAAAACATCCCTGAGGGCAAGCTCTTCATTTGGAAGGTTTTCATATATCTAAAATCTGCAGACGATGAAATTTGTTCTTCGTCATCATAATCATCACTAATTCAATTCTTTTTTATTACAACCGTGTCAGTAGCTAAATGGTTAATAGTAATAATAATAATAATAATTTACTCAGCTTATGGCCACGCACATTGAAGAATGTCGACATATGCTAATGTATTTTAAAATTCAGTTATTGTAAGACAAACACAAGTATTTCTCGGTCACTTTGTTTCCAGGTATGGAGCTAAAGTTTTCGGCTTGAATATACTAATCCATCTTTAGTATGAAACGACAAACAAACATAGAGGAAAATAATGTTAAAATCACAAAAACATTAAAATTGTCATTTAGGTTACAGTGATTTTATTCCGGAGATTTTTCACTATTTATTCGTGGTGTGAGGTTATGATTAGTCGTGTTGTTCTTCAGGTCGTAACCTCATAGGACTACCAAATAATGAAAATATTTCGGAATCATATCACTTTGTGATTGAGATGGGAAACGCCATTTTCATTCATTTACTCTTGTTACACTATTTTCCTGCGTGTTTATGTGTCACTGCAGACTATAGATGGTCTGATATATTCAAGCTGAAACATGCAACCGTTTACTGCATATGGAAAAAAGTGGGTGTTTAATAAATTGTTATCTTTGCCTTTAGCATCTAAATGTTTGTATCGCAACATAATGGGATGTCCCACTTTAAGTAAGTAGCCATAAGCCTACATTCTATGCAATGATGGAAATACCTGTGTCGTTCGTACACAGTTCCTTGTTCCATTTGTATAGACCTATATGGTGAGTGGCAGTTTCCGTGAAAAGATTCCTTTTCTTCTGCAGGCTCTTTTATACGGGGGTGGGGGGCTATATGACCTTAACAACTCCCCCGCCCTAGTAGTCCATAACATTCCATATCAATATACTTGTATTTTGGATCTAGGGTCCATGTCCTATCTCTTCTTTCCATCGCTGGTAATTATTTCTGTTTTATCAGTGACCTTTCTTCGATAATCGTAGATAAGATGATCGATATGCCTTTTGATATCAATCCGTGGTGCAGGCTGCGGCAACCCAGAAACCTCCTCAACACTAGTCCCTCTGCATTAAGTCCTTTCACAAGTTTGTAAATTTCTACCTGCTTTGTACAGCTGTCGCCATATTGAAACTCCACTCTTTCTTGCCGTTAGTTGGTTCTGATAATGCGGGGAAAGAATTTCCGTGTGGGTGACATTTTCCGCACCCATCCAGATGGGTTCTGAGGCCCACCAATCCTCGTATACAATGGATGCCGGGTTATTCTCGAGGCTAAAGCGGCGGAAGTTAAAGAAAGAGTGGAGCTATATGCCTAAATCTATTCCCACTCTGCGCCTTCATGGTGGATTATACGGTGAATTTTACTCTCTTACTACAAAAAGTGGATTGTAAATTAGTACATATCACATCATAGTAAATTATTATCGCTATACAAAATGTAACGAACAAGAATTGGGTGAAATGAAGGAAAAATCGTACTGTTTATATCCCAGGAGTTACGGTAGGGTTGGCATCCTTTTTAGGGGTGAAGTAAATTACCTTCGATCTCAATGTTTTCTTCGAAACAGAATTATCAAAGAATCAGGTTAAATATTTCTTCTTTCCGCGTACTTTCCCGCGCTATTCTGAACCACTTACCGCTGCAAGACAATTCGAATTTTTTTAAGGACGTCGCGAGTATTTTTGTATACAGACATCAAATTCCATTTCTAGGATACTGAAAATTATACCGCTGTTCCTGTTACAGTGCAGACTTTCACTGTCAACATTTGTAACCTTAGTGTTATCTACAACACCGTGTATCGTTTATTTAATTAACACACCAACACATGCACATATATGTGTTATTTCAATCTAAAATTTGCATTAAAACACTTAAAACCCTCCTACATATTTCGATCATACCATCATCCTCAGGGAGCATACATTGTTCCTTGCTAAAGTTACAGTTTAAAAACACTCAGTGATTTACTTCGTTATGTTAATTTGGTGCTGTGGCAGCATGCTGCCACAGCACCAAATTAACATAACGAAGTAAATCACTGAGTGTTTTTAAACTGTAACTTTAGCAAGGAACAATGTATGCTCCCTGAGGATGATGGTATGATCGAAATATGTAGGAGGGTTTTAAGTGTTTTAATGCAAATTTTAGATTGAAATAACACATATATGTGCATGTGTTGGTGTGTTAATTAAATAAACGATACACGGTGTTGTAGATAACACTAAGGTTACAAATGTTGACAGTGAAAGTCTGCACTGTAACAGGAACAGCGGTATAATTTTCAGTATCCTAGAAATGGAATTTGATGTCTGTATACAAAAATACTCGCGACGTCCTTAAAAAAATTCGAATTGTCTTGCAGCGGTAAGTGGTTCAGAATAGCGCGGGAAAGTACGCGGAAAGAAGAAATATTTAACCTGATTCTTTGATAATTCTGTTTCGAAGAAAACATTGAGATCGAAGGTAATTTACTTCACCCCTAAAAAGGATGCCAACCCTACCGTAACTCCTGGGATATAAACAGTACGATTTTTCCTTCATTTCACCCAATTCTTGTTCGTTACATTTTGTATAGCGATAATAATTTACTATGATGTGATATGTACTAATTTACAATCCACTTTTTGTAGTAAGAGAGTAAAATTCACCGTATAATCCACCATGAAGGCGCAGAGTGGGAATAGATTTAGGCATATAGCTCCACTCTTTCTTTAACTTCCGCCGCTTTAGCCTCGAGAATAACCCGGCATCCATTGTATACGAGGATTGGTGGGCCTCAGAACCCATCTGGATGGGTGCGGAAAATGTCACCCACACGGAAATTCTTTCCCCGCATTATCAGAACCAACTAACGGCAAGAAAGAGTGGAGTTTCAATATGGCGACAGCTGTACAAAGCAGGTAGAAATTTACAAACTTGTGAAAGGACTTAATGCAGAGGGACTAGTGTTGAGGAGGTTTCTGGGTTGCCGCAGCCTGCACCACGGATTGATATCAAAAGGCATATCGATCATCTTATCTACGATTATCGAAGAAAGGTCACTGATAAAACAGAAATAATTACCAGCGATGGAAAGAAGAGATAGGACATGGACCCTAGATCCAAAATACAAGTATATTGATATGGAATGTTATGGACTACTAGGGCGGGGGAGTTGTTAAGGTCATATAGCCCCCCACCCCCGTATAAAAGAGCCTGCAGAAGAAAAGGAATCTTTTCACGGAAACTGCCACTCACCATATAGGTCTATACAAATGGAACAAGGAACTGTGTACGAACGACACAGGTATTTCCATCATTGCATAGAATGTAGGCTTATGGCTACTTACTTAAAGTGGGACATCCCATTATGTTGCGATACAAACATTTAGATGCTAAAGGCAAAGATAACAATTTATTAAACACCCACTTTTTTCCATATGCAGTAAACGGTTGCATGTTTCAGCTTGAATATATCAGACCATCTATAGTCTGCAGTGACACATAAACACGCAGGAAAATAGTGTAACAAGAGTAAATGAATGAAAATGGCGTTTCCCATCTCAATCACAAAGTGATATGATTCCGAAATATTTTCATTATTTGGTAGTCCTATGAGGTTACGACCTGAAGAACAACACGACTAATCATAACCTCACACCACGAATAAATAGTGAAAAATCTCCGGAATAAAATCACTGTAACCTAAATGACAATTTTAATGTTTTTGTGATTTTAACATTATTTTCCTCTATGTTTGTTTGTCGTTTCATACTAAAGATGGATTAGTATATTCAAGCCGAAAACTTTAGCTCCATACCTGGAAACAAAGTGACCGAGAAATACTTGTGTTTGTCTTACAATAACTGAATTTTAAAATACATTAGCATATGTCGACATTCTTCAATGTGCGTGGCCATAAGCTGAGTAAATTATTATTATTATTATTACTATTAACCATTTAGCTACTGACACGGTTGTAATAAAAAAGAATTGAATTAGTGATGATTATGATGACGAAGAACAAATTTCATCGTCTGCAGATTTTAGATATATGAAAACCTTCCAAATGAAGAGCTTGCCCTCAGGGATGTTTTACACGTGCAACTAGCAACACGCAGTTTGGCGGCCCAACGTTGTGCGGTCGGCTGATGCACCCAAACGATTATATCTGTCACGCATACGTGTTCCTAGACAGAAACTGGGGCCTCGTCCTGCGTGGATCAATGACATCCAGGTTCTCAACGTCCTCTCCTATCCCCTCGACGCCTACTCAACAGCGCCGACGCCCACGCAAGTGTAGCTATAATCATGAGAGGCGCTGTCCCTACTTTAAAGCCGGTAAGTGTGTCCTAGATGTCTGCCTTCTCCGACCAGAAAACGACACGCGACCAGTTAATCTCTGATCAGATTACACTATCGTCGTATCAATGAAAATAAAGTTATATCGTGGATAAATAATACAGCAATAGAATTACATATTGTTAAATTATGTCAGCTGCTCAAGATGGGAACCTTTCAGCCTTCCTTTGTGGGACTCGATAAGCAAGCTTTAGCATATATATAAAAATATTACATTAGGAAAATAAAAAGAATATTAAAATATTTTGTTTATTATTATATTTATATATTTATTATATTAACTTAAGAGAATTACTGTTATAACACTCTTAAGTTAATATAAAAAAGCCCTACGAACACCACACTCGTAGGTGCGTATGTACATTGATAAGTATTTGAATGTAGTAATGAGTAAAATGTGGGACAAGAAGTAAGTAAGGGAAGAGTGCTGTGACTGTAACCTATGTATTCTTCGTTAAATATTACGAGTGTCCATCAGAAAATAAGTTTTTGCACCGTAACATTTAGTAACGTAAGAACTTAACACTGGTTGGCGCTATGCATGGGGGCTACGTTGCCGACCGATTATCGTCTGCTTCCCGTCTGAAACAAATACTTGGTGTCCACAAATGTAAAGATGATGGCGAGGTGGAAAAAGCTGAGTCACAATGGCTGATAAGGCGGGACACGGACTGATATGTGCAGCGAGCAGAGAAGCTCGTCCCACGGTGTGATAGATGGGCCAGTTGTGGCCACGACTACGTAACCAAGGAACGGGACAACAGTGCAAATGTATGTCAGCTCTGCTTATTGGCAACGAATGTAATGCAAACTGTATGCCTCGCAAAATTATTTTCTTAGAGATATTCGTATTAAGGTTATGAACTCGAAGAATGTTGGGATGAACTACGTATGAGAGAGATGATAAATGTCGACAAAATTCTGGTAACGAATAACTGAAGAGATAGATAACATCGGGTATGTGAGCCAATAAAAGAAGCAATAATAAAATTTAGTCAGATATTTAACGCGTTATCAAAATCTTTGGATAGAAAATAATATTACCTGCTTATGGAATAGTGATCTTACAAAGCTAATAGTTGCACAGCTAGCCAAGAAATGTGGAATTTCATCACCGTGTTGACAAGGCCACGATACTGGCCCCAGTCATGATCCCCACAAAAGTCTATAACTTCATTCTATTGGCTGCAAGTTAATTTCAGCGTAGCCCTCACATCCATTCCTAGATCTTCCAAGTGGACTCTTTCCCTCTTTCCTTTAGGCCTTTCTATTAAAACGTCCGTATAAAACTGTTTTCCATGCTCGATACTAGCCCCTCTACCTTATTATAACGGATTCGACTATAATAATAATGTCTGGAGAAGATAAAAGTCTTTAAATTTTCCAGTCACCAGTGACATCAAATCAGTTCCAAAATTTATCTTGAGCATTCTAGTTTCGAAAGTTTCTCCCCTCTATATAACAAAACAACTAAACACAGTCGTTTAAAACAAACAACAATGTTACAATGTCGTGTATTTAATTGTAACGTGTTTGAATAATGTAGGGAATAAACAAGAATTCGTTATGGAAACTGGCAAGTATTCCCCGAATTATTCCACATCTTAATTTCTTCTTCAATCCAATTTTGATTTATTAACAACTTTATATGGACACTGACACAAAAAGGGAGGAAGGTTAACTGGATTAGTCACATCTTGCACAGAAACTGAGCTCTAAAACACTTTATTGAAAGAAAGGTACAGGAAAGGATAGAAGTGACAAACACGAGGAAGAAGACGTAAGCAGCTATTGAATGACCTTAAGGAAAAGAAAGGATATTGAAACTGAAACAGGAAGCACCAGACGGCACTCTGCGGAGAACTGGCTTTGCAGGAGGCTATAGATCTGCCATAAGACAGACTACGGAATGATCGAAAGAATGAATGAATGAGTTAATGAATAAAGGAAGGAAGGAATGACACAATTACACACAAGATACACTAATATTCATTTCATGTTTTTGTGTCCTTGGCAAGAAAACTTAATAATTATGAAAGAGTTCAAGCCTGTAATTCAAAGGGCCAATAATATTATTTAGTCAATGCTCAAATAGGAACATTTTAAAAAAGGGAGCAATAAAGAAAACATTTTACGAAGCTTTAAAGTAGTGCGGCCGTATCAGACAAAGTTGTTTTCATTTTGTATTTCAAGATGAAAGCCCTGTCGGTGCGTCCCGGTACAATTCAGCCATGGTTTAAAGTGTCAGGTGAGACTTGATTCTAGGTAATACTTCCCACTTTTCGTAAAAAGTAAGCAGTAAACACCCTCAAAACGAAGAAACACTTCTTTTTTCGTTCTTTGTTCTTTGTGGCACAAAGAGGGATTCGGTATGATGAATTTGTTATGAGAACTGCTTCTTATGTCTGCATGTGTACCAAGCAAGAGTTCAACAAGACACAAAATACTGATGTCAAGTAACTGCAATCCTAATAAAATGCAACATTTTCGTGCTGTAGTATTTTCTGAAAGCAGAAACTTTCAAAACTATGACAGGCTAAATCATTATTTCGGAAGTAGACAAACTAACATTAATTTTTTAAAGAAACAAATAGGGGATCTTTTTAATTTATAATTTGTATCGAACATATCAGAAGGACTGATTCAAAGAGCACGATGAAGAGCTTTATAATTTGTGTCACTCACCATCGACTGTGAGAATGGCAGCAGGAAAAACGAGTAGCAGGAAGCAGCATGACTCATTTAAACAGAGCTGCCCTCAGCCCAGACTGCACTACAAATAGAATTACTACTTGTAAATTACTGTATGTACTATACATATCGTGGGTTGGGTAGCTCAGTCAGTATAACGACTGACTACGGGATGGAGGGTCCGGGATCGAATTCCGGTGGGGACGAGATTTTCCGCCCGTCCAGACCGGCCCCGCGGCCCACCCAACCTCCTGCAAAATGGGTACCGAGTCTTTCCCGGAGGTAAAGTGCGGCCGGAGCGTGCTGCTGACCACTCACCCCCTTCTAGTGCCGCGGTCATGGAAGAGTAGAGCTATACCTCTACCCACCCTCTGGACCACACCGGCCTGTAACGGGATCACTAACTTTCCCTTGTTATACATATCACTCACAGGAGGGACTGGAAATACAAGCATTTTCTGAAGGAAAGAGGCAACTTGGGAAACCTAGCAATAGATAAAATGTTAATATTAAAACTGATCTCAAGATGAAATGTTTGTGCCGATGTTGATTAAATTCGTGTATACGACAATTAGATGAAATTGTGTTGTCTCGTAAACACCGTAATGTACGTCTGTGTCGCATGATGACCGTGCAATTTCATAACTAAATCTTCTGAAAATCAACTCGATATGAAGTAGCCAGTTAATACTGTAATCTACAAAGTACACGTACAACTATTTCAGGGGCGTAACTGTAGGCGTGGGAAAAATTCATAAATGCGTTTTCATCACTGTGAAACGTGTGTTGCTAAGAAGCGTTCGGAAGTTATGCAATGCTTGGCAAAGCGAAAGAATGTTTAAGTATTTCAGTCCATGAACAACGTGGATAACGTTTCTTGAAACATATAATTGCATAAAAGCTCTCTAATGTTAATAGATTAACTTTTACAATACAAGCCATTTACGCGTAACGTGACTTTGTAATGATTTTGCGCAATTAATTTTGCCATGGAAAAGTAACAATGCGTTTTCTGTAGTATTTTTTGAGGTATTTTGCACCTCAAAAAATACTGCAGAAAAAATACTCCATAGGCCTAATGCTTATACTTCCCCATTTGGTCTAAGACCTTAATAACGTTTGGCTCAAGGAAACAGATTATTTATTATTTAATGTTTGTATAAACCTCTGACATTCCAAATGCCTATTTCCATTAAACCTGGATTCATTGTCCTCTTTCTCGCCTTAGTTGTCATTTGTGAATCAGTTCTATGCTTCCTCTGGAGATTCTGAGTTGGGTAGCGTGTCCTCAGGATGGATAAACAGTCCCTCGTTGAGTAAGTTTGGTGGTAGCTAACCTCAGGGCCTCCAAACATACCCATTTTCTGTAGGGGTGTGCTCCCTTAGCCGAAGGTCTCGGGTTTGAGGCGCCGAGGACTCGCCTTCATCCGCTCCTCTCAGCTACAACATGAGACCTCTGGCAGGCTACACCCTTTATGACCACAAAAGAAATGACTACATACGCCACTAACTACGGATTACAGGCATACTAGACAAGATAGATGAATACAGACGGAACTGGCTTTCACACTTGCAAAGAATGCCACAAAACCGAATCCCTTTGAAATCATACCACTACAGACCACAAGGAA